>Ga0315336_1000539_pt1 | contig 99842 bp, 90 predicted proteins | sample ASW5metaG_FD_204512 | JGI IMG/M metagenome (GOLD analysis project Ga0315336, IMG submission 204512) | Ammonia-oxidizing marine archaeal communities from Monterey Bay, California, United States - ASW #5 | ecosystem: Environmental > Aquatic > Marine > Intertidal zone | place: USA: California...
CGGCCCCCCCCCGTAATTCTTGTTTATGCAAGAAAGATAGCGGCGATCCATAGCATCCAATCCAATGCCGTCCACATCGAGACGCCGCAAAGCCATGTCAGCGATTGAAACATCTATCTTTTGATGCCCATCTACTTCAGCAAAATCGCGGACACGGCGCAACAGACGCGTCGCAACCCTAGGTGTTCCCCTGGATCTTTTTGCAATCTCAAGGGCCCCGTCAACTGACATAGCTATCCCCATTAGACTTGCGCCGCGCTCAACAATTCGCACTAAATCGGGCGCATCATAGAAATTCAATCTCAATGGAATTCCGAAACGGTCCCGTAACGGCGTGGTAAGCAGGCCAGAACGTGTAGTCGCACCAACCAATGTAAACGGCTGAAGATCAATACGGACCGACCTGGCCGCCGGACCCTCTCCGATAATCAGGTCCAACTGGTAATCCTCCATGGCCGGATATAGAACCTCCTCTATGGCGGGATTAAGGCGATGAATCTCATCAATGAATAAAACATCATCTACCTCAAGGTTGGTAAGAATGGCAGCAAGATCTCCGGCTTTAGCAATCATCGGACCCGATGTTGCCCTAAATCCAACACCGAGTTCTCGGGCAACAATCTGGGCCAAAGTCGTTTTTCCTAGGCCTGGTGGACCGTGCACAAGCACGTGGTCCAGTGGCTCTTCCCTCTCCTTTGCTGCAGCTATGAACACGGAGAGATTTTCACAGATCTGGCGCTGACCTATGAAATCCTTTAAAAGCTTAGGCCGCAGATTAGTCTCCCCTTCCCCCTCCAACGGCCCTCTTGAAATGACCCTTTCTTCAGCCATCGCTCGCACCCAACTCTTTAAGTGACGCACGAATCAAACTATCTAGCGTAGCCCCAGAACTCGCACTTTGCATTGCTTTCGCAACAGCGCCAAAGGCCGCAATGCGAGAATATCCAAGATTGCATAAAACCGAAACTCCATCAGCCGAAAGCTTCGCTGATGCGCTGGTATCCCTTTGTCCAGACACCCCAACACGAACCGCCGTGTGGGCTATATCACCCAGGTTCGCAATTTTATCTTTCAGTTCCGAAACAATCCTACTGGCTAGCTTTGGACCAACACCAGTGGCTCGCAAGAACATCGTTTTATCGCCAGCAGCCACGGCCTGTTTGACATCCTCAGGGCTTAGTGAAGAAAGAATAGCCAGACATACTCTTGCACCAACTCCTTGAACTGTAGTCAAGAGTCGGAACGAATCCCGTTCGGCCCGAGTAGCAAATCCGAAAAGATGAATGTGATCTTCCCGAACATGCGTCTCAATTGCTAGGTCAACAACTTCGCCGGGCGGAGGCAATGCTGTTAACGTGCGAGACGAACAAAAAGCCAAATAGCCAACCCCTCCAACATCCAAGATAGCCCAGTCCTCTCCGGACGAGTCGAGAAGGCCTTTCAGCTTAGCAATCAAAGTAACGGCTCCTGCTAAAAAACATTTGTTCTTGCTGCAGACACTCGGCGACTAGTTGCCCGATGATGTGCATGGCAAATCGCTACCGCAAGAGCATCTGCCGAATCGGTATTTGTCGGTGTACAACCAGGCAACAATACCTGCACCATGGCTTTCACCTGCTCCTTGCCCGCGTGACCTACACCAACCACCGACTTTTTTACCAAGTTTGGTGTGTATTCGGCTACTACTAGTCCAAGCGTAGCAGGTACCAAGAGCGTAATTCCGCGAGCATGTCCAAGTTTCAATGTGGAACCAGAATTGCGACTAACAAAGCTCTCCTCAATCGCACATTCCGATGGACCGTAGACAGCTATCATATCGTTAAGCCCAGTAAACAACTCTTTTAGACGATCTGACAAAGGTCTTGTTTTGTCGGGGCACACAACACCATCGGCTACAAACTTCAGCTGGTTACCTTCAGCGTCGATAACCCCCCAACCTGTAGCCCGCAAGCCAGGGTCAAGTCCCAGAATGCGCAAGTTCATGCGTCGATTCGCTCCACAACGTCATCAGCAATTTCGTAATTGGCAGCTACCTGCTGCACATCGTCCATGTCGTCCAGCATATTCAAAAGGCCTATTAGGGTTTCAGCGTCTTTTTTGGAAACGTCAACGATGTTCAGTGATCGCCAATAGAGACGAGCACTCTCAGGCTCTCCTAGACTATTTTCGAGACTTTGTTGCACGACGTTCAGGTCACCTGGCATGCAGTATATGTCGTGCCCTTCCTCCGAGGAGATAACATCGTCGGCCCCAGCCTCGATGGCTGCCTCCATAACTTTTTCCTCGCCACCCGCACTTATCGAGTAGTGAATTTGACCAACACGATCAAAGTTAAAAGCAACACTGTTAGTCTCGCCCATCGAGCCACCGTTCTTATTAAAAGTTGAGCGAATCTCCGATGCAGTTCTATTTCTATTATCCGTAAGTGCTTCCACAATAATGGCCACATTAGCGGGACCATAACCTTCGTAACGAGCTTCCAAGTAATCTGCAGTATCTCCAGCGGAAGCCCTCTTTATCGCTCTCTCTATATTATCCTTGGGCATGCTTTGAGCGCGCGCTGCCCCAATAGCGGCACGAAGTCGAGGATTGCTAGCAGAAATTGGTCCACCCACTTTCGCCGCAACCGTTATTTCCTTAGCAAGCTTGGTGAATAGCTTTGCACGCTTAGCGTCCTGCGCGCCTTTACGGTACATAATATTCTTAAATTTCGAATGGCCTGCCATCTCTATGATTCACCGAGGTCATACAATAGGCTGAATACCAGATACCTTCTTATACCAGATGTTGTGGCATCCGCCTAGAAACGGTATCGACCTTGAAAAGGCAACCTCTCGTCAGTCCGGTTCGGTTTGAATCAAATCCCCACCAACTCTAATCGGCCTAACTTCGAGCGTTAGACCAGTTTTATCATCAGTTTCCACGTAAACTCCGCACAGAGTTGGCTCACCCTTGGCTGGCTCAAGAAGACCTGGGGTATCCGGGGAGGTAAAACGTCTAATGGCTATTTCCTTTTTCATTCCGATTACCGAATCATAGACGCCACACATGCCCGCATCACTTTGAAATGCGGTACCATTTCCCAGTATTCGGGCATCCGCCGTCGGCACATGCGAATGACTGCCTACAGCTAACGATGCTTTTCCGTCACACCAGTGCGCTAATGCAGCCTTTTCGCTAGTCGCTTCGCCGTGTATATCAATAATCGCTGCATCGATATCAAAACCCAAACCGTATTCTTGAAAACATTTTGTCAAACTATGGAAAGGGTCATCTACTTCTTTCATGAACAGACGACAAATAACTTGCGCTACCAAGACTTTTTGCCCACTAGAAGTTTCAAAAACGCCGCATCCTCGACCAGGTGTGCCTTCAATATAATTTAACGGCCGCAATAAGCGGGGGTCTTGCGAAATATATTTGATAATTTCCCGTTGATCCCAGACGTGATTACCGGTTGTAATAACATCCACGCCAAGATCGTACAGAAATTCGCAGATTTTTTGAGTAATGCCAAAACCATGCGCGGCATTTTCCCCGCAAACTACGACGAGATCCAAAGATAGATCCCGACGCAAATCCGGCAAATGCTGCGCAACAACCGCGCGACCTGGCCTGCCAACTATATCTCCGCAATACAACAGCCTCATCTCGATTGACCGATTGGCCAACTATTGCCGCAGACGATTAACCGACGATCAGTTATGACTGCATCAAGACGACTATCCCCCGTCCCAGTCGGCACTTCTTCTACCTGTTGTTCATCGTACGCCACTCCAACCGACAAGACCCCAGCCCTCTTTTGTTTGAGTTCATGCAAAGTGCGATCATAATAGCCAGCGCCATAACCAAGGCGTCCTCCTTGAGAATCAAAAGCCAACAGAGGAATTAGGACAAGATCTGGTTCAATTGCATTAGACCTACGGCTCGGATGACGCGTCCCGTGCAAACCGTTCATAAGCGGGTCGCCAGCCGTCCACTCACGAAAAACAAGCGGAAGTCCTGCACCTATGACCACAGGCAGAGCAACCTTGATATTTAACTCACGTAAAGCCCTAAGCAATGGAGTGGTTTCTATCTCGCTTTTAATGGAAGAGTATCCCGCAATATATTTGCCATTAGTCAATGGAAGTGCCGATATAGCAAGACGAGCAAGGCTAGCTGCTCCGGCCTCGGAGTAAGTAGCATGCAACGCCGCTCGCCGCTCAGACGATTCTTTGCGAAGCTGGTCCTTCTGGTTTCTTATATCCAACGCTGATAGATTCATCTCTGAGCCTGCAACAGATTAAAGCCATCTAGACCAAGGTTGGAGCCACCGCGGCCGTTGACCCCGCGAAATCACCCAATGGGCCATTGGGTGTAGGTGGGCGCCATGTATCCAAGGCCTGGGCCCTGGCAGGGACAGCTCCCTATCTGTATTTATCGCCCCAGGGTGTTCAGTGGCCTGACGCACCCGGCAGCTCCAAGCTATAATTAATTAGGTTCTAGACGTTCGGCAATACTCTCTATTCGGGCACACAAGGCATCTATAGACTCAGCTATATTATCCTCGGCAGCGCTTAGATCGTTAGCTCGTCGACCCTTACTACTATCTTCCAGCTCCCCCTCATCCTCAGAAAGCTCGTCTGCAACTAGTAATGCAATCATAACCATTAACAATGTTTCCGATATGTTTGCGTTACTATTAACCAGCTCTTCCGCTCTTGCATCCAAATAACGGCCGAGACGGGCCACATGTGCTTCCTGCCCGTCGTCGCAGGAGATCTGATACTGCTTTCCACTAATATTTACGGCTACTTGCCCCAAACCCTATAACCTAATCAAATTGCATCGAAAATATGACCCTTGTATTCTAAACTTTAAGATTGCGTCCTATTCTTCCGCTACTTTGTGTAAACTGTCTATGGACTTGCTTAACCTCTCCGACACGCCGGTGACAGCGTCGCGCAACCTGGCGTAGTCAGCACCCACTCTTTCCAACTCTGCCTCCAAGCTTATGGTGCGCTCATCAAGAGACTTTTGCTCCGTAGAAGTCAAATGTCCAATGCGCCCCGAGGAGTCTTTTATAGCAGAATCGAGTCTGTCAATTGCCATGGCCAACCTGTCGACTGCTGACACGACCTTCAATAATTTATAGATTTCTTTATCTTTCAATGGGGTATAACTTCTTTCTATCTTGATTTATGAAGTATAGGGAGGCCACTTAAACACGTCAACTACGTCCTAAAATAGGAACTCAGTAATAATGATAGCTTTACTCTGACGATGGAGCGAATTAGGCAACTATTAAGAGTTAAGCTTTTAACCATTCTTCACACTCGGCTTAAACCATCGTGTTCAAAACAGTGGATCGGGGACTATCCAAGTCTTTCATGGACCGTTATATCTTCGGTCAGATAGGATTTTCAGTCTGGATGGATTTGAAATCAGTAGGAGAATGCGGCAATGAAAATCACACAGCGCGTTAGGAAAATCCTGTCAGGATACGAGAGTGACAATCCTGGCACCAAAGCTAACCTTGCCCGCATCCTAATGCATGGACGGTTAGGTGGAACTGGCCGCCTAGTTATTCTGCCCGTAGATCAGGGGTTTGAACATGGACCCGCCCGCAGCTTTGCGCCTAATCCGCCAGCATATAGTCCGCTCTACCATTGGCAACTTGCCATTGATTCCGGTTTGTCGGCTTTCGCGGCCCCCCTTGGATTGATCGAGAGTGGCGCCTCTAGGTTCGCAGGTGCCGTTCCAACCATACTAAAGGTAAACAGCGCTAACTCGCTGTTTGGAAATAACGATGCGCCAACACAAGCAATCACGGCAGGTGTGGAAGATGCGCTGCGTCTTGGCTGCTGTGCCATAGGCTACACCATATATCCGGGTTCCGAAAACGCGTATGAAATGATTGAAGATTTGCGCGAATTGACTTTGGAAGCTAAGTCGGTTGGTCTAGCAGTTGTGGTTTGGTCTTATCCAAGAGGAGCCTACGTCAGCAAGGAGGGGGAGACTGCCCTAGATGTAGTGGCTTATGCAGCACACATGGCAGCACTGGCCGGCGCGCACATAATCAAGGTCAAACTGCCATCTAGTAACGTAGAGCTAGAAGCAGCGAAAAAGGTGTATGATAACTATCAAATCCCCCTAAACAACCAAACAGAGCGAGTAGCCCATATAGTTCAGTCTGTCTTTGAGGGCCGACGTATCGTTGTTTTTTCGGGAGGCGGAAAAAAAGGCATTGAAAGCCTATATGATGACGCGCGTTCCATTCGTGATGGTGGTGGCAACGGTTCAATCATAGGACGTAATACATTTCAACGGCCGAAAGCAGATGCAATGACCATGTTGGATAAACTGATCAACATATATAAGGACAAGGAGTGATTGATCCCTATTGGATTATTGTCGCCTATACATCATCACACCTTCCCAGCTAGGTCCATTGGACCAATTTGCAAGTAAGTTAGAATGTGCGCTGGCTGCAGGTGACGTCAGTTGCCTTCAACTCAGGTTGAAAGGCTGTGATGACGAGGCTATTGAGGCAGCAATTAACGTTTTAAAACCTTTGTGCCACAAGAGCGGCGTCGCATTCATATTGAATGATCGGCCTGATTTGGCGGCTTCAGAGGGTTGCGACGGTGTCCATATCGGTTCTGAAGACACGCCATACGAGCACGCTAGAGCTATGTTAGCGTCAGACTGTATTGTTGGTGTCACCTGTAACGGTTCATATCACAGGGCTATGGAAGCCGCAGAACGGGGTGCGGATTATGTGGCCTTCGGCGCTTTTTACGATTCAGTCACAAAAAAGTTGGACAAAACCATTTCTCACAGAGTTCTCTTAGACTGGAGTTCGAGCACGACCGTGCCCTGCGTCGCCATAGGCGGCATAACATCAGCAAACTGTATCCCCTTAGTGTCAGCTGGTGCCGATTTCTTAGCAGTCTGCGCCGGAGTATGGCAGCACCCCGCTGGACCAGTGCAGGCCGTTAAAGAGTTCAATACGGTATTCAAGACTAACAAGAAAAACTAAATCCTAACTTGCACAGAGCACTTTTCTTCTTATTGTGTCTAACATCAAAAAAAACGGTTAGCGGAAATAGGCATGAAAATATCACTAATTCTCTCGGTAATTCTTTGTGCATTTGCGTTTGAGGCGATGGAGGCATCAGCTCAAACCGCTCAGCAACGCTTTCAACAAATGCAGGAAGATGAAGCAAAGCAAGAGGCCGAGGCGGCCGAGCGCACCGCAGCTGAAGCCAAGGCTAAGGCTGAGGCTGAGGCCAAGAAGAGGGCAGAAGCCGCAAAACGCCATTGCGGGCCGCGCTCTGCGGAAGTGTGCTGGCAACTTAGACAGCTCTCTGACCTGGATGAGTCAGCCTGGAAAGTCGGTGCCTATGGAGTAGCTATGTGCGGTAAGAGCGAATCCATCGAAGGGTCTCGTAAATCTCGCAAAGATCGCGCTAAATATGAAAAAAGTCTTTCCGAGGCCGCCCGGGCAGACGGCCGAAAGCATGATGCATGGTCTCCACTAGAGAGCAACGCCGCATTTGCTAAGCGCACTAATCAGGAATGCGTTTCAAATCTTGTGTTTTACTGTGACGCTATGGATACAGAAGCGCAGAATATTGCCGCTTCGGACGGCGACGTGGCTACACAATTAGTATCTTCTATTTGTACTCCCTAGAGCGAGACAGGGACTTATGTTCGCCTTGTCCAGACAGAACTGGCTCTTTGAAGATCCAAATTTGTTTGGAAACTCAAGAATTGGTGGAAGCTCCGTCTGACCAAGTATACATCTCTCCAATGCCCATGGATATGTCGCTAATATTGCAAAGCGATATGACTCGGAACTTGCCTTGCCCTTGCCATTGCCCTGATAGCCTATTCAAACAGTAGGGATAATAAAGATTAAGGTCCCGAGCCTCGAAAAAAACCAATATTAATAGCCGGCTATTTTAATGGGAGTTCCATGTGCGTGGGTGTCCACATTACATCCGTGACACGGTCAGCACCGGTAACGAGCATAACAAGCCTATCTAACCCCAAGGCAACACCTGCACACGGCGGTAATACGTCGCCAATCTCAACAAAATCATCGTCTGTCGGAAATTTACGGCCATAGAGGCGGTTTGAGAGTTTTCGAGAATGTGCAAACCTTTGCTTATGTGGCTCCTTACCTTGAAGTTCAGTGCAACCGTTAGCAAGTTCAACTCCACAGACATAAATCTCAAAACGTTCTGCCACGCGCAGATCCTTCTCTCGCAACTTACTAAGAACAGCTAAACATGCAGGATAATCGTAAAGAATTGTCGGCTGCCCTATGCCAAGACGTGGTTCAATGCGATCCATCATAACCTTGAAGAATAGATCCTCCCAACGGTCTGACTTGGTGAATGTAATGCCCACTTTCGTAAGCTCGTCCGCAAGCGGACCCGCGGAAGGATCCGGATCAGCTGGGTTTGTTATGGTCCCAAGGACATCCATACCATTAGCAAAGCGTGCGAAGGCTTCAGCGACAGAAATTCGCACTGGAGGCATGTTAGGATCACAGGCCTTGCCTTCGAAAGAAAAAGCGTGAATACCCGCTTGCCTGCCAATTGTCCCAACAAGTCCAGCGCATAGATCCATCATATCCCGATAATCTGCACCCGCCTGGTACCACTCAATCATAGCGAACTCAGGATGGTGAAGAGCAGTAATCTCACCATTGCGGAAAACATGTGCAAACTGAAAAATGCGGGACCAACCCTGAGACAAGATAAGCTTCATGTTGAGTTCCGGCGATGCATGAAGATACATGGTGTCGCGTGCTTCGTCCAAATGTGTGCAAAGGTCCGTGGTGAAAGGCCTGATATGAGCCTCGGGCCCAGGCGTCACGTTTAGTACGGGGGTATCAACCTCCATGTAGTTAATGTCGTTGAAATACTTTCGAATATTGCGGATTACTTCACCACGAGTTTCTAAGTTCATACGAGAGCTTGCCATCTGGCCAATCTTCCAACCAGTTACTGTTGACTTGGAATAGTCGTAAACCACCTGGCATATCAGGCCAAGCACCCGTGTTGCCACCTTAATGCCAAACTGTTACAAGCCCGTCCCTATTGGGGATGTGAACAACACGGGACAGCGCCCAATGAAAATACAGGCTAACAGCATCAGACCGGGGATGATTATTGAGCATCAGGGCAAACAGTGGTCTGTCCTGAAAATAGGGCTCCTCCAGCCCGGTAAGGGTAGTGCATTTATCCAAGTGGAAATGCGCGACTTAGCTTCAGGCAATAAGTCAAATGAGCGGTGGAGAACAAATGATACAGCAGAAAAACTGGAAGTACGGGAGCACGAGTGCCAATTTCTCTATCAGGATGAAAGTACTTATACTTTCATGGAATCTGATACATTCGAGCAGTTTACGTTAGATAAAGAGAGCCTCGGCAATAAAGCGGCTTTCCTGCAGGATGGAATGATTGTCGCAGCTGCCTTTATAGAGGGAACCCCGGTCAGCGTTAAACTTCCTCCATCGATTGTAATGGAAGTGGTGGAGGCTGATGCCGTAGTAAAAGGTCAAACGGCCTCATCCTCTTACAAGCCAGGCATCCTGGAAAATGGCCTTAAGATAATGATTCCGCCATTTATTGGGGCGGGTACACGCGTCGTGGTAAACACCGAAGACGGTAGCTACGTCGAGCGAGCTAAAGACTAAAGAGTACCCAAGATGATCCCACGTTCACCAGTTCTTTACATAATGACAAGTGCAGCACGCAAGGCAAGCAAGGTGCTCGTGAGAGATTTCGGCGAAATAGAATTGCTTCAAGTCTCGGAGAAAGGCACCAGCGACTTTCTAGCAACTGCCAATCTTCGTACTGAAAGGATCCTAAGAAAAGAGCTGGGAAGAGCCCGCCCAGATTTCGGCTTTTTATTTAATAAAACTGAAACCCAGATAGGCAAGGATCCCGATAATCGTTGGATTGTTGCCCCCATAGACGGCACCATCAACTTTCTCCACGGTATTCCCCATTTTGCAATATCCATAGCACTGGAAAACCAAGGAGAAATCTTGGCTAGCGTAATATACAACCCTGTGCAGGATGAATTGTACTTTGCTGAAAAAGGTCAGGGAGCATTCCTGAACGACCGTCGGCTGAGAGTATCCGCCCGGAATCGTTTAAGTGAAGCCGTAATTGCCACAGGCTGTCCACAGCATGAACGCAGCCAACATTCAACTTATTTGGGGCAGTTAGGGGTTGTTATGGAGTCATCTCGCAGTATTCGCAGCATGGGGTCAGTATCTCTTGATTTGGCCTATGTAGCCGCAGGTCGCTGCGAAGCATTTTGGGATATCAGCCTTGAACCTTGGGAAGTCGCAGCTGGAATTCTGCTAGTACGGGAGGCCGGCGGATTCGTTGCAGAAATCGACGGCACGTCCGATCCAATAAGTACAGGTAGTATACTTGCGACTAACAGCCGCTTATACCAACCAATGGTAGAGCTGCTTCACCACTAGCGCTATCGCTTCGGTTATAGCTAAATATTCATCATGCACCCTCTACAAGGTTGTCCCGGTAAAGGCCCATGATGTACCTTCAAGGTCAAAGCAATACTTATTAGCATTTTACTGGTCAGTGCAGAACTGGCCCGCTTGTGTTAAAGACAGCGAAGGACATCGTTGAGAATGAGTACGGAATCCGCCTTGCAAACGAAACGCCCCTATTATGCTGCCGCTTTTTTTGCATCAATTGTCTTGATACTGACAGTGCTAGCACACTTAGCTAGTGCGCAGAGCTATAACTCTGGCAGTGTTATCATTGATTTAAGTGTTCTTGAAAACACTGATCCCGCGCGGCAAGGGTCCAATCTTTTAATGCCCTCTCCAAACACTACAGGCAGACGCACATCCCTCCGGCCGCTTTTGGGCAGCGAATCCACGCCTGCACGAACGGAGGTATTGGTGCTCCGCGCTCCCGCATCTCTTGCTCCGCCAGAAATCACCGCAGCACCAACAATCTTGATTCCGCCCCGCGCTCCGGCCGCAACAAGTCCGCCGACTTTAGTTACTACCTCAGTTGTAGAAACTCAGCCCAGTACCGAGATACCTGCATCCACAAAACCATCAGAACCAACAACCGAGAAGCAAACGAACGCCAAGATAAGACAATCAGAAGCCGTAAGACCAGTCGCAACCGCGCCCCTAGCTAACGAAGTAACTTTGACGGCCGGTCCACTACCACGTGAGGCGGTGTTGTTGGACATTCAGGAAACAGTCAGCAACACCTCCGAACAGACTGCCGCCCTTCCTAAGAAAGAGGAATTTGCGCATAAAGCAGTCCTTGTATTCTCCGAAGGTCAAGCCGACCTGCCAGCGGGTGCTGAGGCTAACCTAAGAATGTTATTGAATCAGGCTAGAAAAGACGAATCCTGGCATATTCAGCTTCTCGCCTATGCTAGCGATACAGAAAATAACGCCAGCCAAACGCGCAGACTATCCTTGGGTCGGGCACTGTCGGTTCGATCCTTTCTAATGGATCAGAGTGTAGCGAGCACCCGCATTGAGGTCCGTGCTCTTGGCAATCAAAACGATGGAGGTGAACCTGATCGCGTCGATGCTATCTTGATCAGGCGCTAGCGAATTTACATGTCTTTCATTCTTCCGCTGAAGTCGGAATATATATTATGACTGATACAAATCGATATTTAGGTTGGATGGTCCTGTTCTTAGGTATTGGCTCCGCCGTGGTCTTCTTCGTATATCCCGTGCTGATTGATGCCTTCCTGGCTAACCCAATGCTGAATGGTCTAATTCTCGGGGCATTACTAGTCGGTATAATGCTTAATATCCGGCAAGTTGTTGTCCTCGGACCGGAAGCAAAATGGATTGAACGCTTTCAGGATAGAGCAGAAGACACTGAAGGTGAATCGCTTGAGAGCATGCGGAGCACGGTCTCAGACAACGAGCTTCGCCTTCTGTCACCAATGGCGAAGATGCTGGCAGAAAGACGTGGTCAAGAAAAATTTAGTTTATCAGCACCCGCTATGCGGACCTTGCTCGACGGCATAGCATCTCGCTTAGAAGAATCTAGGGACCTATCCCGCTACTTCATCGGACTGTCAATTTTTCTTGGTCTCTTAGGAACTTTTTGGGGATTGCTGGCCACGGTAGCCTCTGTCGGAGATGTTATCCAGAACCTATCCCTCTCAGGAGAAGACATTGTGGTTGTCTTCAATGATCTAAAGTCGGGGCTAGAAGCGCCACTTGGTGGGATGGGAACTGCATTTTCATCTTCACTGTTTGGTCTCGCAGGCTCTTTGATCTTGGGATTCCTGGACCTACAGGCGGGACAAGCACAAAACCATTTTTATAATGAACTAGAGGAGTGGCTTTCCGGAGTAACTCGACTGTCTTCGGGTGCCTCTGTTGGTGATGGTGACCAGTCCGTATCCGCCTACACAGAAGCGCTACTAGAAAAGACAGCCGAAAGTATGGATGAGTTACAGCGCATTCTATCACGTGGAGAAGAAAGTCGGATAGCAGCAAACCAACACTTTGCCGAAATGAACGACAAATTGGTTATTCTGACCGATCAGATGAGAACTGAACAACAGGTCCTTGCCAAAGTAGCAGGAAACCAGACAGAACTTCAGCCGCTGCTTGCAAAGTTAACGGAATTAGCGGCCTCTATTAGCACCGATTCCGACTCGGGTTTCGATGAAGCAACACGAAATCATATACGCAATATGGACAGTGCTCTAAGTCGTTTGTTAGTAGAGATGTCAAGCGCCCGTGATCAAACTGTTAAGGATATCAGAAGTGAAATTAAGCTATTGGCAAAGACAGTACAGGTTTCTCCAGAGTCAGCCCGTGGCAAAGCGTCTCCTGATTTAAGCAAGCGTGACAAGAAAGACGTGACTGGACCGTAACGGCTATGGCACGGCGATCTAGACGAGCGCTAGACATCTGGCCCGGGTTTGTTGACGCCCTTGCAACACTCCTGATCCTTATCATTTTTGTCTTGATGGTATTTGTTCTCGGACAGTTTTTCCTAGGCCAGGCGCTTTCGGGTCGTGATGAAGCGTTAGAACGACTCACTCGGCAAATCAACGAAATTGGTGAGATGCTCGCCTTAGAACGCCAGGCAAACGCAGACCTTCTGCTTAATCTAGACAATCTATCCAATCAGCTTACGGCTGCTAACGAGCAGCTTGATTTAATGGCAACCCTAAGAATGGAAAACCGCGACCTGACTGGCCAGCTTTCAACAATTAGCGAGGTCGCTAACAACCGTGCAGCCGAGATACAAAGACTGGCAACGGCACTAGAATCAGCAAGCCAGATAGAACGGCAAAACAGAGCGGCTATTGCGCGACAGATCCAAGAAATGGCCTTGCTTCAACAGAATATAAGGGCGTATCAGGCACTCAGAACCGAGTTAGAGAAAGAAATCGCAAAGTTGGGTGATCGAATTGTTGAGCGCGAGAGCGAGATAGCAAAGGAGCGTCGCCTATCTAATGAGGCACGTGCACAGGCGGCTCTGATGAGTCAACAACTCGAAGAATTACGGAGAGAGTTTGCGCGTCTCGCTGAAGCCCTGGATGCCTCTGACGCACTTTCGGAGGAACAGAGAGCACAAATTTCCGATTTAGGGAGACGCATGAATCGTGCCCTTGCCGGTAAGGTCCAAGAACTACAGCGTTACCGCTCGGAATTTTTCGGTCGTCTTCGCGATATTCTTGGAACACACCCAGGCATTCGCGTTGTAGGTGATCGCTTTGTATTTCAATCAGAAGTATTATTTGCAAGCGGATCCGCTGATCTAGGTATGGATGGTAAACGTCAACTCTCTCAGCTCGCACGTACATTACTCGACATCTCGCAAGACATCCCGGCGGAAGTAAACTGGATTCTGCGGGTCGATGGCCATACGGATAATGTTCCGATATATACAGCGGCCTTCCGTTCAAACTGGGAATTGTCAGTCGCGAGAGCACTTTCCGTTGTCCGTTTCTTAATTGATCAGGGCATTTCAGAAAGACGCCTGGCCGCGGCTGGCTTTGGCGAATATCAACCTATTGACCCCGAAGCAACATCAGCTGCACGTGCAAGAAATCGTCGCATTGAAGTTAAATTCGATCAGAGATAGGTAAGGCTTTGGGGGCTTGCACCAAGATGAGTGGTTGGGTATACACAGCGGTCACTTATTGAAAGACTAGTTATGAAGAAGGACACACATCCGGACTACCACGAAATTAAAGTCGTGATGACTGATGGAACCGAGTTCACCACTCGAAGTACATACGGCTCGGCTGGAGATTCATTGAAATTAGATATAGACCCCAAGACCCACCCGGCCTGGACAGGTGTCCATAGGCTGGTAGATTCTGGCGGACAACTAGCTAAGTTCAATAAACGTTTCAAGGATTTCGGTCTAGAAAGTTAGAGGAGCGAAAAACGACGGACTGTTTTGCCCGCTCAGTCTATATTGATGGTATGTGTATCGACTGACACACACCAGGATAGCGCGCATTAGCTAACCCAAGTAAAATTACTCAGGACTTAAACACTGCTTCAGCACCCAGCCGAGCTCTACCCTTTCCAGAGATTGCAGTCTCCGCATGTTTGATTTCATTTCTCAAATCCTCGATGTACTCTTCTAAATCCTCTATCGACATCCTGTCGAAGTCTTTTTTTTCAATCTTCTTTATGGGTTCTAGATCATCAACATCCATCACACTTTTCCCCATGTTTTGGGATCCGTCAACCAGGGCATACTGGACTCCAGCACCCAAAAATCCATAAACTGCCAATAAATCTACGCCACTAAAGATAAATTGCAAAGTATGTACGACAAACACCCCAAGCCTAAAATCATGCGCTGTATCGAAATTGCCGAACCCGGTGGGCCCGACATGTTAGTCATGGGAAAACGCCCCCTACCCGCTTTGCATGATGGTGATGTCCTCATTAAAGTCGCAGCCGCAGGCGTTAATAGACCTGATGTAGTTCAGCGCCTAGGTCACTACCCGCCACCACCAGGCGCATCAGACATACCCGGATTAGAAGTTGCTGGTACAGTCGTTGAGAAAAGTAAAGACGTAACTCGCTGGAAATTGGGTGAACCTGTATGTGCCCTCATTACAGGAGGCGGATATGCTGAATACGTCACCGCCCCAGAGAACGTCTGTCTACCATTGCCTTCCAGTTTAGATCTAGTAGAAGCAGCGGCATTACCAGAGACCTTTTTCACTGTATGGCACAACCTTGTTCAACGGGCGCAACTAAAAGCTGGTGAAACATTATTGATACATGGCGGCTCCAGTGGCATTGGCACAGCTGCGATTCAAATTGCTAGAACTCTGGGTGCAAGAATTGCTGTAACCGCTGGATCCGATACCAAATGCACAGCATGCCTGGAGCTGGGCGCCCATCTTGCAATCAACTATCGCACCCAAGACTTTGTAAAAGAAATAAAAGGCAGCGACGCCTTTAAGGGTGTAAACGTAATTCTGGACTTGGTTGGCGGCGATTATGTTGCTGCAAATCTCAAATGCCTTAAAACCGAAGGTCGACTGGTTAATATTGCCTTTCTTGAGGGCTCAAAAGTCACTCTAGACCTGTTGCCCATAATGCTCAAACGTCTAGTCGTCACTGGCTCAACCCTCCGACCACAATCATTGGAAACCAAGAGATCTATTGCGCATGACCTCGAAGAAAAGGTATGGCCTCACCTAAGTGATGGAACGATTAAGCCCATCATTTACAAACTTTTTCCACTAGAACAGGCATCAGAGGCCCATAAGCTAATGGAAAGCAGCAAACATATTGGTAAGATAGTTCTAACTGTAAAAATATAGTTTTTCTTGCCTCAGGTGACACACTTAATTGACCGCCCATATGCAAACCCTATATATACCCTTCTGCGCTGTGTCATCCGATTACCTTGATCACGCGCCTTAATAATGTAGCCAATCTAAAAAGGTGGAAAATGCCGCTCCCATTAATGCCGAAGGCAACAGCCGTTTGGCTGGTGGAGAACACATCTTTAACATTCGAGCAAATCGCAGAGTTCACTGGTATGCACGAATTAGAGATCCAAGCCATTGCCGACGAAGAGGTCGCGATAGACATCATTGGTGTTAATCCGATGGCAAATGGCCAACTTACTACCAAAGAACTTGAGCGGTGCCAGGAGAGCCAGAAAGCACGTTTAAAACTTGCCAAATCGGATATACCAATTCCAACAGCTAGATCGAAGGGTGCACGCTATACGCCTGTATCAAAAAGGCAGGACCGTCCTGACGCAATCGTTTGGCTACTGCGTCACCATCCAGAAGTAACTGATGCTCAGGTTAGCCGCCTTATCGGAACTACCAAGCCTACTATTAAAGCGGTGAGAGAACGAACGCATTGGAACAGCACTAATATCAAACCACAAAATCCAGTAACACTTGGTTTGTGTTCGGAAGCAGACTTGGAGAAGGCAGTCACACTCGGCAGAAAACGTAATCCGGATGCAGTTGTAGCAGCACCGGACGCTGACCAAACTTTGCAGAATGACGAAGCAACCACTCCAGACGAGCCAGCACTTTTTGCAGAACCGTCAAAGACCTAAGAAGCAGTATTTCCCCCGACCAAATTTAATCTATAAAATAGCTGCCATTCGGGCCCCGAATAGTGTTCAAGCAGCTAAGTCTAACCTTGGATCATACGCTGTAATTCGTCTTTGATCCTAAGTCTTGCACCTTCAGCCAATGGATGCTTTGAGCGTTTGGCAAAGGACATTAGCTATAGTCATAAAGCTGCTGCTCAACTTCCGCATGTTTGGATGTAAGAGCCCCGATCACTGTATCTTCTGCCATCAACAAAACCTCCTAAGTCCGGCATCTCCGTTAGAGATAACACCTCTGAGCTCAGTTAAGATTCCACCCCATCTTAGACGAAAATGAAATTCTCCTATATACTTCCGGACATATCATAATACGGACCGCAGTTGCGTTGCTGAATCGTCGACTTTATCCTACGAAACGTTGTACACTGTAGAACCAGGACAGAAAATCGAGAAAGCTGGTTTCATGTATAAAGCTAACGTCCATTCTTGAAATTGCTTCAGGTCGGAAGAAGATGTCAAAGAAAAACGGCCAAGACACAATAAAAATAGAAATTGAGGCTATTGAGCTCGAGCACCGGGATTTGGATGAAGAAATCAGACAATTAGAGAGTGAGCCTGCTTTTGATCAGCTAAAACGCAGCCGCCTAAAAAAGCGCAAGCTCATGTTGAAGGATCAGATGGCAGCACTCCGAACCAAACAGCTTCCTGACATCATTGCCTAAAGTGCCTAAGCCCCGGGGACAGGTTACCATATCAAAAGGGTGAACGAGTCTCTGCCAATCTTGCCCGCTTGCCCTTTGGGGTGCAGGTCTATTAGAGTGCCGCGCTTCAGCTCTGTTTGTGAGAAAAGATCATGACATCGACTTTGGTAGGAATCATATTTGGAAGCAAGTCCGACTGGGAAACCATGCGACATGCAGCAGATATTCTGGACGAACTTGGCGTACCTTGTGAATCCAAGATCATTTCGGCGCATCGGACTCCTCAGAGACTGGTTGACTATGTTTCATCTGCAAAAGACCGTGGACTCAAGGTTCTTATTGCGGGAGCAGGCATGTCCGCCGGCCTGCCAGGCGCTACTGCAGCCTTAACGCCACTGCCCGTGTTTGGTGTTCCGGTTGCATCAGGCGCCTTTAATGGCATAGACAGTGTACTTTCAATGCTGCAGATGCCAGGCGGCGTTCCTGTTGGAACTTTGGCCGTAGGAAAGGCTGGCGCAAAAAACGCTGGTATTCTTGCCGCTTCAGTGATTGCCCTTGGCGACTCATCCGTTGCGAACAAGCTAGATACATTCCGCCGCAAGCAAACGGAATCTGTCCCGGAAGAACCCTGAAATTCCGTCGAAACAGATCTAATAATAGGGAGGAAAATAGATGCCCGGTCCCCTGGACGGCGTCCGCATCCTTGAATTAACCAGCGTTGTGCTGGGCCCTTGGGCCTGCCAGCTACTGGCTGACATGGGTGCCGATGTAATAAAGATTGAAGCACCTCGAGGCGACAGTAACCGCATGCTTGGAGCTAATCATTCAGAAGGTATGGCGGCCCTATATATGACATGCAATCGGAACAAGCGGAGTCTTGTCCTTGACCTGAAGCAAAAGAATGGCCGGGAGTCCCTATTGAGACTTGCAGAAAATGCCGATGTACTTATTCACAACAACCGCCCCCAGGTTATGACCCGCCTCAAACTGGATTACGAGGACATTAAAAAGGTCAACCCCAAGATCATTTACTGCGGCGCCTACGGATACTCCAAGAAGGGACCGTATGGCAACCGCGGAGCGCTCGACGACTCTATTCAAGCAGTGAGTGGTGTGGCCATGCTAAATGAGATGGTACTGGGCGAACCTCGTTATCTACCTACCGTCATTGCCGACAAGACCACAGCTATGACTGTGGTACAAACCGTTTGTGCTGCTTTATTCCATAGGGAACGCACAAGTGAGGGACAAGAAATTGAAGTTCCCATGTTCGAAACTATGGTTTCCTACCTAATGGCTGAACATTTGTGGGGCACGGTTTTTGAGCCACCTCTCGCTAAACCTGGCTACACCCGGCTTATGAGCTACCAACGTAAGCCCTACAAAACTAAAGATGGGTTTATTGCCATACTTCCGTACCTGGATGCCCATTGGGAGACCTTTTGCAAACTCTCGGGGAGGAGCGACCTACTGGCGGAGAACCGGTTTAGCACCCTCGCAAACCGAGTAGCTAATATCGACGACACCTATCTAGAAACGGCAAAGACTATGGCTACCCGCACCACCCAGGAATGGATAGATCTGTTCTGTGATACAAGCGTGCCGGTCATTGTAGTTAATAGCCTTGAGGACTTAATCACCGACCCTCACCTCAATTCGATCGGATTTTGGCAAACCTTAGAGCATCCAACCGAAGGAACCCTGCGTATGCCTGCTTTCCCGGCAACGTTTTCGAAAACTCCCGCTGATATACGCCGCCATCCACCGCGGCTTGGTGAACACAGCATAGAAATCCTTAGGGAAGCCGGCATCGAACAAACCATAATAGACAGCATGTTAGATAACTCGGTAACCCTTCAAGCAAAAAACTAAGATCTGTCCTTACGCAATAAAATCAAACGCCTCAATAAGAGCCGAAAAGGGCAAAAGAATAGCGCCGTGACGCGATGGCGACTCCCTTGATGATTCCAGGGCTTGCAGCGCTGACCAGTCGCCTTCCGGCGGAGCTGCCCCTTTCTGTAACATATTACGCAAAGCAGTCTCTACCGCAATAATGTCCGTTGCATTGCAACCGATAACTTGCTGCCCAACGATCGCAGCAGACGCTTGTCCAAGAACACATGCCTGGATGGTTTGTGCATAATCCTTAACAACGTCGTCCCCAAACACTACATCAATAGTTATACAGCTGCCGCATAGAGAACTGCGCTGGGTAACAGTAATGTCCGGCTTATCTAGCCGGTGTGTGCGCGTAATGTTAGCTGCCAATCGCAGTAAGCCAGAACTGTAAAGTCCGTCGAGAATAGGATCTACCATATCAATCATTCTATGCGTTATCGCAGTCGTAGGGACAACCTAGAAAAACATTTATTCAGCAAAAACTAACGTCTAATCACGCCTGAGGGGCAGCTTTTCGGCTGAGGGAAGCATTATAGCCATCATTGTATTGCAAACTCCCGCCCATTCGCCTTTATGGCATCTATTATCTCGGTTTCCGACACCACTCGGCCAAAGGCCATTGCGAACAGTTCCATTGCCCGTTCGCCCCAATCCGGATTCAGATCACCGCAAGCCTCTGGCACAATAAAGCACTTGTAATCGTACATGGCCAGATCCCGGACGGTACTCTCCACACACATTGAAGTTGTTACTCCACCAACAACAACGCTATCGATTTTTTTTTGCACTAAGATTTGTGCGAGCTCGGTCTTAATTAGAGCCGAATAACGCTGCTTATCCAGAATAATATCACTACTCTGTGCATTCAATTCAGGCATTATATCAGCATCCGGACTATCGACCCTCAGCGCGCCATCCCTCTCAAGATTCGGTCGTAGCGCCGAAGTAGTCAGGCCACCATTTGAGTAATCTGGTGCATAGACCATGCGCGTCAGAATGACAGGCATTCCAGCTAGCCGCACCGCCGCAGCTAATCTACCTGCCGAATCTAAGACAGATTTGAACTCAGAAACATTCCTACCCTGTTTAGCGGTATGTCCTTCCTCGCCGCAGAAGCCGACTTGAAGGTCGATGAGAATGAGGGCTGCAGATTTAGGATCGAAGTACATAGATTTGTCCTTAGCTTGGTGACTAGACTCCATCACGATGGTTCTAAGTATTTAAAATGGTAGTAGATGTTTGATGACTCAGATTTGGAAATGCTTACCGGTTTGCGATCGCGTCTAGGATGGTGCCCAATCACCCTACTTCGAAGGAAAAGGCCTTGCTCGTCCTATTGAACGAAGAATATTAAAAGGATCTGGTAATATTTTCACCGCTTCCTGGAGTCCTCTTTGCATGCGCCCAAGCCTCATAACGTCTTCAATTCGACGGTCCAAAAAGGCCCACGTGTCCGAGCAATTGCTCGATCCATCGTTTAACCAAAATAGAACTGTCGAGGAGTAAACGCCGGCCAACAGTCCTCTCTTGCTATAGAAATTATAATCGGTAGATTCGTCCCCCGCTGCTTTCCACATGATGTCCACTGTTTTAAATAAATTTCCTACTGTGCTTCTCATGCTGCCCGGCAACGCAGAAAATTCCACTGCACGACGGAGAGCCTCCCGGTGCGGTGTCCAGCGCTCCAGCCGCGCCCTAACTGCTCTAGAAATTCGCTCCCGGACACGCAGAGATTTCATCTCAATGCAATCCAGATCTTCAACTAAATAACGGTCAGCAAGATCGGCAAAATGCTCAAGCACTTGTCTCCTCCCATAAGGAAACAACATCTCAACCTCATCTTTCTCAAAACCTACTTCAGAAGCGCCGCGACGCAAGGCTGCCAGACTCCAACCATCAAACGGCACATGGTCTAAAGCTGCCAAAATTAACCGATCTTTTCGTTCCCGTTTATTCATGATACCTCATCGGCCTACCGAGCAGACTGCCAGTCCTTAGTCTGATTGTGTTCTCTCAATAACGCCAGAGTTAGAAGTTTGTCCTTCCTGCCCAACCATCCCAGCACCTTCAGGCTCATGCTCAGCCTGCTCATCCGCCAACCGTTGTATAACCTCGGTGAAGGCTAAAGTGGACAAATCTGACATCCGCATCGGATACAAAATACCATCGAGATGGTCGCACTCGTGCTGAACAACTCTCGCGTGAAAACCTTCAGCAATACGCTCATATTCTTTTCCCTTGTGATCCTGGTAAGTATATCTGATCTTATTCCATCGTGGCACAATACCTGCCAACCCCGGTACGGAGAGGCATGACTCCAAACCTTCCGACACTTCATCACCTATGGGTGAAATAGAAGGATTAATCATCGCAGTTATGGCAACTGACTGACCGTTGTTTCGTTCTTCCGGAATAAGAAAAACAACGGTCCTTAATGGGACGAAAACCTGAGGAGCGGCCAATCCAATCCCACCTTCGTTAGCCATAGTCTCCGTCATTGACTCGATTAGCCCATCAAGCCTTTCATTATTGAAGTCAATAACTTCCTCAGCTCTCTGCTTGAGGATGGGCCTACCCATACGGGCAATGCCAAGAATCGCCATCACGCACACCTATACTCTTGCTGTTGGGTCTATGCGACCCAGTTAAGGTCACGGTTATAGGCAATAGCAACCGTCTTGTCTCTTATTTATAGGCGTTTAGAGTGGTCTTGAATACTTACCAGCACTTCACAAGCCGGACTCGCTATGATATACACCCGCGCCTCTTGGGAAGGGTCGAATAGTCGGCACCAAGATGTTTAATTTAGGAGAAAAATTCTGGTTCAGGTAAGCGTTCGGGAGAACAATGTTGATCAAGCGCTGAAAGCGCTAAAAAAGAAGATGCAACGAGAAGGTGTTTTCAGAGAAATGAAATTAAGAAAATTTTATGAAAAGCCTTCAGAAAAAAGAGCACGCGAAAAAGCAGAGGCTGTTCGACGAGCCCGTAAGCTTGAGCGCAAGCGTATCGAAAGGGATGGCTTCTAGGACCCACTTCGGCACCTGAAGTTGAATTTGACCGGAGCGGTTTAATTTAATGCTCCGGTTTTTGCTTTTTTGTTATCGTGAATTCTGCAAAACAATTATGAGTTAGTTCTTTGGCCGATCATGACATATTTTCTTGTACATAAGTCCATAGGAACAACAGTGACAAGCCTAAGCTGAACTGCTCCACAGCCCATCTCTGGTGGCGGTAGGGTGTATGTTATTCAATAAGCTAATTATTACTGTAATAACACTATTTGCATCGACTGCGGCGGGAGCAATAAGTGATTACCCTACTGGCCAATTACCTGAGGGCATAAGACCGACTGCTTATGCTCTTGATCTGGCTATCTTACCCGACAAAAATAGATTTTCCGGTAGTGTGCGAATCGACTTAGAACTCAATCAACCAACTGACACCATATGGCTTCATGGTCGCAACCTTGATGTCACAAATATCTTTGTTCTAACTAGTGGTGGCCAGAAACTAACAGCAACCTACAAAGAGATGGGAACAAGCGGGGTAGCACGGATCACGACCGTTGAACCAATAAGCACGTCCACCGCTAGCCTTTATATTTTCTATTCTGCCCCTTTTAATCGACGGCTGGAGGGCCTGTATTCTGTCATAGAAAATTACGAACACTATGCTTTCACACAAATGGAACCAATTTCCGCAAGATCGGTATTTCCTAGCTTTGACGAACCACGCTTTAAAACGCCCTTTGACATCACGTTAACAGTTCACCAGGCTCATAGGGCCATTTCCAACACTCCAGCTATCAACGAAGAAACCTCAGGTGCCCTAAAGCGCATAACATTCGTCCGTTCTGAGCCCCTACCCACCTACTTGATCGTCTTTATCGTTGGGCCCTTGGATGTTCTAGAGTGGAACCCCATTCCGGAAACTAGCGTCCGCGACTCAAAGATTCCCCTACGAGGGATCGCTGCACGAGGTAAAGGTGAACAACTTGTATATGCCCTTAACAATACTGCAGACATTCTGATTACCTTAGAAAATTACTTTGGCGTCCCTTATCCCTATAAAAAACTCGATTTGATTGCTGCACCTGACTTCCGCGCGGGAGCCATGGAGAATGCTGGTGCTATAGTCTATCGAGAATCCATATTACTTCTGGATGAAAATGCATCCCTGCGCCAAAAACGTTCATATGCCCGAGTGCATGCACACGAACTAGCCCATCAATGGTTTGGCAACCTTGTAACACCCGCATGGTGGAACGATATTTGGTTGAATGAGGCTTTTGCCACCTGGATGGGAAACCGCGCCACAGCCGAATGGGACCCAGATGGTGACTACGAACGTCTTACTTTGAGGAGGTCATTGTCGGCTATGAGGGCTGATAGTTGGCAGTCCACGAGGAAAATCATCCAACCAATTGAAAGTAATCATGACATAGCTAATGCCTTCGACTCTATAACTTACGATAAGGGCGGCGGAGTCTTGGCGATGTTCGAACGATTTCATGGAGAGAAAACGTTCCGCCAGGGGGTGCGCTTGCATATGGAACGCTATCGGTTTGGTATAGCAAGCTCTAGAGATTTCATGCAGTCTATTGCTGACGCCGCCGGAAACACGAAAAGTGTATCCTCATTCATATCCTTCCTAAACCAACCTGGCGTTCCTATCATCAAACTAAGGTGGCACTGCCGCAAAGAAACAACAATAACAGCATCCCAATCTCGCTACCTCAGTATCAATAGCAATCGAAGGCCAAGAATCGATCAGAAATGGAAAATCCCGATGTGTTTTAGCTATGGGATAGGCGGACAAAGAAAACAAACCTGCACGGTACTTGAAAAACGAAGGAGCGATATAGTTCTGCCAAAAGAAGAGTGCCCTAGATGGATTTTGCCCAACGCGGACGGCGCTGGTTACTATCGCTTTTCTCTAAACCGAGCTAACTGGGAGAAACTTTTTCAGAATGCCGCGGAACTAAATGACAGTGAAATTCTAGCCGTCCTAGACAGTCTTGATGTAGCCTTTTCAGTCGGTCAACTAAACATACAAGAATACATAGAAGGTACCCAGAGGCTAATTCGAGGTCGCAGCTGGGATGCTTTAACCGCTCCGATGGGTAAGCTAATCTGGGTCAAGAATACCCTTGTCCCTCAAAGACATCGAGCCAAGGCGGCAGCATTAATTGATAGAATTTATGGACCTGTGATGTCGCAACTAGGACTATTTGGCTCCAGAAAAATGGAACAAGGAGAAACGATTAATATCCAGCTACTACGGCAACCCTTAGCTTCGCTTCTAGCTCTAGAAGCCGAAGTTCCCGAATTGCGTTTAGAGCTTCTCAAACATGGAAAAGCATACATGGGGTTTGGCGGAACTGAAGAGATTGATCCTCAAGCCGTACCGCCATCACTATCCGAAACAGCGTTATCAGTTGCTGCCCAAGAACTAGGAAAACCATTTATAGACCTTATGATTACGCACCTCCATGATCTAAGAACAGCTATTGTGCGCAATCGCATACTTAATGCGCTATCTCGAGTAAAAGACCCCGATCAGGCCAGACGAATCCGAAGGTTAACGCTCTCAAAGGTGCTGCGCAGCAATGAAATTTCTTCTATTCTTTTTGGATCGACCCGGGAACCCGCAAACCGTAGGGCCGCATGGGCATGGTTCAAAGATAACTACCAAGCTATCTCTAGTAGGCTTGATAACCGGACACTCGGAAATCTACCGTGGATTGCTGGATCCTTTTGTACTAAAGGTGACCGGAATGATGTGCTGCGGTTCTTTCGACCAATCATTAGTGAATTGCCAGGCGGACCTCGCAATCTTTCTAATGTTCTAGAAGCTATTGATAGCTGTCGCAGGATTGTCGCCTCAAAACGGAGAGAGGCATCTCGTTACTTTGCTAGACTAAATCCCTAATATCATAGAAGAACAACTGGTCAACTTCTTATCGATTTAGTGTTGGGTCATCTGCCTTAGACCAGAAGGTAAGATAGATAATGAAGAGGCTTCGGACGGATCCTTCTTTAATAAAATAATACAGTAGGATAGCTCATTCGAGTTCTGCGCGGGCCCCATAGTACTTAATCTTGGAGGAAGTATAATGAAAGCATCTTCTACAATAAGAACATACGCCGTCATAGGTACCGGTCGTATGGGCAGTGCGATTGGTCCACGCATAGCTAACCTTGGGTATGACGTTATCTTCGGATCCAGAAATCCTTCCGATAAGCGAATCACCGACTTGGTTCAGAAGTGTGGAAGCAATACCCGTGCCCTTACTAACCAAGCGGCAGCACAAGAGGCAGACGCTATTGTACTTGCAGTGCCATGGCTAGCGGTTACAGATACCTTGACCGAACTAGGTGATTTGACAGAGAAAATTGTAATGGATGTCACGAACGCTATTAGACCAAGCGCTGATGGTTTGATGGAACTAGCCTCAGACACTTCTTCTGGTCAGGTAATTCAAGAAAATCAGCCCGGCGCAAAAGTAGTGAAAGCTTTCAATACGGTAGGTTTCCATATCATCGCTGATCCGTCCGCCGCAGGTGGTCCAGTTACAGTGCCGCTAGTTGGCAACAATACAGACGCCAAAAAAACGGTTGCTGCCATAGTGCAAAAGTTAGGCTTCGAGACCATTGACCTAGGTCCAATAAGGCATGCAAGAGCCTTGGAAAGTATGTCAATGCTTTACATTGTTCCTTACCTGCACGGACGCATGAGTGACGCTTTCGAATATTACTTCCGCAAAGGTACCGCACCAAAAGAGAGTGCCGGTGTTAGAACTGCTAACTAAACCTCAAACCTGAGCTCAGCGCGAGGAGGCCGGATGCATAAGATATTCCTTTTATCCATTTCAATCACCTGCTTGTTGATAGGAATCCAGGTGCAATCACATACTATTGCACTAATTGGGACCGGCAACGTAAGTAGTGCTCTGGGGCCAAGATTTGCCGACATGGGCCACACCATTATTTATGGGTCTCGCAGTCCTTTTGAACAGAATGTAAAGAACTTAGTAGCCTTAACTGGTCCCAACGCCAGCGCCACCTCGCAGAGTAACTCTGTGGTTGCTGCAGATATTATCGTTCTCGCTATTCCTGGAGGTGTCATTGACGAAGTAGTGAAGCAGCTAGGTAATCTTGCAGGCAAGATTATCATCGACCCCATCAATGCTGTCCGATTAGGCAAGGACAGCGGGCTTGCCCTCTCGATCTTACCTTCAGCTGCAGAGCGAATCCAAAAAATTGCGCCAGCTGCACATGTGGTAAAAGCCTTTAATACAGTGTCAGCAAGGTTTATGCGTGATCCCGAATCAGCTGGCGGACCTATTACTATTCCCCTTGCTGGAGACAGCAGTGAAGCAAAGGCTATTGTTGCGAGCTTAGTATCGGGGCTAGGACTTGAAGCCCTTGATATAGGTCCTCTTAAGAATGCTCAGTACCTAGAATATATGGGTCTAATGTATATAGCGCAACGCTCTCAAGGTCGGGGGGCACTCTCTTTCGAGTATCATTTGCGGATTGTACCCCGATAAACCCCTTCGGTACTAACGGCCAATTAGGTGATACAGATCAAATGAAAAGACCCGCTCCTATTGGAGCGGGTCATAATCAAATAGCTTTGTCGTTAGAGCTAATCAACAATCACTAGATTTTCCGCTGAGCTTTTGCCGTTGCGTCCAGGCTGGAGCTCGAATTCCAACCTTTGGCCCTCACGAAGATCATCCAAACCGGCTCGTTCGACGGCTGAAATATGAATGAATGCGTCCTTTGAACCATCATCTGGTGTGATGAAGCCATAACCCTTAGTGCGGTTAAACCATTTTACTGTTCCGGTAGCCATGTGTCTTTCCTTATAGAGTCGTGTCCTAATAGTACATAAGTCACCACGGTCGGCAAAAAGCCTTAGCGGCGCGATAGTCTTAACGGTTTTCGGGAGTAAGAATGTGCTCGTTAAAAAACACCATCCGCTCAAAAACCCGAGCGTTCAAGACTTTAAGTAAACCCCATATAGAGCAATTGACGAAAAATGCAACGAATTGTTTGGCGAATGGTGATGCAGGGTCATAGCGTCACAGCGCTTGGACAATCTCCTCAGTCATAGCTTTCGCATCTCCGAAAAGCATCATGGTATTGTCGCGGAAGAATAATTCATTATCAACGCCGGCATAACCAGGCGACATAGAGCGCTTAACGAAGAGCACCGTTCGAGCATTTTCCACATCCAGAATTGGCATTCCGAAGATAGGGCTCTGGGGGTCCGTTTTAGCCACCGGATTGGTCACATCATTTGCTCCAATCACGTAAGCAACATCAGCAGTAGCAAACTCATGATTGATGGATTCCAGTTCAAATACCTCGTCATAGGGTACGTTTGCTTCGGCGAGCAAAACATTCATGTGGCCTGGCATACGACCCGCCACAGGATGAATAGCGTATTTTACATCCACACCCTCTGCCTTAAGTTTGTCCGCCATTGCGCGAAGTGAGTGCTGAGCTTGCGCTACAGCCATCCCATAGCCAGGAATAATGATGACTTTGGATGCGTTTGACATAATGAAGGCCGCATCATCTGCTGCGCCCGCTTTAACTCCCCTATCACCGGTCGCAGCGTCGGTAGCGTTGGCAGTAACAGCATCGACACCAAAGCCACCAAGAATTACGTTGACTATCGAGCGATTCATGCCCTTACACATAATATAAGATAGAATTGCGCCCGAGGAACCAACAAGCGCACCGACAATAATCAAAAGACTATTTTCAAGAGTAAAACCTATGCCCGCCGCGGCCCAGCCAGAATAGCTATTAAGCATGGATACAACCACAGGCATGTCGGCACCACCAATCGGAAGGATCAGTGTAAAGCCTAATAGAAATGCGAGAACCGCTAGACAATAAAAGGCAAAATAACTTTCTGACAAGCTGAACCAGAATATCAAGAGTACCATGCCTATAGCTATGACCGCATTCAACGGGTGTTGCAGAGGAAATACCAGAGGATTACCAGACATAATTCCCTGCAGCTTGGCGAAAGCTATAACTGACCCAGAAAATGTTATGGCACCGATGGCCATACCTAAGGACATCTCAAACAAGCTAGCAGTTTTAATTCCCCCGACTACTCCAATGCCATACGATTCGGGCGCAAATAGAGCAGCAAACGCAACCAGGACAGCGGCCATACCAACAAGACTATGGAAGGCCGCCACCAACTGCGGCAGCGCGGTCATCTGTATGCGAAGAGCAATGACTGTGCCAATAGAAGCACCAATAAGAATCGCTATAACAATCCACCCATAGCTCTGTACAGTCGGTGATACAAATGTAGTTAAGATGGCAATGGTCATACCAACCATGCCAAGCATGTTTCCCTTCCGTGCCGAAACTGGCGACGAAAGCCCCTGGAGTGTCAGGATAAAAAAGACACCTGCAATTAGATAAGCAAGAAGAGTCGCACCAGCTTCCATCTCACTTCGCCTTCTTCTTAAACATCCGCAACATCCGTTGGGTAACAATAAAACCTCCAAAGATGTTAATGGATGCCAGCACAACCGCCCCGAATCCAAGCAGCTTTGACTCCGAGAACTGTTCGGGACCGACAGCAATGAGTGCGCCAACAATTATCACCGATGAAACAGCATTAGTCACAGCCATCAGCGGAGAATGCAATGCCGGAGTCACACTCCAAACAACATAAAAGCCAACAAAAATAGCGAGAACAAAAATACTAAATAGATACCAGAACTCATCAGCGCCACCAGCGAACTGGGCCTGAAGTGCTATTTCTCCAACCTGAGAGGCTAGAGTCTGACCACCTTCGACGATGCCATCCGCCTTATCAACCAACTTTTCCATATCATCAACGACCCGATCGGAAGCCATCAGCCACCTCCTCCAAGAGCCGTATGTACGGCCTGCCCAGCCTTGGTCACCAGCGTTCCAGCAATAAGTTCATCGTCCCAGTCAACGGCCAGTGCCCCAGAATCCTTATCAACCATAGTTGCGATGAAGTTATAGAGATTACGAGCATAGAGCGAGCTAGAATCACGCGCTAGACGGCTTGCTAAATTTGCGTAGCCCATGATAAGCACCCCGTTTTTATTAACCGCCTTGTCTAGTTCTGAACCCTCAACATTTCCGCCAGCCTCCGCTGCAAGATCAACAATCACCGACCCTGCCTTCATGTCTCTAATCATCTCTGCCGTGACAAGACGGGGGGCGGGTTTACCTGGAATCAAAGCAGTAGTGATAACAATGTCAGCCTTAGTTACCTCTTCGCGGACCGCTTGTGCCTGTTTCTTCTTGAACTCTTCACCCATCTCCTTTGCGTAACCAGCCTCGGTCTCAGCCGCCTTCATTGACTCCTCATCAACGACGATAAATCTTCCACCCAAACTTTCAACCTGCTCCTTGGCGGCATAACGAACATCGGTAGCCAGCACTACCGCGCCTAGGCGCTTAGCGGTAGCAATTGCTTGCAAACCAGCCACACCTGCACCAAATACTAAGACTCGGGCGGGTGCAACCGTCCCAGCTGCTGTCATCATCATTGGCATTGCCTGGCTAAAGGCGGCGGCGGCATCGATGACAGCTTTATACCCAGCCAAGTTGCTCTGCGATGACAAAACGTCCATAGCCTGAGCCCGAGTGATCCGTGGCATCAGCTCCATGGCGAAGCTAGTCACCTTGGCCTCCGCTAACGCGGCAACCAAACCTGGGTTTGTCAACGCTTGCAGGTTGGCTATGAGTAGAGATCCCTCTGGCAAGTATCCGATTTCATCTTCGCCCTCTCCTTCAGCCATAGGTCTCTGGACCTTGAGCACAAGCACAGCGTCTTCAACCGTGGAAGCAGCATCCGGTGTAATGGTGGCTCCTTCCGCCTCATAAGCAGAATCGGCGATGTAAGCACCCTCGCCAGCTCCTGACTCGACCACAACATCAAGGCCTAATGCCTTGTATTTTTTGACTGTTTCAGGAGTGGCCGCCACCCGATACTCACCGGATCGGCGTTCCTTCAAAACCGCAATTTTCATAGTGTTTGGTCCGAATTGCCTGGCGCGGTGATACCCATGCCCCACGACGAAGGCAGTAGAAACACGACCTCCGGGACGGCTGCTTTTCTGCACCATTGAAACTCATTTGCCAAGGGTAGATGAACAAACATGACAATGTTTTGTTAGCTTTTTTTTCAGCGTGATAAGATAGGCACAGTTAGCGAATTTGGAACAATATCGATAGCATCAGAAAAACTTAAAACATGCCTATTTTATCCAAACATATTACAGTTTTAGCATCTGTAATCGGAGTTTGCGCAACCATAAGTGCCGCAGCGAACGAGCCTAACGTCAGTGAACGCCTGACCTTTGATATTATGCTTGGTGGCTTCCACATCGGCGATGTTCTGCTGAGTTATGAACAAAGCCCCACATCTTATGAGAGTCAAATAGCTATCAGATCGCACGGCGTGGTGCGATGGTTCCAAGATTTTCAAGCTAGTATGCAGGCGCGAGGCAGCATAGAAACTAAAAGCGAAAATCCACCGCGCACAATACCAGATACCTTTAGTAGCTCTTGGAAGGCCCGAGAAATAGCTGCGATAATGAACATGCGTTACGATCCGACATCCCGACTACAAATGAGCTCAGAGCATTTTTTTAATCCTCTAACAGGCGAAGATTTAGATGTCCGTGAACTACCATGGTTTCGCGATCAAGAAATAAAGGCGGTCCCAAACAAATTACGCAGTGGGGCCCTTGATCCGATATCCGCTTTCGTGGCCGCTCGAAGTGCAATTCTCATCGGCGGCCAGTCAAACTTTAGGATACCAATTTACGACGGACGCCGGCGCTATGATTTACTTGGTGAAGTAGATTTACCAGAGACCATGTGGATTCGTGGCAGCGACCGCGATCTAATCCGCGTGAGAGTTACTATTGAACCCTTGTTTGGCTTCGATGAAGAACGTACTGAGAGAATGCAAAAGAGTTCAGGAAGAGCCTATTTTACCCCCGATGATCGTTTTCTTCCGACTCAAATAGTGTTAAATGGCGCTTCAGTAACATCCGTCATGAACCTTACTGCTGATTGTCACACAGATCCCGTACCCTGTGACAATTTTCTTATCGGGAACACTCCCATCCGCGAAGAGAGCACGCCGACATACCCAAGTTTGTCACCTTGAACGACGACAACCCACTGAGACCTCATCAATCAGTTTCTTCTAGTTGATCTATGAGCTTAACGATTCTGTTCATCCCCTTTTTCCAGAAGTCGGGATCATCAGCCTCCAGTCCAAAGGGAGCCAAGAGCTCTTTATGGCGCAATGTACCGCCTGCACGAAGCATCTGTAGGTACTTATCCTGGAAGTTATCGACAGCACCGTTTTCATACACTTCATAAAGCGCATTAACGAGACAATCGCCGAAAGCGTAGGCATAGACATAAAATGGTGTATGAAGAAAATGGGGAATGTACGTCCAGTACAATCTATATTCATCAGAGAACTCGAAGGCCGGCCCCAAACTCTCCTTCTGTACGCTAAGCCATATTTGACATAAGCGGTCAGCCGCAAGTTCCCCTGTTTTTCTCTCATCATGCACAATCCGCTCAAATTCGTAGAAGGCAATCTGGCGTACCACGGTGTTAAGCATGTCCTCAACCTTTTCCGCTAACAATGCCCTCCTCCGTCTCGGATCGTGTTCGGCCTTAATTAAGGCCTGAAAGGTAAGCATTTCTCCGAACACAGACGCTGTCTCTGCCAAAGTCAATGGTGTCTCCGCTAACAAGTATCCTCGGTCGGCCGCTAGCACCTGGTGAACACCATGACCCAGCTCATGGGCTAGTGTAGAAACGTCTCTAGGATTACCCATATAGTTCAAAAGAATAAAGGGATGTGCCGATGGAACTGTGGGATGAGAAAATGCCCCCGATGCCTTTCCCGGTCTAGACCGCGCATCAATCCAGCATTCATCAAAGAACCTGTTACCAATTTCGGCCATTTGGGGAGAAAATGCTTGATATGCGTCCAGCACTATAGATTTAGCGTCGGTCCATGAAATCTTTTCCACCACCGTCTCTGGTAAAGGTGCGTTGCGATCCCAATAGTCAAGCTTCACCTTGCCGAGCCAGCGCGCCTTAAGGGCGTAGTACCGATGCGCTGTTTTTTCGTATGCAGACTTTACCGCAGTCACCAGCGCCTCGACGACTTCGTCCTCCACTAGATTAGCTAAGTTACGGGCGGATACTGGCCGCGGATATGAGCGCCAATCATCCTCAATCTGCTTATCTTTAGCGAGTGTATTAGTGATTTTCGCAAATAAGGGGAGCTTCTCCAGAAGAGTCGCACCCACAGCCTCTCCGGCACCTTTTCGAATTTCCGGTTTAGGGTCTAAAAACAGGCTTAGAGCTTCTGTCAAACGCAACTTCTTACCATTGATGTGGCATCGCAAAGCCGCTTCCGTTTCATCGAACAAACGTACCCATGCCGTGCGACCAACCACTGACTTTTCATGCAGTAGCCGTTCCAATTCGTCGCTGAGTTGGTAATCCCTATAAACTCTTAGGTCACGGATCCAAGGGCTATAAGCGGCAACAACACAGTCACCTAGAAGTACATCAATATCGCCGTCCTTCAGTTGGTTAATCTCTAACGAAAAGAATAGAAGTTGACTGGTCATCTGAGTAATCTTGTCAATTAGATTTTGGTAGACTTGCCCTCTATCTGGACTGACTATGTCATCGGAATGGTACAATTGCGCATAACTAGCAACCCGACCCAACGTTTCTGAGACGGCCTCGTATTTTTTGAGAGATATACCGAAAGCTGCTCCATCAAGCCCAGCAACTTTACCCTTATATGCCTCCTGAAAAGCCTTAATATGGACTTGTGAGTCCTTGATTGCATCCGTAAGTTCTCTACTTTGCGGTCCTGGATATAGGTCGTCCAGATTCCAAGTGGGAAGAGTACTGGTCCAATTACTGATTTCAGCTTCATTCATTTTTGCGCTCCCACTGAGCATTACAACATTGTCCGATCGGATTTAAACGATTCTCTGTGTCAACTAGTCCAGAAATCTAATACATGTCAGGTCTTCTTCACCAACAAAAGCAGCTATAAAGGTCATGCAAAGCTGGACAGACGGTTCAGAAGGGAAAAAAATGTATTTCGTTATGAATTTGCGGTGTGAAACTAGAAAAGTATTTCAATAGGGGAGAATCATAGGTGGCTGCAGCCTCGCCGGCAATCGATACAAGGAATATTTCTAGTCTGCCTGCTATGTTTTTTGAGCAGGCAGAACGACATAGCAATCGTCCCTTCCTATGGACCAAACGCGACGACAGGTACAAATCGCTGAGCTGGGGGGAAGTACGAAATCAGGTCATAGCCCTTGCTAATGGATTAATCGATATAGGTGTCAGCTCCGGTGATCGGGTAATGCTTATAGCCGAAAACCGACCCGAATGGCTTATTTCGGATATTGCCATAATGAGTATCGGTGCTGTTACCGTTCCAGCTTACACAACCAATACAGCAGTCAACCACCTCCACATTCTCAATAACTCTGGATCACGAACGGCTATAGTATCGAACGCCTCTCTGGCTAAGCCACTGGTAACCGCGGCCGTCGAAGCAAATCACGAAGTTCAGGTTGTTTTGATGCATGGTGAAGGGATGGCTATCGAGTCCGAAATCGATATTAAGACATGGCGGGATCTAATTAGCAGGGGCACGGGCAAACCGATCCCAACCTCGGTTGGTGCGGCTCGGAGGGAAGATCTTTGTTGCATAATCTATACCTCCGGAACTGGAGGTATGCCAAAGGGCGTAATGCTAAGCCACGGTGCTATCCTCTGCAATTGCTACGGCGCCACCGACCTTATAGAGACTCTGGGTATCGAAAATGAGGTGTTGCTATGTTTTCTGCCCTTGGCGCACGCTTATGAGCATTTATGCGGTGTGTTTTTGCCCACAGCGCTCGGTGCAGAGATCTACTATGCGGAACGGCTAGAAACATTATCCACAAATATGCTCGAAGCGCGACCAACACTCATGACTGCCGTACCTCGTCTATACGAAACCATGCGGCAGCGTATCCTCCAGGGTCTGAAACGCCAGGGTAGCGCGCGACAGCGACTATTCTATGCCGCCTTGGAAATTGGTAAGAAACGTTACGAACGCCCGAAAGATCTCACCCTATACGAGCGCTTTCTTGACATCTTCCTTGAACGACTGGTGCGCGATGCCATGCGCAAACGTTTTGGCGGTCGTCTAAAGGCTATCATCTCAGGCGGAGCACCACTGAATTACGGAGTTGGTCTGTTCTTCACCGCCCTAGGTCTGCCGTTGCTGCAAGGCTACGGTCAAACTGAAGCTGCCCCATTAATCAGCGCCAATCCTCCCGAGCGCGTCAAACTCCATACAGTAGGTGTACTGGTCAAAGGTGTTGAAGCCAAGATAGCTGAAGACGGAGAGATACTGGTGCGGGGCGAAATGGTAATGAAAGGATATTGGAACGACCCTGATTCCACCATAGCCACAGTGAATGAGAAGGGCTGGCTCCATACCGGCGACGTCGGTCACTTTGACGAGGATGGCTACCTAGAAATCACCGATCGTAAGAAAGACATCATTGTCAATTCAAGCGGTGAGACTATATCACCACAGAGAGTTGAAGGCGTGTTGTGCCTCGAAGAGTGCATCGAGCAAGTAATGGTATTTGGTGACCAAAGGCCCTACCTCACTGGTCTAGTCGTGCCGACGCAAGATTTTGTGGAGAAGTGGGCTAAAGCGCATGATTGCCTGCCAGAATTAGAAATACTAATAGCCAACAACGACTTTAAAGATGACATTACCAAGTCTGTTGCCCGCGCTTGCAATAATCTTAGGACATTCGAGAAAGTACGTAAGCACATTATCTCCCCTCACCCATTTACCTCTGAAAATGGGCAGCTGACTCCTACTTTGAAAATCCGTCGCCATGCAATCTTGCGCGAATTCCAATCAGACTTAGAGGCCCTTTATTAGCAGCGCTTGCCCATTTCCAGCACTAAGGTAACCCTACCCAACTTGTGTAAAGAAGGATAACCGCAATGTCACAAATCAGGATTGACGTATCAATATGTATCGATAGCGCGATTCTGCCGTGGCAACCATTCCGCCCACAAGGTTTACCGGAGGGTCTTCATCTTCGGCCCCTGCGCCGCCTGGACGACGGTTGTTTGCGAAGTGCTATAGTAAGAATTCCCGCTGGCTGGTCGAGTGGAGGGAACCTTCGACTGCAGAGTCGACAGCAATTTATGCTTCTAACCGGAAAGATCCAGCTTGGTGAACTATCTCTACAGAAAAATTGTTATGTCTGCCAAGAGGCAGACAGAATTCTGCCAAATCTCTATTCTGACAAGGGGGCAGAATTGGTCCTGATCACCGATGGCACCCCCGCTTTTTCTACTCCTATCAATGATTCGGTAGAGGACGCTCCCTTTATCATTAAGGATGCCTTGAGTGTTCCCTTCACTCAGCCCGAGATGGATGGTTGGGACCTATCCGGCGTTGAGGAACGCTCGCTCTGGAAAGATGAGTTAAGCGGTTGCGAAACCGGGCTTCTCACTATCCCAGCCCGCTTTGAGGGCAACGGAGCTAACTTTCATCCTGTCAATCAGGAAATCTTTTGCATCGCTGGTGATATAGGCCCCGATAACTACCGCCTAATGAAACCTGGCTGGTATTTGTGGAACCCCGCCTATGGAGTTCACGGCTTCCGCGAGCATTCGCGCGGTGGTGCCACAGTATTGCGCTGGCATGATGGCCCCTGCACCCTACATATGTACGAAGAGAAAACGCCTCAGACTAAACTATAGTTTGATTGGCACGATCGTTGCTTTTCTTCGCCTATAATAACCTTGTAATCAGGAGCAACACCGCCGCGTTACCTTCCTATACTTTGCTGTCTAGCCACGCTCGTAGGTGCTCCGCAAACTCCGCAGTACCAGTTTCAAAGACATTGCGGGTCACACCCGGAATTTCAATTAGGGTTGCATCAGGTAAAAGGTCTCGTTTGACGTTACGCGTATTCTCTAACAGCATTTCGTGAGGTTGAAGAAGCAAAACAGGTTGGCGAAGCAACTTAAACCGTTCCTCAACTGGATAAGTCCACACTGCGTTATACGCATACCAGTACTTGTTAAGGGACTTAATGTCGTCCAAAAAAATTTCTGCTGCCCGTTCGATAGGAATAGACGGATCGCGAAGAGTTACGACATTGTGCCAACGCCGCATTACCATTGTACCGTCTTCAGGAATAACCATGTCGCGTGGTATTTCGGCAAAACGTTGAGCACGTTCTTCGTGCGTCATATAAGCTACGCCAGAAAGCACTACGCGACGAACCAAGTCTGGTCGGCTGACGGCCAATTCCGAGGCTATAAAAGCACCTGTGTGGAAGCCAAACACGTCTAGGTTCCCGGCGCCCTTATCGCCATAGGCCATAGAGTCCAGGGCATCGGCCATCGCACCCGCATAGGCGCTCATATTAGGGACTTCATCAGGACGGTCGGAGCCGCCATAGCCAGGTGTATCCATAGCCAACACCATTCTGTCCTTACCCATTTCCAACAGCAGCGGTTTGTATTCGATAGATGATTTTGGATTCTGGTGAAAAAAAAGTAACGGCGTCTTCTGCGGTTTTGGCACCGCTGGCCTCACGCTATACATGTGGATCTGTCCAAAACGACAATTGACATAATGACGACGGACCAATACGTCCTCACCCTCAGCTAAAGCTGTTTTGGAAAAAGTCGACAGGACCGCAGTCGCCGCTAACGAAGAAAAAAAGGCGCGGCGTGTTGCCTTTCCACTACGATTCTGACTCATATGTCCCCTCATAGTGTAGATCCCCCTCTATTGGAATTGTTCGATCGACGCATCAATTGGTTAATTATACAAGACTCCAAATCGACAGCGCTAAATAATAAAAGTCTATTGAGAATAATCAAATCGTATCGATGGCCCGCAGATAAGTGTCTAGGAGTGCCTCCTGTTCCTGGCGTTCCGAAAGGTCGAGCTTTCGCAAGCGGACTACCTGCCGCATCGTTCTGACGTCGAATCCTGCCCCCTTAGCTTCGGAATACACTTCACGAATATCCGCGGCAAGAGCGTTCTTCTCTTCTTCCAAGCGCTCTACCCGTTCAATAAAAGACTTGAGACGATCTGCAGCAACGCCGCCAGTGTCAGCCATCTTTGAAAGCTCCTCTGAACACTACTGAGCTACCGCAGGCTGAACCAATCTACTTGTAGTTATCCGTTTAACAGCTAACACACAAGCCAGCGCTGCAATAACCATGCATATCATTAGATCTATAGCGGGGATATAACTCTCCGCCGCCACCCTAATTTCACCGAGCACAAAGATACCCGCCGACGCAGCAAGCGTGTCAGCAAATACATAAATCCCAAGTATACGGCCATAGGTTGGCCCAGCAAAAAGTTCGGCTACCATCAATTGAATCATAGTAAACGCCCCGGAGAAGCCGATACCATAGACAATGGCATACAGATAAATCATTTCAACGCCAGCACCTTCGACAAAACGCAAAATCAATAGTCCAATTACAAGATTCAAGATTGCCAGTAGCATGATGTTCACTTTTGCAAAATGGTCACTAAGCCAGCCAAAAATGAACTTGCCAAAGATAGAGAACCAGAAAAAGAGGCTAATCACGTTCACCAGAGTGCCGCCATCCAAACCAACATCTCGGCGAAGATAGATCGATTGATGCTGAATCACGCCCGTAATACAAAACCATACGATTCCAGTCGCAATTAGCAGTAAGTAAAAAATCGGTAACCGCGCAACCTCTGGAACAGTAGCACCGCCAAAGATCCCAAGCTTTTCTCTCTCCACAACCTCTTCGGATGCCGTTAGGCCGTCAGGCGTCTTACCGATGTCCTCCGGTCTAGCCCGTACCGGCCACAGTACCGGCAGTAGCAGCCCGATGAATCCAATCACGATCAGAATTAATACTGCACTGCGCCACTCGCCATCAGCTATAGGTCCTTTGACAATTTGCGGTATAACGAAACCACCAAAACTTGATGCCATAAGCAATATACCAACAGCACGACCCCGGTATTTCACAAACCATCTACTGGCTGTCACCATCATTGGAATAAGGCCACACATAGAAAGCCCGAAGGCAAGCATAAGATAGACCGCCGTAAACTCCCAAAGACTATCCATGAACAAGAAATAAACCAGCCCGCCAACCATAAGGAGCGCTCCCGTTGCCATAATTGGTCTCGGTGGGTAACGGTCCATGAGATATCCAACGGCGAGATTAAAAAGCGAGGCGAACAAAAATTTTATCGCCGCCGGACGAGTAACCTCCGCCTGATTCCAATCAAACTCCTCCATAAGCGACGGATACAGGAGCGGTAACGTGAAATTAGAAATGCCGTTGGACACGGCGTACATAACAAACAACCCACCAAGAACCCACCAACCGTAGAAAACACGCACCGCCTAATCCCCCAGAAAATCATAAAAACTTTGAATAAAACTAGTTAGAATTGAGCGTTTACACACTCTTATAAAAAAAAGTCTTGGTCAGCAGCAGTAGAAAATTTGATAAGGAGCTAGATTGTAATACTGTACTCACCCATCTGCATCAGCCACCTATAATAACCGTGTGCCGCAACCTTACTCTATAACACTAATCTCCGCGTGTTTGGCCCTTGTCTCCTCAAACCTGGCCTGTTTTTCATCTGTCGTCGGCTCCTGATATGCTTTTTTCCAAGACTCATATGGCATACCGTAAATAATTTCTCGGGCCTGATCATAATCTACCGGCACGTCATAATGCTCCGAGGCAGCCTTGTACCATTTCGCAAGACAGTTCCTGCAGAAGCCTGCAAGATTCATTATGTCAATGTTTTGGGCATCGATACGCTTCTGAAGATGCTGAACCAGCCCACGGAAAGCCGCAGCCTCGACCATTACACGTTTGTCCTCGTCCATCTATTATCTCTCCTCTAACATACACCCATTCGGGATATTATATTTTCTCAACTAAAGCTAATGCTGTGCACTGTCGGATCATCAAGTATCGGGGTCAAGGCCTCACCGAGAATCCTAGCCCACCGTTCCTGGCCTACCCCATCACATACTAAATCCTGACGCACTTCAATTTCTACATGGGCCAGGCCCTGAGCATCTCCATGCAAGCGCAGACTATAGCCATGGGTGACTCCTGAGTAAGGCTGGTTATCTCCAACACTAAGTCCTTCTACCTTAGCAAGCCTATCCATAAGCGGTCTCGCAATACGTCCGTCCCGTTCATTCCATAAAACCCCTACGTGCCATGGCCGTGCGGCACCATTTATTGAGGGGGTAAAAGTGTGGAGAGCAATTAGCGCGGGGACACTACCGAAGCTCCGGAGGCGTCCAAGCTCGGCCGCTATTCTGTTGTGATAGGGCCAGTAGAATAGCTCTGCTCTCCGCAGTCTTTCATTTTCCGTCATCGAAATGTTAGCGGGGATTACAGTACCATCGCTGACGTCTGGTATCGCTTCTGGGTCTCCAAGCGCTCTGTTGGCATCGATAATCAGTCGGGAGTACCGCGCAAGAATCGTAGTTGCCTTAAAGCGCCGCGCTATTAGTCTAGATAAAGCATCGGCACCAATATCCCAGGCAATATGACGCTCAAGTTCCTTCTCCGGCAACCCTAATTTTTTCATGTCACTGGGTACAGCGTTACCAGCATGATCCGAAACGAAAATTGCAGGCGTCAAGGCATGTGGATACAACACTTCCACAGGACCTAAAGCTTCAGGATCAAGGGAATTTGGACAACAATATCTGTTATTGTCTGACACAACGTCCATTGCATCTCCTATTAGGTCATGACATAAGCGCACCCCAATGTTGATACTTTGGCCATGAAGTTCAAGGCTCTTATTTTCTCCTCTCCATTTTCCCTTCTTGTGGTAGGGGCTTTATTCCTCTCTCTTTCTCCAATATTTGTGCGTCTGAGCGAAGTGGGGCCTATTGCTACAGGCCTCTACCGCATGAGTTTAGCTTTGCCCGCTTTCTGGATCTGGATGATAATCCAGAATCGGAGTGAAACAAAAATCCAGCGTCATTGGGGGGCGCGCAACATAAGTCTCCTCGCTCTAGCTGGTATCTTATTTGCGTTAGACTTAACCGCTTGGAACTGGTCCCTGTCTTTAACATCTGTAGCCAACTCAACTGTCCTTGGGAATTCGGCACCAGTTTTTGTGACCTTAGCTGCCTGGATTATGTTTCGAGAAAGGCCAACGCGGTTATTCATCGCCGGGCTTCTGCTAACACTGATCGGGGTAGCCGTTACGATGTCGGGGAGCTTCGCTATCAGCCCAGCCTCAGTCCTTGGCGATGCATTGGGGTTGCTGACAGCTGTTTTCTACGGTGGATATTTGCTAACGGTGTCTCGTTTGCGAAAAAACTTTAGAACCGCAGAAATTATGGCTGTTAGCGGAGCTACAGCTACTCTAGTTCTACTGATTTTGACCCTCACAACTGAAACCCACCTAGCACCCCTTACGCCTCTCGGTTGGATATGGCTGCTAGGTCTTGCATATGTGGGCCAAGTTGCAGGGCAATCGCTCGTAGCTGGCACTATGGCGCATCTCTCAGCTGCACTCAGTGCTACCATCCTACTCATCCAGCCTGCCGCTGCCGCCGTATTGGCTTGGGTACTCTTCGACGAAACTTTCACCTATATCCAGGCCATAGGCATTCTCATAATCCTAGCTGGCATATGGTTGGCCAAGCGTGGCTCTTAAAGCTTGCTAGGACGGTATCAAAACCTCTGTTCAGGCACTGGCCTTTGCAGGCTTCTCACCATATGGTTGGTACATGCATAGACAACGCCGTGCCAAGATCATTGCCACCATAGGTCCCGCTTCTCGCGAACCAGAAACTATCAGAGAACTTTTCGATTCTGGTGTGGACGTGTTTCGTCTCAACTTCAGTCACGGCTCCCATGACGATCATAAGAAAGCCTACGCAGCAATTCGTAAGGTAGAGAAATCAGTACAGCGTCCAATTGCCGTGCTAATGGACCTTCAAGGTCCCAAGCTCCGGGTCGGTTCATTTGAGGATGGCGGTGCTGTACTGCAGGAAGGCACAACTTTCCGCCTAGACCTTGCCGACGTCCCGGGAGACTCTGCCCGCGCAACCCTTCCTCATCCAGAAATTTTTGAAGTTCTTAAACCAGGTAAGACTCTGTTAATTGATGATGGTCATCTACGTCTAGAAGTCACGAAATGTGGTTCAGACTTTGCAGAGACTAAAGTCATCGTTGCCGGAAGCTTAAGTGATCGCAAAGGAGTGAATATACCGGACATAACCCTGCCCATCCCAGCTTTAACAGACAAGGATAAGGAGGACCTGGCCTTCGGTTTAGAACTGGGGGTTGATTGGGTGGGGCTATCATTCGTGCAATCACCGAAAGATTTATTAGAGCTAAGGGCCCTTACGAAGGGTCGTGCATTGATCATCGCAAAGCTAGAAAAACCAGGAGCCCTCGACTATCTGGAAGAGATTATTGAACTAGCTGACGGAATCATGATCGCTCGTGGTGATCTTGGTGTTGAAGTTCCGCTCGAGCGGGTTCCTGTCCTTCAAAAACAGATTATTCGGGCATGTCGCCGCTCTGGAAAACCAGCGGTGGTCGCCACCCAAATGCTGGAGTCTATGACAAATTCACCCACGCCAACTAGGGCCGAGGCCTCGGACGTAGCTACCGCAGTCTACGAGGGAGCTGATGCCGTCATGCTATCCGCTGAAACCGCTACTGGTAAGTTTCCGGTTCGCGCTATATCCATCATGGACCGAATTATAGCAGAGGTTGAGGCTGATGAAGACTATGAGCAGATTATGGAATCTGGTCGCTCACATCCCGAAGAGACGCCAGCTGATGCCATCACCTCTGGGGCACGACAAATCAGTGCAACCTTAAATGCCGCAGCTATCGTTACTTATACCACATCCGGCTCCACTACTCTGCGTGCTGCTCGAGAACGTCCGCCTGTCATGATACTATGCATCACCCCAGAAGAGCGTGTTGCGAGGGGCCTGTCTCTTGTATGGGGAGTGCATGCCGTAGTCGATAACAACTTTAGCCACGCTAACGATATAGGCGTTGTTGCAGCAGAGACGGCCGTTATAGAGGGTCTAGCGCAGGAAGGGGACGCATTAGTGATAACTGCCGGCGTACCGTTTGGTGCTGTCGGTTCCACAAATATGATCCGTGTACTTCAGATCACTGCAGAACATTAATTGTAAATAAGAGACGACAGATGCCAAAACTTGCACTTATTGCAAATCTTGGGTCAGCCCTGCCTAGCCTTAAAGCGCGGATTACGCTTATTAATTACGTATATGCGGCCTTTGCGACGCACGATTCGGCAGTTCTTGTCACGCTTTTTTGCGGACTTCAGAGAACAACGGACCTTCATAACTAAAACCCATGCTCTTCCATCTTATTGGGGCAATCAGCGGGCGTTATAGACAAGGGATGCCCTGGGAGCAACAGTGAATTGCGGAAGTTGGTCTAATACGTGTGTCTGCAATATTGAACTCTGAAAGAGTTTCATCGTGTTAGTGAGACATACTGCAGTCTCTTATATGCCATCTACTACTGTGTACACCTCCGTTTTGTCCCAGATTCTGCACTATTAAGGATGTCTTGAGACCAAAAAAGAACGTGTCAAGCTAAACTGCGCGCGCACAGAAAAATCCAAAACCCATTGAAATTGCTCAGGTCTATATGGACTTTTCGGTCGGTAATGGTACCGACGCAGTGGCAGCTTTAGTGTTATTCAAATCCGGTTTAATCCTTCAAATTGATACGGTGCCAGAAAATAAAGCTATGACTTGCGGAAAATTCAGATACTGAACCACTTAGTCCAAAGAGTTCTAAAGGCTCATACAAAAAGATAGCCGGAGCACCGAACTGAGATAAGTACAACTCTGCTTTATACACAGCGGCATTGAGCTTCCCAACTCTTCCTCAAACTTCCCCTCAGCCGCAAAGATGTGAGCGTATGGTAGAACGTCAGTCACAGTCCTTGTAGTTTGATTCGAGACACCGTAGCGCCATTTGTTGAGCGACGCTGATATCTTCAAGGGTCATCCTCTCTTCAATGACCTTTATGTTGTCTCTCACGAATTCATGCCCCTGAGACGCGGCGATGTTGTACCACATGTGCGCAAGCCTATAGTCCATAGGAGCACCACCCTGACCAGTCCCGTACATCACCCCCAGATTGTATTGTGCGGCGGTGTTCCCTTCGTCAGCTGATCGGCGAGTCTTCTCCAAGAAGTTCTGCCCCCATACAGAGGTGCTGAACAAGACAAGAATAAGAACGGTAAGTATGCGCATAGCTTTAGTTTACATCGTTGCCGAGCAAAAGAGAGTCAAAACAAGTGCACCGCAGTGTTGGAACCAGTGCATACGAATAGTGGTTGGTGGCTGAGTGCGCTCCTCATCCGGTAGCGCACTTGAATTGTTCCGATGCGTTGAAATAGGCCGTTGAGCGGAGTACAATGCGCCTTATCAAGCCCGGGCAGGGAACGGTTTAATTATCGCAGGTCGCACCCACGGCTGACTACATAGACCGTTGCGCAAATATTCATCCTGGCAAGAAGGGACGCTTGTAATGAACACGCTAAATCGACGTAGATTGCTTAGCACCAGTGTAGCGGCAGGCTCGATATTCTTGGCGAGTATAAAAGCCCAAGCCAAGTTAGCCGGCGACGTCGAACTGCGCGGCCAGATCGGTCGGCTCGAACGTCTACCGACGCGCGGTCTCGAAAGTATGGAGGATTTCTCAACCTCGCTACGACATTTCGTTCAAACCGACCTGTCCGTCGTAGCAGGTCGGCGCGCGAATGCTATATTCAAAGCGGCCGGCATCTCTAGCGCCGATGACGTGTCATTAGTCGAGTTGGTCTCGCTATTGGAAAAAGACCCAATCATCATGGCTAGGACCCACGCTTGGATTAACGGCCAGTTGTTGATGTGGCGTCATCTGCAGGATGCATTCCACAACGACGCTGATCGCTATCTGTCTGAGATGGAGGCGGCCGACAACTCTGGGCCTGGCTCGCTTGAACTGAACCCTGATATGTATATACCGCCCTATACGGCATGGGAGATACACAACCAGCCGGGCGGGTATGTGGGCGACCCGTTCGCCGGCCATATGTACCATTACGGCACCAATAACCTATACATCCATCGTAATGATCAAGACGAGCGACATACCCACACGGTCAGTTTTGTACCAATTCCCGAAAATGGCAAGGTCAAGCGTATTCTTGATCTCGGCTGCAGTTGCGGCCAAACAGCCGTAGCGTTGAAGGAAAGGTTCCCCGATGCCGAAGTGTGGGGCGTAGACATCGGCGGTCCTATGGTGCGCTACGCTCACATGCGCGCGGCGGATTTGGGCATAAACGTCAACTTTGCCCAAAGGCTTGCCGAAGACAATAAATTCCCCGACGACCACTTCGACATCATCACAGCCAATATCCTGTTCCACGAAGTCACCATCGACGCGGCCAATGATATTATCCGAGAAGTCCACCGCACTTTGCGACCGGGTGGTGTCTTCTTCCCGAATGAGCCAGTCTTTATGGTGCCAAAGCAGCCCAACACAGTATGGTCCCGATACTTTAGCTGGTGGAACGATCAATGGAACACAGAGGTGCACTACCTCCCATACTCAGAATACGACTATAGTAAAGCGTTCCAAGCGGCGGGGCTTGACGTGCGCACTGACGCGCCTTCGCCCTATCGTCGGAAGAGGCATATGGTTCCGGTTAAAAAGGCTTGATATTTTTGAAATAGGCTTCACAACTGGCGCAGGTCTCCGGAACCGCCCACAAAAAAGGGCACTATTCCCGCACATAGCGGGTGATCAAGAGAACAACGAGCAATACAAGAATAAGATAAATGAGTATGCGCATCATGATCACCTCCGTGCTGACAGGGCTTTAGTTTACATCGTTGCCGAGCAAAACAGAGTCAATCTCTAGTGGTTGAGCGCAAGCCTCGAGAAAGACGGCGTGGTCTAGATCCGCTGAGGTTGGCCTTTCTAAGACGCTACCTAGGACATGGCGACTTGCATTTAGCGGCGACGCTCGCGACCCGGCTCAGCCAGAGGATTGACGTAGGCGATAGGTCTTGCTCCCGTTTAACAGAAGTCCCATCCTATTCCTTTACTGAGCAAGCTGGTAGGTCTCGGCTTTGGCAACGCTTTCCCTGTAAGACGCTAGGGACTTCCACAGGATCAGGGCGGTAATGGGTGCCGCCACCGCTACAGAGATGGAAAGGGAGTACTTCAAGGCGTAAATATCCTCGAAGACCTGGTCCGTAATCAGGGCCACAACCGTGGGGCCGCAACCGATAGCTGCCAGGTTGAGAACAAAAAGATACAAGGCCGAAACCATGGCTCGCATGCGGTTGGGGGTAATCACCTGAAGGGCCGCGGCAGCTGCACCCCAAGGGAAGCTAGTGAAAAAGGTAAGGCCGGCGAACAGCACCAGGGCCGCCCAATCGTTGGCCATGAGCGGGGCAATCACACCAAAGGGAAGGACACACACCGCCGCAATGATACCTGTGCGCATATCCGCATCCTGGTATCCTTTCTGCTTCATCCAACTGGCGACGTAACCGCCGCTGATAATGCCGGCCGAGCCCAGCACCAGGACCACCAGTCCGTAATTAAAACCCACCTCGCCCACGCTCCATCCGTGGGTACGGATGAAATAGGTGGGGATCCAAGAGGAGGTGCCCATCCAGATAAAAGCAAAAGCGGAAAACCCGAAGAAATGATAGAAGTAGGTCCGCCGCTGGCTCCAGATGAAGCAGACCGTCTCACCCAGTTCGCGACCCAGCCCGGGTTGCGCGTCTCCGTCGGAGGCCGGTCTGGCTACTTTGGCCGCCAAGCCGCGGCGGGCGGGTTCCCGCACTGTGACCATCAACGCCACTACCAGCAAACCGGGAAGGCCGACAATGATGAACACCATCTGCCACGGCTCCATTGGCCCGATGACCGGTAGAGTCATGGCTGGCGTGACGGAGATGATGACACCGCCCAACATGAGGGCTAATCCCGAGCCGATAAATAGTCCGGTGGTATAGACACTGAGCGCGCGCGAAAGCTTCTCGGGTTCGAAGTAATCGGCGATCATGGAATAGGCTGCCGGCGATAAGGCTGCTTGTCCGATACCCACACCGACCCTCGCTAGGAACATCTGCCAGAAGCTCTGCGCCAGACCGCATAGCGCGGTCATAAGGCTCCAGATGAAAATACCGATGGAGATGATAACGGTGCGGTTCTTGCGGTCCGCGAACCAGGCAATGGGAATGCCGAGCACTGTATAGAAAATGGCGAAGGCAATGCCGTACAGCAAACTGATTTCCGTATCTGTGATGTCCAAAGCGGCCCGTACTGGCTCTATGAGCAGGGTCAGAATGGTGCGGTCGATGAAGGAAACGGTGTAGGCCAGTACGAGCACGCTGACCACGTACCAGGCATGGATCTTGTTGGGATGCTCAGTCGTTTGCAGTGTGCCGGCCTGTGCGGTCTCTTCCATGGTGTGGTGCCCGTTTCCAAAATCAACATCTCTACGATGAGACAAAACACTCTTTTATTCTATAAAACCGTTCTGTCCAAATTGTGCTGACGGGTCACCCAGGTGAACGCCGCTATTGCACACTCTGGGGGAAGGCCACTAGACTTGTCCCCATCCAATCACCACCCACGGGACGAACCGCTTTTGCCTGCCCGATCACATTCCCTTTGGGAAGCCGCGCCTAATCTTCCCACCGGACATTTCGTGTCCGGTCTAGTTTACACGGACCCGGACGTGTTCAGGGAGGAACTGGACACCATATTTACAAGAACTTGGCGGCTGGCCTGCCATGAAAGTGAGCTGCCGGAGCCCTTCGATTTTCGAGTCTTTGAACACGCCGGGAAGTCCTTGTTCAGCATGCGCGGCAACGATGGAACCATCCGGACGTTTCTGAACGTATGCTCCCATCGGGGCGCCAAGCTGCTCAACGAGCCGGCGGGGAACGCCCGCCACATCACTTGTTTTTATCATCATTGGACCTACGACAGCAGGGGGGCCTGTACGGGGATACCTCGCGTGACCGGCTATAAGGAGACTGTCAAAAAGTCTGCGATGGGGCTGTGCCAGGTGCGTACGTCAACCCTCCATGGCCTGGTATTCGTCACTCTTGGTGACAACACACCATCCCTCGAAGAGTTTATCGGTCAGGCCTTGGACAGGTTCGCGGAGATGCTGGGAACAGCCCCGCTGGAGGTATTCCATTACAATCGGGCCGTGCTCAATTGTAATTGGAAGGCCTGGCATGAGACCAATATGGACCTCTATCACGAGTTCATGCACGTGGTATTACGGAAAACCCAGATGAACGCCATGGCGATGGAGGACCGCACGCTCATCGTCTTCCAAAACGGTCACGGGGGAACCGGAGAGGACATGAAGGCATCCTATGATGGTTATGAGGGCCTTAAGGGCCGGGGTAACGACGTGCCCCCCTTGCCCGGCGTCGGCCCCGTGGACTTCCGATTTGTCGACCTCTTTCCCTCCACCGCGATCATTTCCCGGGGGACGGTAGTCCGCATCGACACGGCAACCCCCCTTTCGCCGGATAAAACACTCCTGGAAATGCGCGGTCTAGGCATAAAAGGGGAACCCGACGCCCATCGTCGCGTCCGCCAACGCCATCACAATCAATACTGGGGCCCCTTCGGCCGCAACGTACCCGAAGATATGTTCGCGGCGGAAACTTGCGCGGACAGTTTTCGAAACCAGGCGGGCCGCTTCCAGATCATCGCCCGCGATGAGAACCTCTCCGGCCAGGATGACGCCCTGTTGCGGGCCTTTTACGCCGAGTGGGCCAGGCACACGGGGCGCGACCCTGGCAATCCGTTGCCTCCATGAGGCCAGCCCTTGGGACGTGTGATTATGAGGCGGTGCGGCGGCTCATAGGCCAGGGCTGCCTTGCTCTGGACGATGGCGACTTCGCAGCGTTTCTCGCGCTGTGTGCGCCCGATTTCACCTACCGCGTCCGTGTTTGGAGCCCGGAGCTCAAGCGGGACATGATCTGGCTCGACCATGACCTCGCGGGTATATCCGACCTGTTCCAATCCCTACCGGAACACCTGCAGCGGCCCGGGCGGTTATCGCGTCATGTTTCTGTCTACACCATTGACACTTTGGAAAATGGACGAGATTGCGTGGTTGTCAGCAGCCTTATCGTTCACCACACCGATTTGGAAGGGGTTACCCAGGTCCTTGCCGTCTGCAGGTATTGCGACACGGTCCGGTTCGTAGACGAGGCCTATGTTCTTACCGCACGGGAAGTCGTTCCGGAAACCCGGGACCTGGGCATCGGCCTACATGTACCACTCTAGGTATCGCATGTTATCAATATCAAATTAGTTCGCTTTAGTTGACACGCTTCGCGGAGTCCCTATAGTCCGCCCGAGACATAAGCCCACCTTGCTGGATTTTGGGCGCCCACCGCTGAGCAACAGTTTTCCACCTCTATGGACTTTTCTGAACTAGGCCTTGAGCCTAACACTTTAAAAGCGGTCATCGAAGCCGGATATAGTACGCCGACTCCTATACAGGAGAAGGCTATACCTCTGGTTTTGATGGGCCGGGACGTCCTCGGCATCGCCCAGACTGGGACTGGTAAGACAGCCAGCTTTAGTCTACCAATGATCGACATTCTTGCGACTGGGCGCGGCAAAGCCCGCATGCCTCGGTCCCTAATTTTGTGCCCTACTCGCGAACTAGCCACCCAGGTTGCGGAAAGTTTCGAAAAGTACGGAAAATATGCTCAATTATCTCTAGCCCTTCTGATAGGTGGAACAAGCTTTACAGACCAGGAGAAAAAACTTGAGCGTGGTGTCGACGTTCTCGTAGCCACACCAGGCAGACTTCTCGATCTCTTCGAACGTGGCAGGATATTGTTAAACGATGTAAAGGTGCTCGTCATCGATGAGGCAGACCGGATGCTTGATATGGGCTTTATCCCCGATGTTCAACGAATCGTCTCTCTGATGCCACGTGTTCGGCAAACCCTTTTCTTCTCAGCGACAATGCACAAAGAAATAAGAACGCTGGCCGACCAATTCTTGCTCAACCCAAAAGAGGTAGCCGTTGATCCGCCTGCAACAGCTGCAGGCACCGTAGTACAAGGCTTGATCAGCGTTCATCCCGACAAAAAATCCGAGGCTCTCCGCCATCTACTTAGAATGGATGAAGTCAAGAATGCATTTATTTTCTGCAATCGCAAGAAAGACGTGGATATCGTCCACCAGTCTCTGACTAAGGCTAGCTTCAACGCCGTACTTCTCCATGGTGATATGGCTCAGTCTAAGCGTTTCGAGATGCTTGAGAAGTTCAAATCTGGTGATGCTGAAATTCTGGTATGCTCAGATGTAGCAGCACGGGGGCTTGATATTGTTGACGCAACCCATGTTATTAATTTTGACGTTCCTCTTAACCCGGAGGACTACATTCACCGTATTGGCCGCACGGGACGGGCGGGCCGCACCGGCCATGCCTATACAATTGCAACACCTGATGATTACAAGTTGATTACAGCGATAGAGATTCTCATCGGCCGAAGTATTCCTAGGCCAAATATTGCAAGACTTGATAAGCTTACTGCCCCCGTAACTACCAGCGATCAGGGCTCAGATCAAAAAGCCAACAAAAGACCTGCCGCAATGCTGCGGGACAAATCAGCTGGCAAGAGATCAAGAGACTTAGGCAGTGCAGAAAGAAAGAACGCAAGCAAATCGCCAAAAACGCGAGCGAAAGGAAAAGTCATAGCTAAGCAACAAAATCTACAAGAGATGAAACACAGTGATGATGTGATTGCCTTTGGAGGATACACACCTAGTTTTTTGAAGGATGATAATCCAGGAAAAAAAAATTAGGTATAGACTTGCCGATCGCTAAGGAGGCCCAAACAAGATCCCCCAACCAACTTAAGGACCGACAATTGTTAATTGATGGTCTTATCTAATTGATCTCGCGTTTGCCAATAATCCAGTGAAACGGTACCAGATTGGTGGTGCACTATATTCCATAAGTTAGTGTCACAAACAAATACATTGGTAGCACATAATAATTGATTATCAATTTGCTCTAAACAACTTATGACAGCGATATTTGTGTGAAGATTAACTTTAGGATCGCGGCATTGAATTTCCGGAGAATCAGGGTTGCTGAAAATACTTTGCCAACTTTCTAGAACTTCTTCTCGGCCAAGGATTGGACCTCTCCCCGGGTGAATGCAGCTAACATCGACATTGGAAGCCCATATTCTTTGCATGCCTGCCAGGTCACAGCTGGCAAAAGCCACATAGAATTGTTCATTTGCAAACAGGACTGCCGATCTGTCGCTCACACTGACTCCCTCCATCAATTTCTATCAATTGGCTGCTTTAGACTGGAGAATCTGCATAATGTTGCAGGGCTAATAAGAATCCTATCATAAATTTTCTATTATATATATTTGTGAGAAACGCTAAATTCATGTCTGAAATGGATACATTAAATACCGCTTACAAAGCGCCTAAATCAGGGCAAGAGGCAAAACAGGCCGTGATTATGGTTCACGGCTACGGCGCCGACGGACGCGATTTAATAGGATTAGCTGATGTGTTCGCTGAGCACCTGCCCGATACTGCCTTTTACGCCCCTGACGGCCCGCATCAATGCGAGACCAACCCATATGGCCGTCAGTGGTTTAGCATCGCGGATTCCTATTTCAATCAGCTCCAGGGTGAACCAGAGCAACTTCGCTCCGTTTATGACGAAATACCGAACGGCCTAAAACAGACCGCACCTTTACTAAGTGACTTCATAAACAGAGTTATGATTAAGCATAACTTGGAACCCAGAAAACTTGCTCTCTTAGGATTTTCTCAGGGAACTGTGCTGTCTTTACACGTCGGCTTAAGACAATCGGAGATGCTAGGTGGTATTGTCGGTTTTTCTGGTGCCTTAGTCGGAGTAGAAAAACTCCCAAAGGAGATAAAAACCAAACCTCCCGTAATACTGATTCACGGTAGTGCCGATCCTTTAGTGCCAGTAATCTCCATGACCCTCGCGGAAACAGCATTGTCGGAGAACAAAGTTCCTTGCGAAACCCACATAATTGAGGATTGTCAGCACGGAATCGCGCCTGAAGGTTCCGATCTAGCTGCACAATTCCTGCAAGCAAAGCTAGCTAGTTAGCAACACTAGCACCCACAGGTATACGTAAGCAAAGGCTCAAAGGTAGGTTCATTCTCGAGACGTAGTGCACTCCTAAAGTAATCGAAAACCGAGTCCATACAGAACCAATAGTCAAAACCTGAAGATCATTAGCCACCCGCTACAAGTTCCCGAAAACATTGGGTCCCTGACAAAACCACATTGCATCTGATACAAATATGATGCTTGCTTAGTTTGCGTAACTTGAACTAGCTAAAGAGATTCAAGAGTTAAGGAGAAAAAATGCTCGGAAGCATTCGCGCTGTCACAATGCAGGTACCAGATTTAGCGGAAATCGAAAAAGCGTACAAAGATTGTTTGGGCTATGCCGTGGTCGAGCGGGGAACAGTGGACACAGCCTGCGGAGAAATTTGGGCGGCACCCAAGGCTGTAGGCCAAGACTTCCTTTTGTTACAACCTCAAAGTGGTGCTGAAGTATACCTTCGGTTTATCGAAACCAGCTTTGATCAAGATTATCAGCCTTTAACTACCTATGGATGGAATGCTACAGAGATATTGGTTAAGGATGTCGACGCATTACATGAACAACTCAAGGAATCGGTCTTTGAGATCATTGCACCGCCACGCAATCTGTCCCACACTGACCTCATTAAAGCGATGCAAGTTTTCGGGCCTGCGCGTGAACTGCTGTATCTAACTACGATAAACGATCCAAATACTGGCCTTGGTCAGGCAGAATCGTTTGTGGACCGCCCGTTTATCGTCATAAACGGCGGGGTGGATATGGAGAGCTTGCTCTGTTTCTACGGGACTAAACTGGGTATAGATGTCTCGGTGCCGCAACTTGTCCGCATGTCAGCACTCAACAAAATTCGCGGTTTTGACTCTGAAACACAGCATCCCTTAGCAACAGCTAACATTGGTGGGCCATTTATGCTGGAATTAGACCAATACCCGGAAGGGACAAAATATCGCTCAGTAAAAGCCGGCCACCTACCTCCTGGAACAGCAATGGTTACGTTTTGCGTTGATTCATTGAATACAATTCCAGTTCCATTTGTATCCAGCCCCGATAGAGTCAGCACTGCACTTTATCAAGGACGAAACACAGGCGTCATTAAAGGACCATCGAACGAACTACTGGAACTAATAGAGACAGGAATTTGAACACAGAACTTTTGCAAAGCCCATGCGAGCAAACCTAATAAAAACTCCTAGAACATTCTATTTGATGGTGTTGATTGGCTTGTCATGCTTGCCATCCTTCTTATTTTTTTCGGAAGGACATGCCGAGCCATATGGTCGTCCTCTCTTTCGAAATTTTGATGTCACAGAAACTGGAGGTGCGAGCACGAACTGGGATGTCGCTTCTGGACCGGATGGTCTAGTGTATTTTGCTAATAGTCGCGGTGTACTAATTTATGATGGTATTCGATGGCAAATAGTCAATTCCCCCCAGGGTTTGGATGCGCGCGCCATAGCCGTCGCCGATAATGGCAAAGTATACGTTGGGGCAAAGAACGATTTTGGCTACCTCGTTCCAGTAGGTGATGACGCGTGGCGATATCAATCACTTTTGCCTACGGCGAAGCCCAATGAAACTAACTTCGAGGAGACCGTTTCTGCAATACACGTAGTGAACTCCAGTGCATTCTTTGTTACTGAGAAGGCTCTTTATCGTTTACGTAACGATACAATCCAAAAATGGGAACCGGGAACCTTTCAATCTCGATCCTTTACAGCATACGAATTCTTGTTCGCAAATATTAGAGGTACTGGACTCTCACGTTTCACGGAAAACGGATTCGTATCGGTCGAAGGCGGGGAGATTTTTTCGAATTCCACCCTCCGTGCCGTCCTGCCTCTAAAAGCAGGCACGACAGTTCTATTAGACGGCTCGGGGACCGCTTACGAGCTTGTGAAGGACGGCAATCATTTTCGCATACAGTCAACCGCACCTGAGAGTTGGAAAAAACTTTCTGTCTCTTCATACAGCAGTGTTTGGGTAACCCCTCATGGTTATGTCGCTGTCTCCCTAGAAGGAATGTTTTTTTTGGATTCCAGTGGACAAGTAATTGGCAAGATTGATCAGTACAAGGATGAGGGTAAAACTAAGGTACAAAAGGTGTATCCAGGCCCGAATGGCTCCATTTGGGTGTCATTGAATAGAGGGGTTTCCCTTATAGACAGCCCACACAGAGTCACGGCCTGGGGTACACAAAATGGTTTAAGTGGTGACGTACTGAGCGTCTCAAAACTGGGTAAAACTGTTTACGTTGGTACTGATGAGGGCCTATTTTACACCGAAGAACAAAACTCACATATGAAAAAAATCTCTGGACTCGATATTCCAATTCACGGTCTAAGCATTTTCCAGAAGAGCTCAATTAGAGATCATACTAGTATATTAGCTGCTGCGGAAAATGGCCTCTATGAGGTAATTAACGGGACAGCACGACAAGTCACAGACGGCTTATGCCTATCTGTACACGTAGCACGGAACCAGCCTAATCGAATTGTCCTGGGCATGGACAACGGTCTTCTTATGCTAGATTATATTGCTTCAGAATGGTTCGACCGTGGCTACGCACCGGGTTCACGAGCAGCAATAACATCACTTGCAGAGGATAATGATGGCACTCTGTTTGCTACGACGGTGGACTCACAAATTATTAGGTATGATGCAGAGGCATGGCTAAAGCCTGCCGACGAACAGGGCACACAGGATTACTCACCTGATGAGGTGAGCTTTCCAGAAATTTCATTGCCAGGCATTACTTCCAAAGTATTTTCAGGACGTGACACAATTTGGTATTCAACTGGCCTTAGTATTCGGAAACTAGACCGCACAACAAGAACATTTAGAAGTTATACGGGCTTAGCAGCTGTATTGGGAAGGGTCCGTCCAATCTGGTATGGGGTAACTGCTCATTCAGACAATTCAATATGGTTTCAAAATAGCCTAGGGGCAGGTTCAATCGTGCCAGAAAAGCTAAATCAGCCCATCAAGATTCGGTATTATCCAGAAGTTCCAATGACAGCTCCTGATATTACTGCTTTTTTTTTGACGGACGAAAGTGTCTTCTTCGGAGGAAGTACGGGGCTAGTGCGCATACATCGTGACATGACAGTTCAATTGGAATCTTTTCCAGTGCGTGTTGCAGCCCTGTCCAAAAACAAGACAAACTTGTCACGGCAAGAAATCCAACCTAAAGCGCCGGATTACCGTATAGAATTTTCTCTATCCGCACCACTTCAAGGTAGCCAAGATCAAACACAGTTCCGTCACCGCTTATCTGCCCTTAATCCTGAATGGTCAGTTTGGCAGCTCAACAACAATGTACCCTTTACCAACTTAAGACCTGGTTCATACAAATTTGAAGCGCAAGCAAAGAGTAAATTTGGGAAATTAAGCTCTGTTGGCAGTTACAATTTTGAAGCTAAGCCGCTTTGGTATCAAACAGGGACTTATAACCTCTCCCAGGCCGGACTTGTAATAATTGTCTTGTTTCTTATGCTCTTGTTTGGTGGCGTTAGGTTTCGTTTAGTTGCCGTGCGATTCTTGACCGTACTGTTGGTTATGTTTTTATTTGAAGCAGGTATCTTATATTTGGACACAACTTTGCGCCCCCGAGACCTTGTGGAGCGCTCAATATACACTGGAACCTCTCTCTTGTTGTCAATTGTTATAGTGTTAGTCCATTCATGCTATGACTATTTTAGTAGACGCAGAATGAATGCACGTTATCGAAAACTTTACGCTATATAACTCTCAATTGGGGGTTAGCTAACTCGGAGCGAGCATTCGTGAGATAAACTGACGTTACCGCTACGGCGGACTTTAAAAAAGGGGGACGCAATGTCGGACATGAAAGGAGATAAGGTCACTCGCTGCGTGGCCCTAGTTGGGCCACAATCCAGCGGAAAGACAACTTTGCTGGAGAGTATGTTATTCGCCGCCGGAACCATACCTCGTAAAGGACGTGTACAAGACGGTACTACCGTTAGCGATTCATGCGAAGAAGCACGTGCTCGAACCATGTCAACTGAGATCACACCAGTCCGGTATTCCTATTTAGGCGATGAATGGGTAGCGCTTGATTGCCCGGGTGCGGTGGATCTGATCCAGGAAGCTCATCAAGGTATGATCGCGGCTGACGTAGTAGTTGTCGTTGCAGACGCAGATGTCAACCGTATGGTAGCGCTTGCACCTCTGTTTCGTTTTCTGGACGATAATTCAATCCCTCACCTGCTGTTTATCAATAAGATGGACGGTGCAGAATCATTGGATGTCCGAAACCTAATCGCCGCAGCGCAATCACATTCATCCCGGCCTTTGGTGTTGCGCCACATTCCAATTTTAGAAGGGCAACAGATAACAGGTTACGTGGATCTCGTCGCAGAAAGGGCATACCACTATAAACTCGACGAACCGTCTGAACGTATTTCTATTGAAGATGCTAGCAATGCCAGCACAGATGACGCACGGCGCGAACTGCTGGAAACGTTATCTGATTTTGATGATACGCTGCTTGAGAAACTCCTGGAAGATATAATTCCTGAAAAGGATGAGGTTTACCGCCAACTGACAAAAGACTTAGCAGGTGACCTTATTGTGCCAGTATTTGTTGGTGCGGCCGAACGCGAGAATGGTGTACGCCGCTTACTGAAGGCACTGCGTCATGAAAGCCCCACCCCACCCCAAACAGCTGATCGCCTAGGTATCCCTGATGCCGCCCTAGCTGCCCAAATCTACAAACTTTCGTACGTACAGCATGTCGGGAAACTATCCCTAATACGTGTTTGGCGGGGACAACTGAAAGAAGGCGATACCCTTGCTAAGAATCGGGTAAATAACATGCAAGACGGCGCCGAACCAAATCTCGGTAAGTCAAAAGTCACCTCTATTGGGACTGGGGATATTGTTGCTCTGAGCAGATTGGAAGAAGGAAAAACAGGTGAACTTTTAACAGCTGACCAAGTCCAAAAAGTCGATTCTTGGCCCACCACACCAACTTCACTGTTTAGTGGTGCCATTTCGGCTATAGATAGAAAGGATGACGTAAAGCTCACTGACTCCTTACGCAAGATTTGCGAGGAAGACCCGTCTCTGGTCATGTTGCAAGTCCCTGAAACTGGAGAAATGATCCTTCGTGGACAGGGGGATGTACATCTCCTAATCGCTATTGATCGTCTCAAGCGTAAGTTCGATTTAGAGGTTAATTACAAACTACCACAAATTGCTTATCGCGAAACAATACGCAAACCCACTTCTCAGCATTCTCGTTTTAAGCGTCAATCCGGTGGGCACGGGCAATTCGCAGACATCAAGGTCGAGATAAAGCCTCTTTCGCGAGGTGAAGGCTTTAAATTTTCAGATTCAATTGTTGGCGGTGTAGTACCGAAAAACTACATTCCAGCAGTAGCAACGGGCGTCAAGGAGAATACGAGCAAAGGCCCATTAGGTTTTCCGGTCGTAGATGTATCAGTACAGCTGGTTGATGGTCAACATCACGCCGTTGACAGTTCAGACCAAGCTTTCAGAACTGCTGGTAGACAATCCATGACTGAAGGTTTACCAAAATGTGATCCCGTTTTGCTGGAACCAATAAACGACGTAAGTATTTTTGTACCAACTGAATTTACATCAAAAGTTCAGCGTGCAGTAACTTCACGCAGAGCCCAAATCCAGGGATTTGATTCACGGAAAGGCTGGAACGGCTGGGATCAAATTAACGCCAACATCCCAGCAGCAGAGATGAAAGACCTAATTACCGAAATCAGATCATTATCGCTTGGAATAGGAACTTACGAGGCCTCGTTTAGTCACTATCAAGAACTTATAGGCAGAGATGCTGATAAAGTTGTTGAGGCGCGGAAAGCCGACCTGTCAGGCGACTAAGAGCTGCACATCTAGATTGCGTAATGCTTATTAGAAACTGATATATTAATGCAGTATCCATTAATTTTTGTAGCAGTTTTAGCTTGTAACATGTCTCTGGGTTGACGAAGGTTTTGTTTACATGAGATTTCTAACCGCAACTTGCGTTGCCAAGTCGGCAAGATTTCAGCAACAACTTTTGTAATTGGATTGGATACAACGGCTGGCCATAAGGTGGGTCTCATCGATGTCTATACGACTCATCCTAGCCTCGGTATTGATCTGTGCTTTTCGAGACACTTCGAGTCCTTGAGACGCTGCTATGTTCCACCACATCAGTGCAAGCCGATCATCACGAATAACTCCAATACCATTTCTATAAATTAGACCAAGCCTGTGTTGCGATCGACCAATACCTTGTCTTGCAGCCATGCTATACCACTTAAAAGCTTCCGAATCGCTCTTGGAGACTCCATCTCCCTGGGCGTACATATTCCCAAGATTGTGCTGGGCCTTAGCGTCGCCCTGCTTGGCAGCGAGACGCCACCATTTCAGGGCTTTAGTTTTGTTTTTCGAAATGGCTATACCTAAGCGATAGGCTAAGCCCAGATTGCATTGGGCCTTAACTTGGCCTTCCTCAGCTGAGACACGCCATTGTTCCACAGCGTCAGAGTATTCTTGGGGTATGCCGTCACCTTCTTCATACAGATAACCTAACCAGAATTGCCCTTCGGAGTTCCCCTGCGCAGCAAATCTCCCGGTACTTTCCTGGCCATCACTATCCCCAAAGACTAACGTCGGAAGGAACTGAGAACTAAAAATAATTAAGAGTAATAGACGCACAGCGAAAGTCCCATGACAAACGCATTATTGTAAGCACAGCGCGAGGGTTAGAGCTATACAAATTGTCGTATGATAAATACGAAAGCATATATGCTCTAACATGCAAGGAAATTCGTCGCTAGACTGATCAGGTTGTTAATCGTTGGTCACTGCTGCGATTGATCCATAATTTGTCTAACATGTGAGGGTTTGATATCTGCTATTACACGCGTTCCAAGTAGTGCCATACCTCTCTCCACCTCGGTCCTAAGAAGCATCAGCGCCCGCTCGACACCCGCCTCGCCGCCAGCCGCAAGGCCATAAAGATAAGGCCGTCCGAAAGAACAAGCATTCGCGCCGAGTGCTATGGCCTTAAGTACATGGGTGCCCCGGCGAATTCCCCCATCCAATATCAGCTCGAGATCATCGTCAATGGCGTCACGTATTGGTCGAATACAATCAACGGGTGCCGGCACACCATCTAGTTGCCGTCCACCATGATTCGAAATCATAATAGCACTAGCACCAATGTCCCTGGCACGCCTGGCATCTTCGGGAGACTGGAGTCCCTTAATAACGAACGGCTTATCCCACTGTTTAGCAAGCCATTCGGCATCCCGCCAATTCACGGTTCGATCGAACTGACTATTCACATAATCGATTAGTCCCATGGCACCAGACCCAAGTGCATCCACGCGATGAGCAACATTTGCGAGCTTGAAGTCCGGGTGAAGAACCATATTAAAGGCCCAGTGAGGATGTGTTGCAAAACTCCACAAACTTTTCAGACCGAACTTAGGCGGCATAACCATTCCTGTTCGGTAGTCTCGTTCACGGTTTCCTGCCAAAGGCATATCGACCGTAAGACAAATTGCGTCATACTTAGCGGCCTTACAACGTTCTACAAATTCAGAAGTAAGGCCCCGATCCTTTAAAATATAGATCTGGAACATCTTTGGACCGTCGGTCGTCAAAGCTATATCCTCAATACTAGTAGTAGCTATTGTGGATAAAGAATACAAAGTCCCAAATTTTGAAGCAGCATTAGCTACAGCTTGTTCTTTACCATGGTGAAACAATCGCGACATACCTGTTGGTGAAAGAAAAAAGGGTAGATCAAGTTCACAACCCAAAAGCCGAGTCTTAACGTCAATATTATCCACATCGATAAGATAGTTAGGAGTCAGTTCATAATTGTCAAAAGCAGCAGTATTGCGACGTAGCGTCCATTCATCATCGGAGCCCCCGTCGATATAATGAAAAAGCGGTGCTGGGAGTCTGCGCTTAGCAAGAGCCCGCAAGTCATCTATATTATAACTCTTGTTTAGTGCGACGTCGCTCATAGCAATCCTATTCAGCCGTGCAATAATACGAACTCTTAACTTTAAGAATGGCTAACTTCAACGAAATGAAATCATTATGTCGGACAAATTCATCAAAACCCAGTGCGGCTTGGAAAAATACACGCAATTAAGACAAAAACGCGGTGTTTTCTCGAGAATACGTTTCTACTGGTTTGTAATTTTTGCCAGCCTACGTGACCTTGTTAGTACTGTTGGAGCAAAGAACAAGACCTAGCCGCATTTGCTTTGCACGTTCTCAAACTTATTTTCATGTCACTGAGTGTTTGTTGTTGGGTTCTCCGTGTGTTCTCATATCGGGACCAGCTCGAAAGCGATTCGTTAAGTAATTGTTTTTAATAGAATAATAAAGAAATCCCATTAATGAATCCGTAGCGTTCCACGCACAAAGCCGTAGGCCTAGTGCGGGGAGACTTGTGTTATATCCCAGGAAAAAGCTCTTCTATTGTTCTTTTCGTAGATGTATCAGACCACACATTGATAACAATTGTATTACGTTTTAGCGGGTAATTAATGCCGGCTGGGCTTATAGTCTAAGAGCAAAATTAATGGTGCTAACAATGCGCCCATTCAAAATAAAGAGTATAGTCGGACACCTTTTTTGCTTGTTAGGGTTTCACGACTATAAGATTATCGACGCAACACTTGGATTTGGACTAGCGGGAGGAACCTCAACGCTTGAGTGTAAACGTTGTGGACAAGTCGTTACACGCTCCAACTAAGAGTGAGAGAAATGAATCAAACCAGTCCTAGTCATGTCATTTCTTGCAGTGGGAAACCTGTTCAGCGTGCTGCTCTTATCGTTATTGTTTTTCTCTTATTTTTCCCCACCCTAGTATCAGGGCAAAGCTTCAGAAACACGGGGGGCTACAGAGAATACGATATCGTTAAGGAAACGCAACAGAGAGCTGAAAAAGGTGATGCCGAAGCACAGTACAATTTAGGTGTGATGTACGCCCGGGGTGAAGGCGTTGATCAGGACAATGCAGAGGCCCTGAATTGGTATAACAAGGCGGCCAAACAAGGCGTCGCTGAAGCGCAGGTCTCTCTAGGTGTAGCTTATAACACAGGTGTCGGTGTGGCAAAGAACGGTACTGAGGCTCTGCAATGGTTTCGTATAGCAGCAGGACAAGGAAACGCCTTCGCCCAGTTCAGCTTGGGTATGGCACATCATGAGGGTACAGGGGGCCTTCCCAAGAACGATACGGAAGCTGTGCATTGGTATTGCAAAGCAGCAGAACAGGGATTTGCTCTCGCTCAGAGCAATTTGGGGTTTATGTATGCGAATGGGCAGGGTATTCCTAGAAACTACGAGCTTGCCCATATGTGGTTAACTATCGCAGCATCACAACAGAGCGTAGCTCTGCAAGAGTTGCAACCTCTGGACAGTGTGATAAAGCAGGTTGAATTGAGAATGCGACCTGACAAAATCACTTCCGCACAAAGATTGGCAATACGCTGTCTAGAGTCAAAGTACAAGAACTGCGACCACAACTAATACCCACTTGAATGACGCTTTCTCGCCGCAATGCTCTAGTATGAAGAAGCTCAGGTTTTTGACCTAAAGACACACAACATTGTTAGTACTAAATGGCACTTTATCTGGTTGTTAGCACACTACTACTCTTCATCTTGGTTCCCGTCAGCGCTCAGGAGAAGTCTAGAGAGAGTTCTTACCAAGACATCCTAGTAGAAAACGAAGGTGTCCGCATTGTATACGACGAGAAGTACTTTTCAGGCTTTAACGCCGTCACAGCTGAGGATCTCCTAAAGCGCATTCCTGGAATTCAGGACATTCTGAAGGAGGCACAGGCTCAAGCACAATCCGGAACCTCTGCGCGCCGTGGCTTTGGATCAACGGGTGATCAGATTCTTATCGATGGACGGCGTTTATCGGGGAAAAACAATAATATAGCTGCTGCTCTCCGACGTATCCAGGCTACCCAAGTTTTAAAGATAGAGGTCATCCGCGGAGCAGCACCTGATCTTGACGTGCGTACGGCTGGCGTTGTGCTAAATGTCGTTCTCAAGGAAAGTCTGGTTTCGGATATAACTTCCTGGGAAACCAGCCTAACTCACTATTCAGACGGTAACGTTAAGCCAGGAGGACAACTATCTTATAGCGGCGATACTGGCGCGCTAAGCTACAGCCTTGCCGTTGCAGCTATCCCGGCTCATGACTTTCTCGACCGTTATGATCTATTCATCAAACCCGGGGGAGATCCGTTCTTACGTCAAGAAGAAGAACAACTAAAAGACAGAACGGACCTCGAATTAACGGCAAATTTAAATTACGTCTTCTTAAATGGTGATGTAGCAAATCTTAACACTCGTTTTTCAAGACGTGACCTAACTGAGACCGAACCCTCTCGACAATTCGACCTGTTCGGCGGAGAACAAACATTCACAGGAACTTTTTTTCAACTTCGAAATTTAGACGTGAAGACGTGGGAAGTCGGCGGTGATTACGAACACATAATTAAAGACGGAAGTGCAATAAAACTTCGTTTTCTTATTAATTCAAAGATCGAAAACAGTAGAAGAGCGTTTTCAGAAATTCCATTAAGCGGAGCAGAGGATATCTACCGCGTTCAGTTTCAGTTCCCAAAAAGATCTGAGAAGATAGTGCGAACCTCATATACATTCAATGTATCGCGAACAGGCTCGATCGAACTCGGTGGGGAGGCTGCTATTAACGAACTTGATCAGTTGGTACAGCTTTTTACGACTGAAACCGGAGCCATGGTTGAAGTACCCTTATTTAATCCAGACTCTAAGATCGACGAGAACAGGTTCGAAACGTTTACAACTTATACTTGGCGCCCGATCACTTCTTTGCAAGTAGACGCTGCTATCGACACGGAGTACTCCCGTTTGCGTCAAGTAGGAACCGACGTCAACCAAACTAGATCCTTGTTCTACGTCCGCCCAAGAATTGATGTAAGATACGATTATTCAAAGTTGATTCAGTTTCGAGGCCGGGCGGAAAGAACCGTATCGCAACTAAACTTCACTGATTTCGTGTCGGGATTTAACACTGACGACAACGTAACTGATGTTGTCGAGGCGGGTAACCCTTCTCTCGTTCCCCAAAAGGCATGGGAATATGATTTTACGCTCGAACGCAGACTAATGAATGATGAGGGCGTATGGGCACTCCGCCTATACTATTTCAACATAGAGAATTTGATCGACCGAGTTCCTGTAGGGGATGGTACAGTAGCCGCAACCGGCAATATTGGTCCTGCTAAGGAACTGGGCCTTCAGTTGACCAGCGGTCTCAGACTCAGGCGTTTCGGCCTTTCCGGTGCATCAATAGATGCCAGCTATTTGCTCCGCCACACCTCAGCAACAGATGGCTTCACGGGTCAGAAAAGGCGAATGCACTTCTTAGCTGACAGACTTTGGTCTGCAAATTTTCGCCATGATACCTCGTGGCATAACCTATCCTATGGAATATCAACCTCTGGCTTCGGACGCGGCGGCAACATTGGCTCAGCGCTTTATGGCTTCGATGTCGATTATACTGACATCATCCGACGAAGGGTGGACATAAGCGGATTCATCGAGGTTAAACCATTTGATGGCATCACAATGCGTTTGGATGCTAAGAGAATCCTCAAGAGAGGAGCTACCCGTGATCGAATATTTTTTGTAGGTAACCGTGCTAACCGTATTCTTAAGCAGACTGAGTTCCGCGAGGGCACGTTTCAAAGAGAAGTCAAGCTCAGCCTTCGAGGTGCATTTTAAGAGAAATAATAAATTACAAAACGGCCTTCGGCTGCAAAATTAGGAACTAACCGGGACCTCTTAGCACCCCTTCTAGTTCGTAAAAAAAACAAAGGCCGCATATTTATATTTAAAAATGGATTTCTTGCGTTTCCAATATTGAATTGCTAACCATTTATTACAAAGATCATATTCTCATCAGTAGTTAGGTCACCGCCATGCGCACAGCACTCACTCTTACCTTCATAGCCATTTTTACAAGCTTTGCTGCCTTTCCTCAGGCCTTCCTGGGAGATGATGTCTACGTACTATCAGGTGACGCCGCACCAACTATTGCCATGACAGCATGGCAAGATGGTGGGACGACAAGGTCGATTCCTAGCACCGAAATATCTACAGTACCGGCAAATGCAACTCGCTACAGCCTGAGGGAAGCGCCCTGGCCAACGGGACGCGTAAGAGTCATGGAGTTTAGCAAGGAAACGGGCGGCGTATTGCATCCAATAAACGATGAAACGTTGCTCTACCTTATATCAGGTGTCGCAGAGGTCGAAGTTTCTGGCAAGACCGTTAAACTAACCAAGGGAGATGTAGTCAGTCGCCCGTCCGGTGAGATTCGTAACGCAGGTTCAGCTTCTGATGCAACTATTTTAACCTGGACTGTTCCCAGCCTGACGGGGGAAATTACGCCCACCTATGTCAGGGGCGCCGATGTGGAGGAAGGTGGGTTTGGGTCGATCTCGATCAAAAGATACAAGTTTCCTGGCAACTCCGTGCGAGCAGTCAAACTAGCCAAGGGTGCTAATACTAACCCAAATAGCGCTAAGACTGACTCTCTCATATACGTGACAGGAGGCCCCATGACCTTTCATCAGAATGGTAGAGATTTTGTGGTCAATGCCGGTGATTTCATCCGGGAGGTGGCCGGCTTAGAACATTTCTGGAACGTAGCGGCAGATTCTAGCTTTGTCACAACGAGTGGTCTGCCCGCTAACCTGAGTTTGATAGACCCCGATAAAGCAACAGACTGAAAGCTGGCCCGCTATTCGCCGCAAACCGACACTACCAGACCCTTCCAAGGGATCCGTCTAGAAGTCCGCTGCGATGGATAATTCAAACCTTCGAGCCTCGAATGGGGAGACCTGGCCTGAGGGGTGAGGTGTCACACTGAGGGTATTTGAAAGATTCAGTCCTTGCACACGGATTCGTACCGGAACGTCTGAAATCGTAGTTGTATATCTGATTCCTGCATCAAGGGTTAGTGATCCGGAAATTCGGTGAGAATTACTCGCCGTTATATATCGAGCTGAAATGCTTTCGATTTTCGCCTCTAATGCTATCCCTTCCATAACCTTGGGCCTATATTGCAGGTTTACGCGGATAAGACGCGGAATAGGGCCTATTGCCTGGAGCTTGTTCGAGCTCTCATTTATTATGCGTGGTTGCAGGAGCACTGCGCCTGCGACCACTGTCAGAGAATCAGTGATAGAGCCCGCCAACGACAATTCAACTCCACGGTGTCGGATGTCACCCAGTTGCCTAAACACGTTGGCTGTGTCCAGCCTGTAGTACGGCTTATCGATTTGAAAAATACCTCCCACTAACTGCAAATTTGGACGAATCTGATAGCGCAAGCCCAAATCAATTTGCCGGGTCACCTCCGCTGGAACGGCCTCATCACGATTGACGGCGTTCCCCGGCGCAGTGCCCAACTCTTCGAAACCGAGGGTATAGCCAGCATAGGCCGCGAGCTTTCGCGACATATATACAGCGGCAGCGGCGTTATACAGCCAGGGAGATTTACGGCCTTCAACCGGCACTGCTGCGGTGCGTGTCAGCGTCCTCTGATAAGAGGATTTTTGCAACGCCAAACTCAACTGCCCAACATTTTTCCAGACACCTTCGTAGGCAACTCCGCCCGTGATTTGGCGGGTCTGAGTAAAAGTGGGGGTAGTGGTCTGGAATTTGGGCTCAGCCAGCTCCGGAAAGGCGCCGATCGTCACAGGCCCTAGGCTTAGCCGATCACCACCACCAAAGGTACTGCTACGGTCACGAGCACGCGTCGTGATATAGACAGTATGGCGGCGCGTGTCCTCAAGAAATAACCTGGATAGGCGGACTTCGCCCGATGTCGATCTTGTATACCTCGGCGGCGATTGCTCAATGACATAGTCCCCCGTACCGAGCTCATTGGTGTTTAACACAAAAGCAGTGAAAGTTCTGGGCATGTTACTTTCGGAACGAAACAAGCCAGTTCTGAGCTTCCATCCATCAGGTAGATCTGCTGCACCGATAAAGCCGTAATTAAATTGCCGAAACCCGAAATAGAGCCACTCTGGACTAGTCAGGTCCTCGGCGCGGAATCTTGGAAGATCGTTTTCTCCAATGAAGACACGAGGCCTGTCACCCCCGACTGCCCCAATCTTTGAACCACTCCAGAACGGAATGATTGAAATAGCCTCGTTTGGCGTCCACTTTGCGATAACACCACCATTGTAAGAGGTGTTGCGCACTGCAAATTGATGTGCACCGTTACGGCCGTAGCCGAAACCTGCCCCAACGTTGAGGACGCCGGTAATAACGGGAATTTGCAAATCGATCTCAGCAGTGTGTCTTGGGTAAAACAAAAGTGCGCCATGTCCCGCAGCCATACTAGTGATGAAGCTATTACCAGGGACCCGCAGGCTAAAGTCTACCACGCCCGTGGGCGCCGGAAGAGGATATCCCTGGGCACTGATACCAACGTGTATAGTTGAACCGCGTCTAACTCTAATGTTCGGCGCAGTAGCTTGATCAAAGTAAAGACCATTAATGCGAATATTTCCGGCCACAGTCGGACTAAATCCGCGGGCACTACGGGAACTGTATAGACCGATCACTTCATTGCCGACGACGGTGCCGAAAGCGTTGTCTGCTTCGACAACTGCATTTTCTCCCGCACGTTGGGCAAATACATGTCCTGAAAACAGTAGGAGGTGGAAGGAAAAAATTACCAGCAAAAGTCTGCTGTTCATGCAATTGAACAATCTGGTGCGAATATCCATCTAATATGCTTTGGGTTTATGTTAGGAGATAGGTGTACATTCTGTTTCTTCGTTCCCAAGTCTTCTCCGTATTGCAAGCCAACATGAGTATACTTGCAGCATAGAATTTGAGACTGATATTATTAGTTAACTCTACAATATATTCTTAATTGGGTACTTAAAGAATCAGCATATACTCCTTCAAACAAAACAAAATAACCCGCGTCTAAAGCAGCGTTGCCAAAAAAATGCCAACACGCTGTTATTGCGAGTGGCACTCGAAGCCGGATGACCTATAACTTACTAGGCCTTAACACCCATGAGATTCCGTGTCGTGTCCGGACGGGTGGCAGGGCCGTCCTCAGAAACCTTAAAACCGACGTCTCGCATCGCCTGAGCCATGTCGAGGTGATAGTACTCCATCCACCACACCTCGTGGTTCCATCGATAGTTCCGCCAGGCGTAGTACTTGGCCAGGGCGGAATTGCGCGGCTGATCTCCTGAATAGCTGTCGATGGGATAGTAAACCCCGCCCGGACGAAGGGTTCTATATGCCTCCGCCGCAATTTTCTTGACCTGCGCGGCAGGTACTTCGTGCACCACCAAATTGTTCATGACGATATCGAAGTACTCATCGGGAAAATGACTCTCCTCGGATAGCTCATGCGTGTAGTGAATTTCCATATCCAACTCAACAGCCTTCATGTGGGCAAAGCGCAACATCGGCCCTGCAATATCATTACCCCACACTTCCGCCTTGGGGAATCTCGTTTTAAGGGCCTGGGTATAGGCACCGATACCGCAGCCTTGATCAAGTATGCGCCGCACCTCCCCATCCTCAGGCACTGGGACAGCGCGGGTCAGGTGCCGGAGCACACGGGCCTGAAATGCCGCGGTGTGAAGTCTGTGGTAGTAAATATAGCCGGCGAACCGGTCACCTACGTAGCCACCGGGCTGGATGTGAATTTCGTAGCGTGCGTAGTCGGGCGTATAGAGATCCTTGCGCAGTTCGAGCGTTCCTGGACCGTGTTTTTCCGCTTGCTCCAATTCTTCCAAATATTTATCCGCGTTCCGGTCATGTTCGTCCTTGATGGCATGCCACATGGCCTCCTGGGTACGTTCCCAGTTGTGGTTATACATGGCAATAGTCGGGTCCGCAGTGAACATATCCACCACGTCCTGTAGGGGCGCGTCCGAGCGGGGATCAATGCCGTTTTCGCGCAACACCTGAACCGCACGTTCCAGGCTTGCGCGGCGCAGTCGCGTGCCCATCCATCTGCGGTAACCGAAGTAGAAGTCTAGTTCGTTCTCAAGAGCCAAAGTCGGCGTACGCTCGAAAATTCCGATAGACCCCCGCTCTTCCACATCGTAGGTATGAAAATCGTCCAATGCCCGTGCGCCCGAAGCCGCGGTTAATGCCGAAGCGACTGAGGTAGTGAAAAGAGTACGACGATCCAACATTTTATAGTCTCCTAGTGTCTAAGACCTGTAGGCCAGTGCTACGCGTCTTACGTCTTGGCACGACGGCACGTTTTCAATTCAGTAATAATAGAATTGATCGATCACTTCTTCGTCCGTCTCGGATTTTTTGTCACTATAGTCCATTACTGAGTTAACGGGCACGTCGCCCTGGCGCGCGAGTACATCGTAAATACGCTGCACAAACGCGTCGCGCTCCTCTTCCCAGTCCCGCATCAGGGTCGTCGACGGTACGTACTGCTCGATTAGTTCCTTAGTCACCTGACCTTTGTCTTCGAGAAGCTGCTCGACAATCATCATTCGCCGGCGGTACCCCCAAACTTCAGCCCCAAGCTGTATCAAAGCGGTCACGACATTGTCCGTGGTCAGATCTTTGAGAAGCACCCCTCTGTGGGTATCGGACTGGAAGAAGTCCGTCGCATAAGTTTTAGGGTCTGGATACGCACCAGGCATAGGAATGGTCTCCTTATTTCTTGGGCCGATACCGAAATTAAATACTAACACAAACAGATCTTTGAACAAATTTTTCAGCAAGCTTACTTAGCGCTTGGGCCTCCGGCCCTGCATTTGCCATTCGGGAGGCGTGTGTTTCCAGACTTCCTCAACCATATTCCGAGTTACTAATTTGCTGACTAACCGCACGGCAATCTTGGTCACCTGATCTTTTGTGTGTATCGCATTAGCGTTACAGAAACTCACGAGCCATTTTTTAAGCTCAGCTCGGACGGCACCCTTATCGCGGTGCCAACCAGCGTAGGTAGCTTTAGTGAGGTATTTAGCTTGTATTTTTTTCAGATCAGTCTTGAGTATCTTAATGTCTCTATAAATAATCGTGTTGGCCGCACTCCAAACCTCGGCTCTGTCGACAGACGGCTTGCCAACACCAATTTCTGCTTTCGCAAAAGTGCTTTTGGGCAGCCTCACAGCTTTCCTCGTTCTGGTGTCTTCCCCATATACAGCTAGTTCTCCGCTCTTTATAGCGCGGAACAATATTGGGATAAGATGAGTCGTAGTTAGAGATTTTGAGCTTTGCACCAAGCGCAAGGTGGCTAGCTTTCTTTCTTGGTCGACGTATAGATCTGGTTGTCGTATTTCTAGGTCTGGCTGGTCCCTTTTTTCGTTTTTTAGGTTAACCTCGTCTCTAAGGTGCCACCAGACCCTTTCAGTTACGCGATCTTTCTCGACCTGCGGAACCATGCGCCAAAGTTCATATACAGCTGACCAGAAAGAGAGATACATAGCTTACCCCTTCCCGCATTTATCGTCACACCAACTAGCCCACTCTTCCATGCGTTCCGCTCTATGATCCCATACCTAAAACCCATACCACAAAAGAGACTGACGAAAAACTAGAGCTCACTGGAAGGAACTTAAAATGGCTATTTATATGGGAAAAATAAGATATAGTAGCTATTAACAACACGCTATACAAACCAGCAATAACAATGTACTGGCGGAGGGGGTGGGATTCGAACCCACGATACAGTTACCCGCATACCTCCTTAGCAGGGAGGCGCCTTCAGCCGCTCGGCCACCCCTCCATTTGGGCGGGACGGGACCATGTAAGGTTTACCATAGATTGTCAAGAAACCGTGCTGTTCCCACTATCATCAGCAGACAAGTTCTTGGAAGATACTGGGACTATAGAATTTGCTTGCTACACTCGTAGACTTAGCATGGATTACAGGATTAATAGAACTGTGTTTAGATTCTTCAAGAAGAAGCTAGAATTAGTTTTCTTTTGCACTCTGCTATTCCTACACCAAGCCGCACCGTTGGCAGGCCAGGATGATCAAAGAACTTGGTCGGGTGAAATTAATCTGGGAGGTAGCTTAGCGACCGGCAACACAGATAGAACAGCTTTCGATGCAACCCTAAAGGCACAGTTTAGGACCGAACATCTAGAAGATCGGTATCTTTTGTCTGTCGAATTCGCTGATGAAAATGGGGCAACAACAGCCCAACGCATACTAACTGCAATAGAGTCCCGTGTTGATTTCACCGAGGACAACTATTTTTTTGGATACCTCGAATACGACGACGACCGTTTTAGCGGCTTCAGTTATGAAATTAATGCAGCCGTTGGAACAGGTTTTAGGAGTGATTTTTCCTTCGGGCTGCTAATTTCTGCCCAATTAGGACCTGGTTTCAGGCTCAGTAAGCGTCAAGATACAAATCAATCGGAGAGTCAGGAAACGATTAGGGGCAGTATCGGTTTAGAGCACTCACTATCCAAGAACGCCTTGATCACCGACGACCTAGTTGTCACATGGGATAAGGACCGTTTTAAAGTCGAAAATACGTTCGCCCTTACAAGTAAATTACTGGATAATCTTTCGTCCCGCGTATCCTTCAACATTCGACATAACGACTCACCACCTTTTGGAACGAAATCGACCGATACCTTAACAAGAATTTCTATAATCTATGAGTTCTAGGTCCGTGTTATCCGACGAAATGAGGGCTTTAATAAGTGATTCCCAAAAATACTAAGATTCGTAATCTGCCAAGCAGTTTTCAAAAGATCTATCGGAAGGCCTGAGAATATATTTATCCCGGTTGGTCATTGCCGTGAAAACGGCTGATTCAGGGCCAAAACCTTCAGTTCGCATTAGGGCCGACAAGTCACCCCATAACGTAAAGTAATGCTCGTACTCCACAACACGGTTCTGATGGACAAATACTAGAAGCTGATAACGCGAATCATCGAGAACTCGTCTCGATAAAACATCAAGATCATCAACTGGCCAGTTAAGTTGTCCCAGACTTGGGTGTGAACGAAGGTCTGTAAACGGTGCTACTACGTAGAAGCGATCCCAGGAAAAAGGTGTTAATTTGGCTAGACAAATGTGCGGAGACGCCGGGCTTTCACGTCCACTTAACGGCGAAAATGCTCCTACTGCCTGTCCTTCAGGAATTACTGCTCTCAATACTATGTCTTCGGCAAAATTCCTCAACCAGGACGCGGGAACGAACTGGGAATAAAAAACCCCCACTAATACCGTTAGTGTTAACAGCAAACTAATAATTGCTAGTCGCCGTTGACTCCTCGATAAACTTTTCCGGAAAGCCGTGATGCTTTTCACCCCTCACTAAGCTTCTTGAGCAGAAGTTTATTAACCATCCCAGGGTTTGCCTTACCTTGCGTAGCTTTCATCACCTGACCAACAAACCAGCCTATAAGTTTTTCTCTTCCGCCCTGATATTCATTCACTTTATCAGGGTTATTCTCCATTACTTGCTTGATCGCATTTTCAATCGAACTCATATCGCTGATTTGTTTGAGTCCTTTCTCTTCTACTATTGTTTCAGGGTCTGCACCGGTTTCGACCATAAACTCAAATACGTCCTTCGCGATTCGCCCTGAAATTGTATTGTCCAAGATCAGGTCTATGAGTTTACCCAGGTTTTCTGACGTGACTGGGCTCTCATGGACGGCTAGGTTTTTCCTGTTTAAAGCACCAAATAGATTCGTGATCACCCAGTTTGATGCGATTTTAGGATCTCTGCCTTTTGCAACTCTCTCAAAATAATCAGCGGTACCTCTGTCCATAACCAAGACCCCAGCATCATAGGCAGGCAAGCCATACTCCCTAATAAACCTCTCTTTCCTGGCGTCGGGTAATTCGGGAAGTGTCCTTTCTATATTTCTGATAAAGGCATCATCCACTTCAAGGGGCAGCAGGTCGGGATCAGGAAAATATCGATAGTCGTGGGCAAGCTCCTTTGACCGCATTGGACGAGTTTCAATCTTCGTAGAATCGAAGAGCAGCGTTTGTTGCGCAATATCTCCACCTCCTTCATAAACGGCCACATGACGTTTAGCTTCGTACTCAATGGCCTGCATAACAAACCGAACGGAATTAACGTTCTTAATCTCACATCTTGTGCGCAACTGTTTGGAACCCAGTGGTCGCACCGAAACATTTGCGTCACAACGCATTGACCCTTGTTCCATGTTGCCGTCGCATGTACCCAAGTATCTGAGAATAGACCGTAATTTGCGAAGATAGACTCCGGCTTCCTCCGGACTTCGCAGATCAGGCTTTGAAACGATTTCCATCAGGGCGACACCGGATCGATTAAGATCAATAAACGATTTTTCAGGATGCATGTCATGGATCGACTTGCCCGCGTCCTGCTCTAAGTGAAGGCGCTCAATTCCAATTGAGCGCACCTCGCCGTTAGGTAGATCAAGCAGAATGCTACCTTCGCCAACAATGGGCAATTCATACTGACTGATCTGATAGCCCTGCGGTAGATCGGGATAGAAATAATTTTTTCGAGCGAAGACGCTTCTTCGATTAATTTTTGCGTTAATACCAAGCCCTGTTTTGATTGCCTGAGCAATGCAGACCTCGTTAATAACAGGTAACATTCCGGGCATACCTGCATCAACAAATGACACTTGTGTATTCGGTTTAGCCCCAAACTCCGTTGGTGCCCCGGAAAACAATTTTGAGTTCGAGATTACTTGCGCATGTACTTCTAGCCCAACCACCAGTTCCCATTCATCCGTCTTACCTTTAATGAGATAGGTCACAACTGCTCCCTATACCTACAAGCTGGCAAAATCAGCCGCTTCTTCCAAAACACCAGCAACACGGAACAAGACCTCTTCTTCCCATCGATTTGCAAGAATTTGCAGCCCTAACGGCAGACCCTCTGATGATATCCCAGCGGGAATAGAGATGCCTGGCAAACCAGCTAGAGACGCTGGTACAGTAAAAACATCATTTAGGTACATTTCAACGGGATCATCCATCTTTTCCCCTATCGGAAACGCACTTGTAGGTGCCGTAGGTGTTAGAATAGCATCCGCTTTTTCGAAGGCATGTGAGAAGTCTTGAAAGATCAGTTGTCGGACCTTCTGCGCCTTGAGGTAATAGGCATCGTAGTATCCCGCTGACAGCGCATAGGTTCCAATCAAGATCCGCCTTGTAACTTCGTTACCAAACCCAGCCGCTCTTGTCTTTGCATACATACCATCAAGATTATCGCCGTCGACTCGCAATCCGTATCTAACACCATCATAGCGGGCTAGATTTGACGAAGCCTCCGCCGGTGCCACTATGTAGTAGGTGGGCAATGCATACTTCGTGTGGGGTAGTTCAATTTCAACGATCTCGGCACCAGACATTTTTAACCATTGAATACCACGATCCCATAAATCCACGATGTCGTTGCTAAGTTCATCAAGTCGGTACTCCTTCGGTATACCTATTCTAAGCCCCTTGACTTTACCCGTGAGAGAAGACTCAAAATTTGGCACACTTAGACAGGAAGACGTGGAATCCCGCTCATCATAACCCGCCATCACTGAAAGCATGATTGCAGAGTCTCTCACGGTTCTTGTCATAGGTCCCGCTTGATCGAGTGAGCTTGCAAATGCCACTATACCCCAGCGCGAACAGCGTCCATATGTGGGCTTCATGCCAACAATGCCGCAGTACGAAGCTGGCTGGCGTATAGATCCACCAGTATCCGTTCCAATCGCGCCAAGACATGTCCGCGCCGCAACCGCAGCGGCAGACCCCCCAGACGAGCCGCCAGAAACTAACGGAGTCGTGTCATCTTTACGCTTCCAAGGATTTATGGTTGGGCCATAATGACTGTGTACAGTTGCAGATCCCATGGCAAATTCGTCGAGATTTGTCTTACCGACCATTATACAACCAGCCTCCTTAAGCTTTGCAGTAACAGTACTTTCATAAGGAGGAATAAAACCATCAAGAATGTGAGAACCGGCAGTCGTTAGCACACCCTCGGTGCAGAATAGATCTTTGATACCCACCGGCAGGCCTTCCATGGAACCGGCGTCACCCCGCTTTATTTTAGCGTCGGATTGCTCTGCCCGCTCGAGCGCTAAGTCGGGGGTCTCGGTAATGTAAGCATTAATTTCCTTGCTCTTCTCCAATTCTTGAATATGAGCCTGAACAAGCTCTACAGCGCTAAATTCGCGCCGAGCAATAGCGTCACGAGCTTCCGCAATAGTCAAACGGATCAAGTCAGCCATTCACTCCACCACTTTCGGAACAACAAAAAAGGCCGCGTTTTTTTCGGGAGAATTGTTCAATACCTCATCCGCATTGTCGCCATCGCTCACCCGATCTGACCTCCACCGCAATTTCATGTCGGTCCCACCAGTCATCGGATCAACGTCTTCTGTATTAACTTCTTGAAGTTGTTCTATCCATTCAAGAATACCTGATAGGCTGTTCGCGAGACCCTCGAGATCTTCGTCAGGCACCTCTATCCGAGCCAGGAAGGCAATATTTCTAACTGTGGCTTTATCGAGCGACATGGGCTAATTGTCTCATACATCCAAGCCAATAAATCCACTTCAGAACTGGCTGAGTTTAACGGAAGGGCGCGGAAGGTAACACTCGATATGGTCGTCTGCAACCCTCGGCAATTGAAAGAAAAACTAGAACCGAATCAATCTATTCTTGGTTTAGATTTAGGCACAAAAAAAATAGGAGTCGCGATTTCGGACGTCCTCCACACCATTGCCTCACCTATGACAATGATTGAACGAACTAAGTTTGCAAACGATATGTGTAAAATAAAAATAATTATTAACGAGAGGAACGTTGGCGGAATAATAATCGGTCTACCAGTAGAAATGGATGGTGGAGAAGGAAAGAGGTGTCAAGCCACGCGTGCCTTTGGTGATAATCTCATAAATCATGTATATAAACCAGTGGCTTACTGGGATGAACGCCTATCCACAGCAGCGGTCCAACGCATGTTCATAAAAGAAGCTAATTTATCTCGCAAGCGGCGCAGTTACCTGGTCGACAAAGCAGCGGCTGCGTATATCCTCCAAGGGGCTTTGGACGCACTCGCCGACGATTAGGTAACCAAACAAAATATGGCAGTCCTATCTACTTACTCTTGCTCCTTAAGCGTCATAGACATATAGTCCGGCTTTATGCGTGACCCAGACTTCCCGCATCGCCATCTTCTTGGCATTGAGGGTCTTACCCCGCCGGAAATCGATCACCTATTGGATATTTCAGAACGGTACGTAGACCCGAATAAAGGCACCGATAAAACATCCGATGCCCTGGCGGGTAGGACCATAGTAAATCTTTTCTTTGAGAATTCAACGCGAACCCGAACTTCCTTTGAACTCGCTGGACTGCGATTGGGTGCCAACGTCATCAACATGCAGGTAGAGAGCAGTTCAGTCTCCAAAGGGGAAACTCTGATCGATACCGCTGTGACACTCAATGCAATGCACCCTGATGTGCTAGTCATTAGACATCCAGACTCGGGCGCTGCAAAACTTCTATCTGAGAAAATGAACTGTGGAGTAGTCAACGCTGGCGACGGAAGTCATGAGCACCCAACGCAAGCTCTTTTAGATGCGTTAACAATAAGACGACGCAAAGGACATTTGGAAGGACTTGTCGTCGCCATATGCGGTGATGTTATTCACAGCCGGGTCGCGCGTTCGAACTTTCACCTACTCCTCACAATGGGAGCCCAAGTTAGAATAATTGCTCCACTCACGCTTATACCTGCCGCAGTCGATAGACTGGGTGTAGACACTTACACAAACATGCGGGAAGGGCTGCAGGATTGTGACATCGTCATGATGTTGCGCGTCCAAAATGAACGAATGCTGGGAAACTTTATTCCCTCAGTACGAGAATACTTCAGGTTTTTCGGTCTCGATCACAAGAAATTGGCACTCGCAAAATCGGATGCACTTATCATGCATCCGGGACCAATGAATCGGGGAGTAGAAATCGATTCCGATGTCGCGGACGATTACGAACGGAGTGTGATTCGTGAACAGGTAGAACTCGGAGTTGCGGTCCGCATGGCCGTACTTGAACTCCTAGCCAACAATCATTCCGCAGACATCATCGGGAGCCCAGAATGAAAACTGAAAAGTTGGGACGAGTTGCTTATGTAAATGCGCATATAATCGACCCAGCGAGCGGATTTAACTTAAAGGGAGAGCTCTTAACAGAAGACGAAGTTATTATCGATTTTGCGCCCAACCTGTTTGATGGCCCCCCCCCTGAAGATGCATCAATTATAGACTGCAATAATCTCTTTTTAGCACCTGGGCTAATTGATATGCGTGTCCAGTTACGAGAACCTGGAGAAGAGCATAAAGAAAGTTTGCACAGTGCTGGATTGGCCGCTGTGTCCGGCGGCGTAACATCAATGGTTTGCATGCCTAACACGAATCCTGTGATGGACGATGAAGCAACTCTCGAGTTTGTCGCACGTCGTGCAAGGAAGTCAGCCCTCACCAAAGTTTACACATACGGTGCAGCCACACGAGGTTTAAAAGGCAAAGAATTGGCAGAAATGGGGCTTCTTGCCGAAGCTGGTGCAGTCGCTTTTACAGACGCAACCAAAGCAATCGCCGACGCGCAAGTCATGCGCCGAGTGTTGTCCTATGCGGCAACGTTTAACTACATGGTGATACAGCATCCCGAAGAACCTTCCTTAGCGGGAAGCGGCGTTATGAACGCCGGAGAAATGGCAACCCGCCTTGGCCTAGTAGGCATCCCACGCGAAGCAGAAATCATAATGCTAGAGCGAGATATACGACTCGCAGAAATGACAGGAGCAAAATATCACGCCGCACATATTTCGACGTCAGATAGCGTTGAAATAATCTACAAAGCAAAGAAACGCGGAGTAAATGTTACATGCGATACTGCACCATTTTACTTTGCATTGAACGAGCTCTCAGTAGGCGATTATAGAACCTTCGCAAAATTGTCACCCCCGCTCAGGACCGAAGATGATAGACAGGCAATCGTCATGGGACTTGCAGAGGGGGTTATAGATGCCATTGCTAGCGACCATGCACCACAAGATCAGGATAGTAAGCGACTTCCCTTCGCGCAGGCGGCCTTTGGGGGCAGTGGATTGGAGACACTTTTGCCAGTATCTTTAGAACTTTATCACAATGGACATATGAATCTTACTGACACTTTGAAACTTCTGACCATGGCTCCTGCTGATCTACTGCACCTAAATGGAGGACGCCTTGGGAAGGGAAAGCCAGCTGATCTTGTTGTATTCGACCCTGAATATGCATGGAAGGTAATTGCAGATAACTTCCGCTCTAAATCAAAAAATTCTCCCTTTGACGGGCGGCCTATCCAAGGTCACGTGCTTCGAACCGTTATAGATGGGCGGACCGTTTACACAAATGTTGAATAGTTCAATGTTCATTGATAGTCCGATCATCTTTTTTTCTTTGATATTTGTAATCGGATATCTGCTTGGCTCAATACCTTTTGGAGTCTTGCTAACGCGGCTAGCCGGCCTTGGTGATCTTAAAGAAATAGGATCAGGAAACATAGGCGCAACTAACGTTCTACGAACCGGCAACAAGAGTCTTGCAGCCGCAACCCTGCTGCTAGACGCGAGCAAGGCCGTTGCTGCAGTTATAGCGGCGCAAACTGTAACCAGCGGATCTGCATCCGAAATAGCTGGCCTAGTTGCCGGAGCTGGTGCCGTCCTTGGTCACGATTTTCCCGTATGGTTGAAGTTCAGAGGAGGCAAAGGAGTCGCTACCTCGCTCGGAATGATGATTGCAACTACCCCGCTGATTGGCGGTATGGCGTGTGTAACATGGATAGGAATGGCCATAGTATTCCGATATTCATCATTATCAGCACTGATCGCTTTAGCAGTCGCCCCCGTTTTTGGTATTATTTTAGGGCTAACAAACGCAACGTTGGTTTACGTTGCGCTTGCTATTCTTGGTTGGACGCGTCATTGGACAAACATTCAAAGATTATACACCGGAGACGAACCCCGGATTGGTGAACCCAATGATTAAACCCGTTGGTAACCCAACGTCATTAGTTACCAATATTGACCTCCTAACAATGAACGCTGACAATCGTCCGCGGATCTCGTGACTTTCAACTTCTATTTTAGACAGTCTAGAGTAAGCTCAAGCACAACAACTCGCTCTGCTCGTGGTGCCGCGACAAAGGTCTCGGCACTCCCCGTAGTTCCGTGATCCAAGTGCTAAAGTTCAGAAGAAGTTGATTCGGCTAAAAGGAACAGCTTTTCAATGCAGCGGCGATATTAGCGGCAAACTTTCGATGTTAATGCAAAACACTACAGGCACCGCAGCCCGGACTAGGACATAGATAAACTAGCATAAGGTATTGAAAAGGATAAACTAATGGGCCTTCGGGAATTGCGGTGGGCAATTGACTACTTGACAGGAGGCCGATCAGTAACAGTTGACGAAATGATCCGAGAATGCCAAATGTCTCAGCCCGTGCTATCCATAGTACTACTCGAAAGTTAATTTTCGGCCTATGTTTGCGGCTACCAACTATTCGAGTTGCTTTGGTTGGCAACAGAATTTTGTGGCTTGATGACCTTCTTGCTACACAGAAGGTTTGGACACATTTTGCGCTATACGGCTAAGTATAGATTGTAGTTTAGAAAAAATAACAGGATACAGCGCAGCTGACCAATGCAAATCGTTATTGTCGAATCGCCAGCGAAAGCCAAAACAATAAATAAGTACCTTGGAGAACAGTACAAGGTGCTGGCCTCGTATGGCCATATACGCGACCTTCCCGCTAAGGATGGATCAGTGCGACCGAAAGAAGGGTTTGCCATGGACTGGGATATAGATCCTAAGTCCAAGAAACATCTCGACAATATTGTTGCCGCCGTCCAGTCAGCCGATGCAGTATATCTCGCCACTGACCCCGATCGTGAAGGAGAAGCCATTTCGTGGCACGTTCTTCAAGAACTGCAAGATCGCGAAGTTCTTGACGGACGGCTTGTAAAGCGAGTCACCTTTAACGCCATCACCAAGAATGCAGTGTTAGAGGCAATTAAAAATCCACGAGACCTAGATAAGGCGCTTATTGAGGCTTATTTAGCCCGTCGTGCATTAGACTATTTAGTCGGTTTCAACTTATCCCCCGTCCTATGGCGTAAACTGCCAGGAAGCAAATCCGCCGGTCGGGTTCAATCGGTTGCATTGAGAATAATATGTGAACGTGAAACCGAGATCGAGAAATTTAGTGCTCAGGAGTACTGGACTATTGATATAGACCTCGCGGTCCCGAGTGGTGAGACCTTCACGGCTAGGTTAACCCACCTTAATGGTAACAAGCTTGATAAGTTTGACCTAAATGATGAGAACTCTACCACACAAGCGAAGCATAGCATCCTAGGCAAACAATTTTCTGTAGAGACCGTTGAACGCAAGAAAAAACAGCGTCGCCCATACGCACCATTTACTACATCAACTCTGCAACAAGATGCTTCAAGGCGACTATATTTTTCAGCCAAACAGACCATGGAGACTGCCCAACGTCTATATGAAGGCATAGATATAGGTGGAGAAACCGTAGGACTAATCACTTATATGCGTACCGATGGTGTGCAGATTGACACAAGTGCAATAGCAGATATCAGGAATCTTATTAGCAAGCAATTTGGCTCACAATACCTTCCGCAATCACCAAGAATGTATAAGACTAAAGCTAAGAATGCCCAGGAAGCCCATGAAGCAATTCGTCCAACTGACCCCAGTCTCCAACCTAATCACATAAGTAAATACCTAAACCAAGATCAGCTAAAACTCTATGAGCTGATTTGGAAGCGCACTATCGCTAGCCAAATGGAGGCAGCAGAGTTGGACCAAGTAACTGTTGTTGCAACATCGGAGGACAATCTAATAAAGCTTCGAGCCAGCGGCTCTGTGGTAACTTTTCAAGGTTTTTTAAAACTGTACGAAGAGGAATCCAAACACACTGATAATAAAGATGAGAATGATACTCATGGGCTGATTCTACCTCCCGTTTCGGAATGCGATCCCCTAAGCATAGGTAATGTTGCGGCCGATCAACACTTCACCCAACCACCCCCGCGATATTCCGAAGCAAGTTTGGTTAAGTCTATGGAAGAAATGGGTATTGGACGTCCCTCCACATATGCCTCGATCATCCAAGTCCTGCAAGCGCGAGAGTATGTTCGGATGGAGAAGCGTCGATTTATACCAGAAGACCGTGGCCGAGTTGTTACTGCTTTTCTTGAAAGTTTCTTCAAGAAATATGTCGAGTACAATTTCACTGCAGACTTGGAAAATCAATTGGACGATATTTCTGGAGGTCGGCTAGAATGGAAACAAGTCCTATCGGAGTTTTGGCATGACTTCGTAGCGGCAATTAATGACACGAAGGATCTCAGTCGTACTGAGGTTATTGACGCCGTAGATGCCCTTCTCGAGCCTCATCTCTTCCCTGCCACCACCGATGGGCAGGACCCACGGCAGTGCCCAACCTGTTCGGATGGGCGTCTCTCCCTTAAGTTTGGTAAGTTTGGTGGATTCATCGGCTGCACGGATTATCCAGCGTGTAAGTATACTCGTCCTCTGGCTGTAAATGGGCCGGGCGCAGAACACGCACAAATAGCAGCTAATGGACCGAAAGAACTCGGTACAGATGCCACCACCGGCTTGCTAGTTACTTTACGTGCCGGTCCATATGGACCGTACGTCCAACTGGGTGAGGCTGAAATAGCTGAGGTCACGCCGGCGAGAACAAAAAAAAATAGCAAAAGCAAACCCCGCACTAAAGCAAAAAAACCAAAGCGGTCGGCACTACCGAAGGGAATGGATCCCGCAACAGTAACGTTGGAGCAAGCACTCAAACTTCTTGCGTTGCCGAGAAAAATCGGATTGGAACCGGTATCTGGCGACATGATATATGCTGGCATCGGACGCTACGGCCCATATCTTAAGGTTGCAAGTCGTTATCAATCATTAAGCAAGGATGATAATGTTCTCGACATTGGCCTCAACCGCGCGGTAGTAGTTCTAGCTGAAGGAAAGAAAAAACGGCCCAGACGCCCACAGGGTAAGTCTTTAGGTGACCATCCGACAGATGGCAAAGAAATTACACTTCGGACTGGAAGATACGGACCATATGTCCAGCATGGAAAGATTCGCGCCACCCTTCCCAAGGATATGGCTCCAAGCGATGTGACTCTCGAAGTAGCAGCTGACCTTCTTGCAGCCAAGATTACCAAGCAATCTGGAAAACCAAAATCCAGCAGTTCGCGAAAAGCAACTGCAAAAGAAGCTTAAAGCACTTGGGCAAACTTCCGAGACCCAAGTCAACCCTGCCAACTAAACAAGAACTCATAGAATTTATAGATAACACTCCCGGACGTGTTGGAAAACGTGAAATTAGTCGTACTTTTAATGTGACGGCAGCAGATCGTGCGGAGCTGACAGCTATATTAAGTGAATTACAGCGGGAGGGAAAAGACAACCGCGGTCGCCGGCGCGAACATGCGCGAAAAAATAGTCTTCGTAAGACCGACGTTCTGGAAATAACAGGCCTTGATGAGCACGGAGACCTGTTTGCACACCCCAAACATTGGACAAACTTCGACAGTCCACCGCGTGTCCGGATCATCGAAAATCTTCGAAAAAAAAATCCACTCGGGGTCGGAGACAGAATTCTCGCTAAGATAGAGCTCTCAAAGGGTGTTTATGAAGCACGAGCCATAAAATTGCTTCTACCCAAATCGAATAGGATTCTAGGAATTTTCGAAAGTACAGATCAAGGGGGAATTGTGCGACCCTCTGATAAGCATTTAAGGGGTATATATATTATTGCTAGCTGCGACACCCTTAACGCTCTCAACAATGAACTGGTTTATGCCGAGCCAATAGGTGTCAAGAGATATGGGGCTCAAGGGGCTCGAATATTGGAACGTTTGGGGCGTATTCGAGAAGGTCATAATCTAGGCCTTATTGCCATCCATTCATACAATATTCCAAGTGAATTCAGTCAGGATGCCATTGCGGAAATAGGCTTGTTTCCCAAACCTCCAATCAGTGGTCGCACGAACTTAGCAGAGTTACCTTTGGTAACTATTGACGAAGACGATGCGAGAGATTTTGATGATGCCATTTGGGCGAGTCAGGATCACGATCCTGAGAACGGAGATGGATGGCACATCATTGTTGCCATCGCAGACGTATCCTACTACGTGCGACCCGATTCCCTTCTAGACAAAATAGCCTTTGAACGAGGTAATTCGATCTATTTCCCAGACTCCGTAGTCCCAATGCTTCCTGAAAAACTCTCGAACGACTTATGCTCTCTGCGTCCTGAACAAAATAGACCATGCCTAGCCGTTAGTATCTGGATAGATGGCCAAGGCACCATCCTTCGTCATAAATTTGAACGAAGCATGATGCGGTCAAGAGCCCGTTTGACCTACAAACAGGTACAGGAAGGCCATGATGGGGATACAAGAAATCTATCCTCAGACTTCTGCGAATCAGTAATAAGGCCGCTTTATGGCGCATATCAGGCCTTAAACAACGCTCGCATCAAGCGTGGTGTTCTAGATCTTGACTTGCCTGAACAAAAAGTCAAATTAGGTAGTGACGGCATGGTTAAAGATATAGTCCGAACGCCCCGTTACGATAGTCATCGTGTCATTGAAGAGTTCATGATTGCAGCGAATATAGCTGCTGCTAACTCAATACAAAGATTAGGCATGAATTCCTTGTTTCGTATTCATCCACGGCCAGACCCCGAGAGAGTGGAAAATCTTCGGGAGGTCCTAGCAAGTATGGACATTAAACTCATGCCAAGCGGCTCGCTTCGCCCGCAAAATTTCAATGCAATACTCGAGAAAACGCGAGGCACGGAGCATGAATATCTAGTGAACATACTGGTATTACGAAGCCAATCACAAGCAGAATACAGCACAATAAATGCTGGACATTATGGTCTTGCTCTCAAAAGCTATGTTCATTTCACCTCACCAATTAGACGCTACGCAGATCTCGTCGTGCATAGAGCTCTTATTCGCGGACTTAGTTTGGGCGATGATGAAACGCACAGTGAAGGGAACCTGGAAGAGATCGGGAAACATATCTCAATGACTGAGCGGCGAGCAACGGTTGCTGAACGCGATACCGTAGGTCGCTTCATTGCTCAATATCTAAATCACCAAATTGGTCAAGTTTTTGCGGGAAGAATAAACGGTGTGGCAAAGTTTGGTCTATTTATTACTCTTGACAACATCGGGGCCACTGGACTCCTTCCCACACGCTACCTCCCCCGCGACACCTATAGACTCAACAGAAGGGCAACAGCACTTCAAGGCAAGAGAAATAATGTTAGATTTACACTCGGTAAGAAGCTAACCGTACAGGTCTATAAGGCCGACCCAACACAGGGAACGATAATACTGAAATTATCGCATGAGAACTTCAACTTAAAGGCAACAGACCCAAGTGAAAATAATAAAAAACAAAAATATGAACATAAACGACGAAAACGTCGGAAGAACCTAAACACTGCACATAGCTGTACAAAAATTCGCCACAACAAGCGTAAAGTTTCGACATGAGTCCAGTACTCTCACTACAGCCTTGACACTCTGCTTTCAGAAAACAAAATCTATAGAACGGATATTTCCATTGTTCTGCCAACCCCGTAACACCTTGCACTGCCTAGTACGTATCATGTTGCTTAAGGTGTCGGTACTAATTGCCACAGCCGCGTGCACCATTCAAACTCCGCTGACAGAAGCAAACTGGCCTACGACGACCAACACCCTAGAAGGACTAGACATTAAGCAGGTGAGAAACGTGCTTATAGTTGGCTTTACTCAGATTGAGGCGAAAGCATTGGAAAGACAAGAGATGTCTCAGTTAGTTTTAGCCGGCGCAAGTGGAATCACATCCTTGGATAGTAATCAATATACTGAGTTATCAGAGGGACGACTTCGGACTTGGTACAAAGGGACAATGGTTTTGGATCTGCCACAACCTAGTAACCAAGATGTCGATAACTGGGTTGATGCATTGCTCGGGATTATAGTTTCCGGCCGAACGGTTTCACCCATACTAAGAAAAATAGATACCGAATATTTGTATGAAACTATTTTTGATTCAGTACTAACAGAATTTGATCTGTACTCGCGTTACGCAGACAGGAGGGAGGCCCGCCGAAACCGCGAAGCACGAAATGGGTTCGGCGGGATAGGAATCCGGTACAAAAGAACACCTAAAGGATTAACAATTAATTCCATCTTGCAGGACAGTCCAGCTGCCCGCACTGGCATATTATTGGGGGACGTCGTAGTCGCCATAAACGGTAAATCTGTCTCAGAAAGATCTTTCTTGTCGATTCGGGAAGCACTGCGCGGTCCTGTTAGCACAGTAGTATCCCTCAGTATCAGTCGAGGCGATCCTCCCAAAAATGTAATAATAGCTATTACTCGCGATTTTATTGTCGAAAAGACCGTCGATTTGGAGATTAACGATGATATAGCCGTGATTAGAGTACACGGATTCAATCAGAAAACTGCGGAAAATGTTGCTGAAGCAATAAGACAAGCGGTATCAGTTAATAAGAGGCAACTTCCTGGAATTATTCTGGACCTAAGGGGTACTCCAGGTGGTTTGTTAGATCAGGCTATAGCTGTAAGTGATCTCTTCATGAAACAGGGAAGAATTGTTGCAACACGAGGCCGGCACCCGGATTCCATGCAGAGTTATAGCGCAACCGAAGGTGATATCACTAACGGCGCGTTGATTGCCGTTATTGTTGATGGTCGCTCAGCTTCAGCTTCTGAGATTGTGGCTGCAGCAATTCAAGACACCGGGCGAGGCCTAGTGGTAGGCACTACATCGTTCGGCAAAGGAACTGTGCAAACAGTCGTTCGGCTTCCAAACGACGCTGAAATAACTCTGACCTGGTCTCGGTTTTATGCACCCGCCGGTTATGCCATTCAAGGACTCGGCATATTACCAATAGCTTGCACCAGTAGCACTAAGAGTAATGTTCAAGGCATTCTTGCGCTACTTAGCGAATCAGCAAGTCAAATTACGCGCCAATTCACTAGCTGGTACAATGTTGATACGCAAGAGACTAAAGAACGCGCTCAGCTAAGAAGTTTTTGCCCCGCCAAAGTCCGATTAGATGGCTCCTTGGAGAGAGAGGTAGCAAGGGTATTGATTTCCGACCCGCTGCTGTATGATAGTGCCATAGAGTTAACATCGGAAAGCTTAGCACTGACCCAATGAACTATAGCGCCACTCTTGACAGTCAGTCAGAGAACGGTATTTTGCCCAGTAATCCAATAGTTAATAGAGGTTCAAAAGGATGGCCAAGTCGGCAACAGTCCAGATCAAGTTGGAAAGCACCGCTGGAACAGGGTATTTCTACGTAACCACGAAGAACCCTCGTAATCTGACTGAAAAACTGAAATTTCGTAAATACGATCCAGTGGCCCGCAAACACGTCGAATTTAAGGAAACAAGGATGAAGTAATCCGTTAATACGGGGTCATATTATAATATATAAGATGCAATTTATGCTTAATGCATAACTTCAGAGAGTTTTATCTGCCTTTCATGACGGGGACTAGTTTAGAGGAAAGCGGAAACGGAAAATAGTTTTTTAAGTGCTTCCGGGCATGCCAGAATATTTCATTTATCCCTCTCTGTATTAAGAAGAGTAAGCGTCTATCAGTAAATAGTTTCGGGGGGCACCTTTCGAACGAGTCGGATGTAAGAGCGTTCGGGGAAATGGATCTAGACGGATTAACAGAAATTACTCTAGAGCACTACATTAGGCTCATAGGCTTTATCGCGGTTCTAGCGGTAATGTTATTTTGGGAACGGCATGCGACCAAAAGACCTATGGTCTATTCTAAATCCATACGGCACCTCAGCAATTATGGTGTAATGATCATTGGGGCGGTATTAGCCCGAGTGCTAATTCCGGTGTTTCCTGTCGCCGTGGCTATTTATGCTAGCCAAGAGAACCAAGGGTTATTAAATTTCTTAAACAGTCCATTTTGGCTCGCTTTTTTCTTATCCTTTGTCTTTCTCGATCTATTAATCTACTTCCAGCATCGTTTATTTCATCGCATTCCTGTGTTCTGGGCTATCCATCGTATGCATCATTCTGATACAGAACTAGATGTCTCTTCGGGTATTCGCTTCCATCCATTGGAAATTATAATTTCCTTAATTATTAAGATTGCAGCGGTTTATTTGTTGGGTGCCCCAGCAATCGCTGTTATGACATTCGAGGTGGTCCTGACTGCGGCGTCCCTCTTTAATCACGCAAATATTCACATACACCAACACACCGATTGCCTCCTTCGCTGTGTCTTAGTTACTCCGGACATGCACCGAGTACATCACTCCAGCATCCCTGCTGAGTACGACAAAAACTTTGGCTTCAACATATCTTGGTGGGACTGGATTTTCGGTACCTACCAGGGACAACCGAGAAAAGGTCACCTGGGGATGGTTATAGGGTTACGTGATTTCCGCAACAACCGCGATATGTGGCTAGACCGCTTATTGCTGCAGCCCTTCCTATCTCAGCGCGAATAAAGTCGGCTGCACATGATCTACATGTACCATTAGGAGATAATTATCTTCAAACAGATGTGAATACTTGATCTTATCCGCGCGCTGGTGTGAGTGGCAACGCTTTGGAGGCGGCAGTCTCCAGGGCTTCTGCTCCAGCCCTTACTGCTTGTTGTAACTTCTCAAATGCCCGATTTTCAATCTGCCGCACACGTTCCCGACTAATACCATATTGAGTTCCCAATTTTTCTAAAGTTTGTGGACACGAAGAAAGGCGGCGCTCTCGTATTATATAACGTTCGCGTTCTGTGAGCTCAGTCATAGCCTCGTTCAATAAATTCATGCCGAGTTCACGTTCCTCTCGTTCAGCTAAAACCGTTTCCTGGTCTGGCCGTTCATCAACTAACAGATCCTGTCTCTGAATATCTCCTTCTTCACCGACCGGGATGTTAAGCGATGCATCTGATTTTGAAATACGTCGGTTCATCTCAACGACGACTCCTTCATCAAGATCAAGCTGTTCTGCTATTGAACGAGCTTCTTCAAACTGAAGGTCGCCGTCATGATAAATTCCGAGTTTTGCCTTTAGCTTACGGAGATTAAAGAAAAGCTTTTTTTGGGCAGCCACGGTACCTACCTTAACAAGCGACCACGAGTTGAGAATATATTCATTAACAGCCGCTTTGATCCACCACATTGCATAGGTTGCAAGACGAAAGCCTTTCTCTGGATCGAACTTCTTAACAGCTCGCATAAGGCCTATATTACCCTCCGATATAAGGTCAGAGACTGGTAAGCCGTAATATCGGTATCCCATTGCAATTTTTGCAACTAAACGAAGATGACTCGTGACAAGTTTATGAGCTGCAACCCTATCTTCGTCTTCGACCAAACGCTTAGCCAGCATATATTCCTCGTCAGGCGTCAACATAGGAAATTTCTTGATCGCCCCGAGATATCCAGACAATCCATTATCTGACGCTAATACAGGAACTTTAATGTTAGACATGTTAATCCTCCTATGAGCGATAATAGTCTTTGGCACAGGCGAACACGCCCATCTCTGCTAAATTGCAAAGTGCGCTGTCTCCCAAGAATAACTTTGAAGCGGTCACACCAAAGGCGTAATTTTGCGGTCTTTTGTACACTGGTCACATCCTTAATAAAGCAACATGACAACTTGCGACCTATCAGCAGATCAGGCCTCGTTACGCAGTCTCCCATTCGGACAACCACGCGCGGATGATTAATACACTAATATTCTTCTAAGGTAAATAATTTCGTAGGTAAGCCTAGACACTTTTTTCCTCAATTGTTTCAAATGCTTATATCACCTTCGGTTAATAGACAGCATTTGCAATTACTAACCTATACTACATCACCAAGTTCTTTTTGGGAAACCACAAGTATTCATGTCATCCGATTTCAAAACTTACAAAATAGTATTTTTGTAAGAAAACGCCGCGAGGTCACCCCAGCTCACCGTTAAATCCTTGGATATCCCCGCGACATAAACAAGAATTTAGCCAAGAAGATGGCAGCAGGACTTCACAATTTTTAGACACTATCAAATCTACTAAATAGTTAGGAGACAGGGTTTTGTTTTGCTTTCCAACCCTATAGGGTCTGCGTCTTGGAGAGCAGCAAGCCCAGGGTTATATAGTTTTGAACTCCCAACAATCCCTTAATAAAGAGTCGGATAGTGCAACTTCTGGACGTGCACGTCTTATCTCGCTGTATCAAAATGTGCGAGATACGACCGAGTCTTTGACCAAACATCTATCTCCCGAGGATCAGGTTATCCAATCCATGCCAGATGCGAGCCCTGTGAAATGGCACAGAGGACACACATCTTGGTTTTTTGAAACTTTTGTTCTCAAGAACTTGAAGGGCAATTACAAGTCATTCCACCCACAGTTCGAATACATTTTCAACTCCTATTACGAAGCAATCGGTGCTCGACATCCACGTCCCGACAGGGGCCTCTTAACTCGTCCAACCTCAAGAGAAGTCAAGAGTTACCGCTCACATATAGACGAAAACATGGCTGAGCTTATTGCATATGCCGATGAGGATGATTGGAAGGATATAGGCCCACTGATCGAACTGGGGTGTCACCATGAACAGCAGCATCAAGAATTACTCTTAATGGACATCTTACATGCCTTTTCGTGCAACCCATTACAACCAGCCTATCAACCCCAAAAACCAACTCAGTCAACCCAAAGTCCACCTCTGTCATGGATAGATTTCGAAGGAGGTACGTACGAAATCGGTCACTCTGGTGGGCTGTTTTCCTTTGACAATGAAAGACCGAAACACACTCTAAATTTGCGTCCATGGCGCTTGGCTTCGCGCCTTGTGACAAACGGAGAGTGGAAGGACTTCATAAACGATGATGGATACCATCGCCCGGAATTGTGGTTATCTGACGGTTGGACTAGTGTTCAGGAAAAAGGCTGGAAAGCTCCACTTTATTGGAACAGCGGCGAACATAACTGGAAAAACATAACGCTTCTTGGACCGATCGAGGTTTGCGATTATAATCCGGTTTGTCATATCAGTTACTATGAAGCTGAAGCTTTTGCCCGCTGGTCAAAGAAACGTTTACCGACAGAAGGCGAATGGGAGGTGGCCTCATCGGTTGTTTCGCTAAGCGGGAATTTTCTTGAAAATAGAAATTTGCAACCAATCGCAGCTCCCACCGTAGCAGGTCTCCTACAAATGTACGGTGATGTTTGGGAATTTACGCAAAGTCCCTATATGCCTTACCCTGGATTCAAAGCAAGTAATGGCGCAGTGGGGGAATACAACGGAAAGTTCATGATAAATCAAATGGTCCTGAGAGGAGGGTCTTGCATTACTCCGCACGATCACGTGAGAAACACATATCGAAACTTTTTCTACCCACATATGCGGTGGCAATTTGGTGGACTCAGGTTAGCGGAAGACGTTTGATGGACAAAATTGTTCCTAAGCTCGCAGTTCTTGGTCGATCTTCCGAGAAACTAATGCAAAAAAAAGAATTTCTTCACGACGTGATTGCTGGGCTATCCAAACCACAAAAAGAGCTGGTTTCAAAGTATTTCTATGATGCACGTGGATCAATACTTTTTGATCAAATATGCGAACTTGACGAATACTATCTCACTCGAACCGAAACACTTTTACTTGAGAAACATGCAGCTGAGATAACAAGTTTAATGAGTTCCCGAACCCATCTGATTGAATTTGGATCGGGCTCTAGTATTAAGATACGTATCCTTCTAGACGCAGCCAATAAGCTAGCATCATACATTCCGGTAGATATATCTCTTGATCATATGGTGGAATCGTCGGCAGCAATCGCAAAGGCATATCCAAAATTAAAGGTGATTCCAGTGTGTGCAGACTTCACAAAACAATTCAAATTGCCCCCAGAAACCCACGATGGAACATGTGTCGGGTTCTTTCCTGGCTCAACTATAGGGAATTTCACACCTAACCAAACAAAGGAATTTCTCAGCCATACAGCACAGCTTCTTGGTGCAAATGGTGCCTTGATAATTGGCGTAGATCTCAAGAAAGATAAAACTGTTATCAACACTGCCTACAACGATGAAGGAGGTATAACTGCAGCGTTTAACCTTAATATTCTGCATCGTATTAATAGAGAGCTGGAGGGAACTTTTAATCTAAATACTTTTAAACATCACGCTCATTACAATGAGCGCGACGGTCGCGTTGAGATGCACCTTATCAGCACTTGCAATCAAACTGTTGACGTGGCTGAACACACTTTCGATTTTGCCAACCAGGAGACAATTCATACCGAGAATTCATACAAATACAGCATAACGGAGTTTACTGAACTAAGCAGATGGGCTGGCTACGAACCACACCGTATTTGGACGGATACGGAGCACCTCTTCAGTATCCACTATTTAAGAATAGCTGCTTAAGGTCGTCCAAGACCCTCAGCGCAATCAATACATAGAGGTTCCGCAGGGTCCGCTTTTAGTCGTCTAGCAGAGATTTTTTCATCGCAGCTAACACAATATCCGTAATCGTCAATTTTAATCCGCTTCAAAGCGGCTTCAATACGCTGCAACTCAACTTCACGGCGGCGCTCAGTTTCAATTGCCATTGCCTGTTGTTGCATTGCATCCATTCTGGATAGGCGACCAATGGCAGCTTGATCCAACACGACTGGTTTACGATCATCCTTCGTAGCGTCGGAGACGGCCAAAAGCTCATCTTGCCTCTCACGAAGATGTCTTTCCAAAGTTTCTTTAACTGTGTACTTAAGTCCGCTCATTTTCATATGCTAGCGCGTCCCTTTTACTGACGTCCAGCCCCACATAGTTTTCTACAGGGGTTAAAAGACACAACTGACTTGCGACCCAGTGACCTTAATATAAACAGAAAGACTATTGTCTGCCATCTAGGTATACGAATGAAGCCCCGCCACCTGCATAAAGCCAACTACGTCCTATCCATAAAGCTCTGGTTAATGACCTCACTAACGTTAATCCGGTGAATCTGGCCCCATGCTAGTATTGAACAACATCCTGCCTAATGGATATGTTCTCGTATCTTTAAGAAGTTAAGCTCGGGAAAGTCTTCCTGAGCCCGGTTAAGATGCCAAGCATTGCGAGCAAGAAACACTCGAGACCCGTCATGGTCTTCAGCAATACTCGTCGGGTTTGAATCAATAAAACGCTTGACCATGGCAGCATCATCTGAAGCAAGCCAGCGTGCGGTGTAAAGTTCCGTCCTCTCAAAGTGAGCCGAAATCTCGTATTCTGTTCGAATGCGATCAGCCATTACGTCAAATTGTAGAACTCCCACCACACCAACAATCCAGTCTGCTCCTATCAATGGCTTGAATACACTTGCACCGCCCTCTTCCGCTATTTGTTGGAGAGCTCGTCCGAGATGTTTAGCTTTAAGAGGATCATCGGGTCGAGCAAGCTGCAAAAGTTCTGGAGCAAAGCTAGGAATACCGGAGAAATGTAGCGACTCTCCCTCTGTTAAACCATCTCCGATTCTAAGATTACCGTGGTTCGGTATACCGATAATATCACCTGGCCAGGCTTCCTCGGCAGTCTCTCTGTCCTGAGCTAAGAATAATAATGGATTATGAGCGGTAATCACCTTACCTGTTCGAACGTGAGTCAGCTTCTGTCCACGGTGAAAATGACCCGATGCTATACGCACGAAAGCAATTCTATCCCGATGCTTAGGATCCATATTAGCCTGTATCTTAAAAACAAATCCTGAGACCTTATCCTCAGTAGGAATTACAGAGCGTTCAATGGTGTTTTGTGGCCTGGGCGGAGGCGCCATCACTGTCAAACCGCTCAGTAGTTCGTGAACGCCGAAATTGTTTACGGCACTACCAAAGTACAATGGGGTCATTGTGCCCTCGAGATATGCAGTCTTGTCAAAAGACGGGCACAAGCCGCGCACCATTTCCACATCCTCCCTTAATTTCCCAACAGCATCTTCAGGCAATAGGCTGTCGAGCGTTGGATCATTAAGCCCACTGCAAATAGTACCCTCATCAACCCTGTCTCCTTTACTGCGCGTCATAAGAACTAAGCGATCATTGAGAAGATCGTAACAACCCAGGAAGTGCCGCCCCATACCTATCGGCCAAGAAACAGGCGCTACATCCAGAGCCAATGCTTGCTCGATTTCATCGAGAAGATCGAATGGATCACGTCCATCACGATCAAGTTTGTTGATAAAAGTGGAAATGGGCATGTCCCTCAAACGACATACCTCAAATAACTTTCGGGTCTGCGATTCTATACCCTTCGCCGCATCTAAAACCATAACGGCAGAATCAACAGCTGTTAGAGTTCTATAGGTGTCTTCGCTAAAGTCTTCGTGCCCCGGAGTATCTAGGAGATTAAAGGTGCAACCATCATAATCATACGTCATCACTGAAGATGCGACTGAAATCCCACGTTCTCGTTCCACCTTCATCCAATCCGACCTGGCCCGTCGCCTTTCACCACGAGCCTTGACCGCTCCTGCTAATTGGATTGCACCTCCAAATAATAAGAGTTTCTCCGTAAGCGTCGTTTTGCCGGCATCAGGGTGGGCGATAATGGCAAAGGTACGGCGGCGCGCCACTTGGTCTAGTAATACAGTCATCAGAAATAGTCTTTAAAAGTGTCTGATCAAATCGTTGCCATTGAACTAATGCAAAACTTCATAACAAGTAACCTATAATGGAGGTTGCGACTCGGGGCTTATATAGCCAGACATATGTTGTGTTTCCATGCCTCCCGTAACTACCCCCAGAAAATCGAAACTTCCCTCCCTATGACCCTCCTATTTTTTCCTGTAGGGCGCTGCTAGACGTAGTGTGTTGGAATTTCAGTTTCTGATCTGGTCTAGCGTAGTGGAAAGCACCATGAGACATCAGAGCGGATTCATGGAAACCGGAAAGAATGAGTTTTAATTTACCCGGATAATAGCACATATCACCAATACAAAAAATTCCGGGCTCACTGGTCTCAAATTTTTCCGTATCAACCGGAATACGATTATGGTCAAGATTAATTCCCCAGTCACCTATCGGACCTAGCTTCATGGTTAAACCATAGAAAGCAAGAACGGTATCGCACTCAATGTCATACTCTCCACGAGCGGAGTTTTTCATAGTCACAGAAGCCACCTGCCCGTCGAATCCATTAAACTTAAGGATTTGGGCGATGTGTACGTCCAACTTTCCACTAGACTCAAGCTCTCGCATTTTGTCGACGGAGTCCTGCATGGCACGGAAATCGGGACGTCGATGCACGATAGACATGCTTTTGACGATTGGACTCAAAGCGATTACCCAATCAAGAGCAGAATCACCACCACCAGCAACTAGGACATTTTTGTCGCGGAACAAATCCATCTTGCGAACAGCATAGAACAAAGTGCTGCCCTCAAAATCGTCTATTCCCTCAAGTTTGGGTTTCTTTGGAACAAAACTACCCCCACCTGCCGCAATACAGATTACGGGTGCTTCAAAGGCCTTACCCTCATCTGTCCTCAGAAGAAAATGACCATTATCTAACCGCTCCATTGATTCTGCCATCTGGTTAAAATGAAATACTGGATCAAATGGCTGAATTTGCTCCATGAGCTGTTCCGTCAATTCTTGACCGCTGACCTTTAGCCTGCTCGGAATATCAAGAATCGGCTTTTCTGGATAAAGTTCGGCGCACTGACCACCTGGTCGATCCAGAATGTCTATCACATGGGCGTTGAGCCCAAGCAGGCCAAGCTCGAACACCGCAAAAAGCCCCACTGGCCCCGCCCCAATGATGATGACGTCGGTTTTATTGACTTCATTTACCTGATCTAACTCTTCAACCATCTTATAATATTTCCTCCAACCACACTTAATTAACCGGCCGCCCTGCTCGTCAAATATCAAACCCAGCGGACGCTGTAAATCTATGTCTGCACTTAAGATTCAAATCGAGATTGGTACTCTGACAACTGCCTAGGTGTATCTATATCTGTGAGAACGGCAGTGTCTTCAAATTCGACCTCGTAGACAAGAGAGACATTCTCTCCGATTAAATGCTTTGCTCCCACATCTCCTGATATTTTCGACATCTCATCAAAAAATTGCCGTGGCCAAAGGACTGGATTTCCCCGCTTACCCCGATGTACAGGCACCCCTATGGAGTGGCCACAATCAGGGTTAAACCCTTCGATCAACTGGTTTATATGGAGATATTCTAACGCGGGCATGTCACCTAGACAGACAAGAACTCCATCAACGCCGTCTGCCAATGCTGATATACCCGTTGCGATGGATGTCGACAGGCCATGTTCATAGCCATCGTTATGTGCCCACACAACATCTAGTTCCTTTAGTGCAACTTTTATGTCGCTTGCTTGGTGTCCAGTAACAACTACTACCGACTTGACGCTAGATTTCACTACTGTCTCAACCGTACGACGAACCAGTGACATCCCACCCACATCTGCCAAGAGTTTGTTCTTCCGGCCCATACGTCTTGATTGACCTGCAGCTAGTACAACGGCGGCAATGTTGAGTGATCCCTTATTAGGCTGATTATGATTATCATGAACGGCCCTTCGTCGGGGTAAGGGTCTAGCCAATATGTCAACTAGCAATCCTCCTGCGCCCATATGCATGACATCAGTCGACGTAACCGATATTCCAGCTGCTAGCCTCTGCAACACCCAATCCATGCCGTTCAACTTTGGAGACCGAGCGCAACCCGGCATAACGAGAACCGGCACATCATTAATATGGGCAATTACTAATAAATTGCCAGGATCAACAGGCATCCCAACATGATCAACTACGCCCCCTGCCGCAACCACTGCCGCGGGAGCTACATCGTCACGATCTACTGTAGCGGATGCCGCAGAAATCAGAATGAATTCAGCACCGCGACTTAAGCATTCTGCAAGTGCACCTTTGATGCCATCACTTGTATGAGGACAATTTACCACATTTTCTAGAGTCCCGCTCACAGATACCACTCTTTCGCGAGTGATTATTATAGTCGACTCCATTACGGACTTTTTTAACGATGGTAGTTCTGTGTTAATGAGGTAGAACTGGCGAGGAAGATAGGGTGAGAGTGCAACAATAGAGTTATTATTTTCCGTATAGGAGCGCACTTTATTCATGATTGGGACCTCAACCGCAAAAGGAATTATCTTGACGGTCGCTACCACTTGACCAGAAATTACGGCGGAATAGTTAGGCAGAGTTGATACCGTAACAGTTTCACTCACCGTGTTAATCCGATCAATTAGACGTTCATCTACCCTAATCATTCCAGGTGCCTGGGCCATGAGATTGCAACGGCCTGTGCGCGCCGCTGACAATGCTATTCCATTACCTCCGATAGCCTTTGCAATCTCTTCTGCAGCCGCATCTTCAGCTACATCAGTTGGTCCCAGCATAGCGCCTATAACTGTATCAAGCCCTGCCGCGCGAAGAGAAGAGACATCTTCCTCAGTTAACATTCTACCCTTCCTAAAAGAAATACCACTTACTCGAAGAGAATGCGCCAGAACCAAACCCTCCGCCTCTGCAACTAGGAATTCGCCAAATTTCATAATGTTATCGATTCAACTTGCAATATTTCGATGGCACTCGATCACCTCAGCCATAATAGAAATTGCGATTTCAGCAGGTGTTTTAGCGCCAATATCAAGCCCAACTGGTCCATGAATGCGCGCCAATTCATCATCCGAGATTCCTTCAGACTTCAAACGCTGAATCCTCTTTGCGTGAGTCTTTCTGCTTCCTAAGGAACCAATATAAAACGCGGCGGAGTCTAGTGCAGCCGAAAGAGCGGAGTCATCTAACTTTGGATCATGAGTTAACGTTACAACGGCTGTACGATTGTCCGGTTTAACCGCTTTTATTCCTTCATCGGGCCACCCGCAAAACGTGTTTTCAGGCTTAAGTTGACTAGCTGAGAGAAAGGCCTCCCTAGGATCAATAATTGTAACGTCAAATCCGGAAACTTGAGCTATCGGTGCAAGTGCTTGAGCGATGTGCACCGCACCTACAATTATAAGTCGCGGAGGAGGGTTATGGACTCGTACAAAAAAGTTATTGTCTTGCAGCATCCGGGATTCGTCCGCATCAACCATTTCGCGCACTCCAGACACCTGGGCATCACTTAAAGATAGCTCGCCGGAAACAGTGTCAGCGTCAACAAAGGCTTGCGCTCCCGTTTCAAGATCAGTGACAAAAGCGCAGGGATTCTTCGAAGAGACCCACTGCATTAGTTGGTCTAATTCGCGGTATTTCATGCGATTGGCTCTACGTAAATCTTGATCGTACCTCCACAAGAAAGTCCCACCTCCCACGCCAAATTATCTGTGACACCATATTCCAGCGTCTTTGAGATACCTTTCTTGATTACTTGTATTGCCTCCTCGACAACGTCCCCCTCTATGCAGCCACCCGACACAGAACCGGAAAAATCTCCATCCTCAGTAACCGCAAGATAGCTTCCCACTGGACGTGGCGATGACCCCCAGGTGCTGACTACCATAGCAAGTGCAACGCGCTTCCCCTGAGAACGCCATTCGGCGAGCTGCAACAAAGGGGCAGAATCAGAGTGTGTAGCTCCAATGGCTATCATAGCGTAGCTTCTGTAGCAGTATGCCGGCGAGCACCAGCATTTAAGCAAGAAAATGCTGGCGCTAAATCGTCCAAACTGCTTAAGTTATGGACAGGCCTAAAATCATCCACGAAGGGCAACATCGCCTTAATGCCAGCAGGCTTTGGTTGGAATCGGTCATATCGAAGAAGAGGATTCAACCAAATCAAGCGCCTACACGACCTTTGCAGGAGCTCCATTTCTTTTGCGAGCCCCTCACCTCCATCACGATCCAAGCCATCCGTAATTAGCATAACTACCGCCCCTTGGCCGAGCACTCGGCGAGACCATAGTCGATTAAAATCACCCAGCGCGTGCCCAATACGAGTTCCACCCGACCAATCCTTTACCACGAGTCCTACACGCTTCAACGATTCGTCGGGATCTCGATGAGCTAGTTGACGTGTGATGTTGGTAAGACGTGTCCCAAATACAAAAGTGCAAACTCTATCTCTAGAATTCGTGACAGCATGCAAGAAATGCAAGAGCATGCGTGAATAGGACTCCATCGAGCCGGAAACATCACATAGGGCGACTAACGGTGGATGCCGCGCAACGCGCTGCTTACGCCGTAAATCAATTGCGCCTGCATTCCGAATCATGCGCCTAAAGGTTGCCCGCATGTCTATGCGGCGCCCGCCATTTCTTCGGCTAAATCGTCTAGTTGGTATGGCCTGAATAGGAAGCTTGAGTTTACCAATCAGTCTCCGAGCTTGCCTAGATTCCTCAATAGTCATTGAATCAAAGTCCATAACCCTAAGCCGCTCCTCCGATGACCATGTCGCCGTGGCATCACGCACTATCTCAGGGTCTTTATTTTTCTTAACATCAGAATGTTGGTTAGACCGGAACGCTTCAGAAAGCCTTTGGGGTAATGGGTCCCCATGGTGAATTTTGGCTTCGTCTTTAATTGTATCAATATTAGACATTGGATTTTCAGTAGCTGATTCTGCAGACTTCCAAAATCGATCAAATGCAATCTTAAAAAGTTCTGATTGCGAGTGCCGCTCCACAAATACTGAGTAAAGGCCCCAATAAAAATCATCGCGTCTGGAGATATCGATAAATTGTAACGCCTTGATGGCTGTTATTATTTTGCCAGAACCCAAAGGTAAACCTGCACGCCTCAAGATTCTGGCAAAATGCATAATGTTAACTGGAAAGGCTTCGGCTTCGGCTTCGGCTACCACTGTCACTTTGTTACCACCTTTGGCATTTGCAGAGTTTCTTCAGCCAATCCATCTCGTACCTTTACAATATCGTCCTGATACTTGAGAACAGCACCAAGTGTTTCCTCTATAGTGACCGCATCTAACTCTGCACGATTAAGGGTTAGAAGAGCATTCGTCCAATCTATTGTTTCCGCAATGCCTGGCGGCTTAAAAAGTTCATATCCGCGTAACTGCTGGACAAACGAAACTACTTGCCCAGCAAGAATTTCTCCGGCATCCGGTACTTTAGCTTTCAGGATTTCTCTTTCCCGTGTAACTGAGGGATAATCCAACCAATGATATAGGCATCTACGTTTTAGCGCGTCATGAATTTCGCGAGTACGATTTGATGTAATCACAACCAGTGGCGGCTGCTTCGCTCTAATAGTGCCTACCTCAGGAATAGTTATCTGGTTTTCCGAAAGGACCTCCAGAAGATAGGCCTCAAAGGGCTCATCTGTTCGATCTAATTCATCTATTAGGAGTACCGGAGAACCGGTGCTCTGCGTCTCAAGCGCTAACAAGAGCGGCCGTTTAATGAGGTATTCAGAACCATAAATATCTTCCGATAATTCAGCTTCTTTTGTTTTTCCAGACGCTTCGGCAAGACGGATAGCCAACATTTGTCTGGGATAGTTCCATTCATACACTGCAGACGCCACATCCAAACCTTCGTAGCACTGCAAACGCACAAGATCGCGGCCAAGCACCTCGGAAAGGACCTTTGCCAACTCCGTTTTACCTACACCCGCCTCACCCTCCACAAATAATGGGCGCTCTAATTGTAGGGCTAGGTATACTGCCGTTGACAAGGCCCTGTTAGAAATATAGCCACCGCTCTTTAAGAGCAAATCTACTTCATCGATGGATTCAGGTAAGTTCACCAAAGTCACATCCTTCACAGCTAGGCTCGTCGATCAATTAGCTGAGCGTAAACACTAAATCGTTACAAAAAAAGGCGTCGGCGCAATGTGGCGTCGACACCCAGTTGTGGTTGAAGCTCGAGGATTAAGCGGCCGCTGCCCGCTTAATTGCCTTGCGGATACGGTTGTAAGTTCCACACCGGCATATATTGGTAATGTGGGTATTGATATCTTCATCCGTCGGATCAGAAATATCTTTTAGCATAGCAGCAACTGACATAATCATACCCGACTGGCAATACCCACATTGAGGCACATCTTCTGCAATCCATGCTTGCTGAACCGGATGACTGCTATCGTCCGAGAGTCCTTCAATAGTCGTAATTTCTGAACCCTCAGCAAATGCCACAGGTACTGAGCAAGTACGTTCGGCAACCCCATCGATGTGCGCAGTACACGCGCCGCATGCTGCAATACCGCAACCAAACTTAGTTCCCGTTAATCCTAACGTATCTCTCAGAACCCATAACAACGGGGTTTCTGGGTCAACATCAACTTCGTAGGATTCCCCATTTACCTTCAGGGTTATAGCCATATTAAACTCCCTTGCCTCTAAATGTAGTTCAGGAAGACAGTCAGCTTGTACTTCCTTCATTATAACCCAATTTGTCCCCAGCAGGAGCACATTTTATATCGGTTATGCGACGAAGCAAGTTAACCGATTCGCCCCGTTTACTGGATATATCATCATTCCGTCCGGTTTTCTTGGTACTTATTAGGGACCCTACCCCTCACCTTAGGCTGAGCAGTAAAAAATACAATATTCCAACTATTTAGATGTAATCGCCGTATACTATATGTAGTATGTCCAATGACTTCAATATACACAAAGAGGTGACTCAGGATCATTTTTGGGTCATTATCACATCTAATGGGGCATAAATTCATATATGCCAGGCAGCAGCTTTTCGCTGTTCATTGATACAACGCTGGAGTCGGGTTAGGTCCTGAAAAGGCTGAAGGTTTGAGATCGGAATGAATATGCGGTCGGAAGTAATGGATCCAGCTCAAATATAGAGCGAATCCAATTATCCGACCGCATAGTTAAGGGTGCGTCCCTGAAACTTGGGGCGGGGTGACGGCTCCGCCCCCTTTTTTTTCATTAACTACGAATTAATATATTCATCATCTAACGATTTTTTCAACCTTACCACGCTACCACGTCTCCATTGTAGCGTCGGAAAGTCCCAGTGTCCGCCATCGTAAACCCCTCAATAAGACCCCTCATACCTACAGCACTATCTGGAATCTCCGTCGTAGCCCCGCCCCAGCCCATGCGAGTCTTGACATGCCCAGGACAAAAGGCGACAGCAATGATTTCTTTATCCCTGACAACTTCGGAAATGATCTGGACACCTT
>Ga0315336_1000540_pt1 | contig 99830 bp, 83 predicted proteins | sample ASW5metaG_FD_204512 | JGI IMG/M metagenome (GOLD analysis project Ga0315336, IMG submission 204512) | Ammonia-oxidizing marine archaeal communities from Monterey Bay, California, United States - ASW #5 | ecosystem: Environmental > Aquatic > Marine > Intertidal zone | place: USA: California...
GCGGTTTCAGTAATTTCAAAGCACACCTTGGTCGTGGGCGCCTGGGTCTTGCCGAATTGCTCCAGAACGAAGTCCGGGAAGGTGCTGTCGTTAATGGAATGTCCGGACACGTTGATCGCAAAACCGGCAAACTCGTCGAGCACCGTGCGGTTCTCAGCCATCCATTCCAACACGTTGCGGATCACCCAGCGGTCGATAGTGGTCATGCGGTTGTAGGTTTCCGCAGCATTGATCAATTCCGTGGGCGCAACGATATCGCCGAGCTCGTCGAGCATGGTGAGCAGAATTTCATAATGCACGTCGGAGTTGCTCTCGGTGCCAGTGATCGGCGCGATCTTCTGGCAGTTGAGAATGAGGCGATCGTCCTGCAGGGCAGCATCGAGTTGGGTCACCCATTCCATCGCGCCGTGGCGCTGCATCATGAGCTTGTCACCTAGCTCATACTCCTGCACGCGGTTGCGCCCTGCGTCCTTAGCCGAAAAGCATGCCTCATCGGCGTGCTGCATAGCGGCACCCACACCCTCGGTGCTTTGATCGAGAAAAACCAGGCCCAGGCTGGCGGTGAGGTTGTAGTTACGCCCTTCCCAGTCGAACTTGATCGCGCGCACGGCATTGAGCACATCATCAGCCACTTCCCGAGCCGCGACGCTCTCCACGTTTTCCAGCAACACGCCAAATTCATCGCCACCTAAACGGGCAATGGTCTGTTGATCCTGGGCGAAAGCTGTCGACAGGTTTTCCCCGACAATGCGCAACAGCTCATCACCGGCCTTGTGCCCACTGGTATTGTTGACGATCTTGAACTGGTCGAGATCCAGGTACAGCAGTGCATGTTGCGTACCTTTGGCCTTCGCCTGGATGAGCGCGGCTTCCATCACGCGTTCGAACTCACGCCGGTTCATCAACTGGGTGAGATCGTCGTGGCTGGCTTGGAACGCCAACTGATTGTGCATGTTCTCCAGCATACGCTGGGAGGCTCGTTCCATTAACGGCAGGTCGTAATCGTCCAGCAGCGTAATACGCCCGCTGTGCAGATCTTCTGACATTTCCTTCAAGGTGCGTTCGAGGGTTTTTACACCTTTGCGATTGACCAGCACAAACGATGCCGCTTCGTCGCCGACGAAGGCCACCGACAATATCAATGGTCGGCCCTGCTTGTCCGAGGTCGCCAGCCACTCGCCAACCTGGATACGCCGCGCTCGCTCCACGGCCCGCTCCCAACTGCTGCGTACCGTGTCATCGCCGGTGTCGATCTGCGGATCGACATCGGGTATCAGATCGTCCAGACCCAGCACCTCATCAACCTGCTGCGCGTCTACGTGCACCATTTTCACAGGCGCCTTCTTACCAGTGGTATCGCCCACCAGCGCGCTGGACATACGCATAATCAACGGGGTGCGTTTGCTCGGATCGAAACTGATGCTGTTCAACCCATCGACCACGTTGCGCAACAGCTGATTCGGCTCTACGTAAGCCTCGTGAGACGCTTCAACTTCACCGCTCAACTGGCCGTGAACCTGTTCCACAACGGCCAACTGATCGCGCCATTCGTTACTGTCCGATCCGTGGCGCAAGTGGGTGTGCACGAGTAGATTGCGCCAGCCGGGATTGAGCATCTCCAGCACAAGGTCTGGCACTTCCTGATCCGCAAGACGACCAGACAGCGCCTCTACTACCGAGCGACGCGCGCGCGCCAGTTTCTGCTGGCCCTCGCTGGCACGAATGGTGCGTTCGACGTTACCTCGATAGGTGCGTGATTGCCGGTCAATGAGTGGCAGCAACTCATCCACCACATCGGTAAACACTTCGGGATTCTGATCGTAATCTTTGACCACACGTTGCAGCAGCTCATCCACGCGCCGACCGACTTCGCGGTCGATACCGTCGCGTATGTCTTTACTGTTGCCGAGCCTTGCCAACTGGTTGAGCATGCGTACCGCGCTGTGCGGATTGTCCGGATCGCCGGCTAAGAATTCAGGGTCACGCGCCGCCAACTTGTTGAGGGTGATCTCCAGGCGTTGTACCCATTCGCGCACACCGTCGGTGATCAGCTGGTCTTCCGACAGCGAATCAACCAGACCTTCCATGACCTGCAGCGTATCGAAGTCTTCTTCGGTCAGCCCTTTGCCGTCGCCGTGGCGCGCCTGCAGCTCCTGCAACAGACGCGACTTGAGGCGGGTGTCTGACAATGGCGCATCGCCGAGCTCGCCCTGGATGACGCCCAAGGCATCGAGAATATCGCCGGAGTTGTACGTTTCGTGACGTGCGGCACCGGGTGCCGCCAGCAACGGTTCGCGTGGCTTGCCCAACATCTCCTGGGTACGACGGTTCAAATTCAATATCGAGCGCGCCGCGGTATAAGTAGGACTACCAACGCCGGCGGTGACCGCAAAGGGATTTTCGCTTACCCGGCCTGCGCCAACGTTGTCCGCGGCCATTGCGGCGTCGCGCACGGCCTGGTCCATATCCTGGTAATCGGCAGGCGCAACAGTCACGCCGGCGCGGTTACGAATCGTATACTTGGGCTGTAACTCCTCGCGCAGTTCTTCCAGGGCCGGTACCTGGCCACTGTCGTCAAACAGATTACCCAGCGCCTCGTAGAATGCGCCGAGCATGCGATGCAGATCGGTTTCGAACAGCGTGAAAATTTCTTTGCGCATGTCGTTGCGCAGGGACATTGGCGCTAACGCGTCATCGAACGCCCACCAGATGGCGGACGGACCTACCGGGTTCACATCTTTGTGGCTCCACGGCTTGGCGATCAGACCCAACTGCGCACGCATGTCCAACAGCTGGTCTTTAAAGCGATTCTCGGTCTTGGAGATTTCTTCGGCGACCAGCAACCACTGCTCAAACTGCGCCGTGTCCACCAGTTCAAGGCCCGCGCTTGTCTTGTTGCCGGTTTCGCGCTTACGGCGTCGCGCCAGTACCGCGTCTAGATCAGAGACCGTGTCGATCTGTTTGAGCAGCCCCTCGGAAAAGAGCGCGGAGAACTGCTCCTGGCCTTTTTCCACGGCATCCAGGGCCTCGAAATAGCGGGTCTGGATTGCATTTGTGCCTGCGTCTCGCGCCTTGATCAGAAGTTCTTGCGTTGCGCTCGTGCAGAACGCTGTTGTGAGTCTCGTTGCTACGCGCTCGGCTACCGCCTGTATGCGGGCCACCAGGTGCTCTGCGGCGGCTGCTTCGAGCCGGGGGTCGCGCAGCGGGCCCGTTTGCGGCGCCTTGCCAGGCGTCGCTTGGGGCTGCCCTGTGGCTGGGGCGCCTGCTGCCAAGGGCGCAGCGTCTGGCAGATCATCAACATCTTGGTCGACATGCTCGGGTACCGCGGTGCCCGAGGCGACCGCGAATTCCACTAAGCTGTCGAACGCGCTTGATTCCAATCCGCTTTCGAAAACAACGCCAAGACCGTTGCCGCTGTCCAGGACACGGGCAACCTTCGCCTGGGTGCGAAAATGCTGCTGCCCGGTCGGCGAGGCAACCGAGAAGTGCAGCGCGATTGCATCGCCTGCCTGGATGTCAGCGCCGGTAGCGTCGAGCGAGCGCGAACCCGCGCCGCCGGTGAGCATCATGCCTTCCTGGCAGAAGTCTCGAATCGAACACAACCAGGAGCGCCCCTGTGCAGGGTGCACCAGAGCGGATAGCTGAATGGGTTGTCGGACGAATTTGCGGCGGTTCAAACCAGTGTCATCCATTTACACATGCGCAAGCGCGAAAACACTCTCGACGATACCCGATCTCACCAATGAGCGAAACATCAGGGGCTGTGACGTTGATCAGCGAGGCGAAGCGCGCAACGTTTTCCGTGTGACGCGGCGCACAAAAACGCGCCTCAGACGGTAACCCCGGCAAGCATCACGCGGTCTCTGCCGGCATGCTTGGCGTCATACAGAGCACGATCTGCCCGGCTGATCACGTCATCCACGCGCTCCCCGCAATGATAGCTGGCGATCCCTACCGACACGGTGATGGCAAAATCCAGATCCGCACCCGGCACGGTCATGTTCCGGGTATGGTCCGCCAGGCGACGCGCTACGCGGGTGGCGGTGGTTGCGTCTGCATCTACCAGCACGAGCAGAAACTCCTCTCCGCCGAAGCGGGCCACGTAGTCAATGTTGCGCACCACCGACTCTGCGAGCTTGGCAAACTGTCGCAGCGCGGCATCGCCCACCGCATGCCCAAAGCGATCGTTGATGAGTTTGAAATGGTCCAGGTCGGCATAGCACAGGGTAAAGTTCTGTTGGCCGCGATCAGCCATGGCTTTCTGACGCGCCAGCGCCTCCATGACGAAACGGCGGTTGTGCAAACCGGTAAGGTCGTCTTTGAGGGCCATATCCTGCAGACGTTCCATCGCCTCGCGCAGACCACGATTACGCTCCAACAGTTCGTTGCGTAGGATCTGCATCTCACCAGCCAGGATCAGCACGCCGCTGAGCAGACCGCCAAACGCAAGTCCGATGATCACTTCGAACTCAACATCCACCTGAGAATAGCTGGCAACATAGGCGACCCCCATGCCGTAGAAAACAGCGGTGCACACCGCGACCAGCACCACCTTGTCTCGGGCGAGGTGCACCGCGGCATAGGCGAGGCCGAACAGCGGCGCGATCAACAACAACAGGCGCAGCGCGCCTGGCACCAGCACCGCAACGCATACGGCTCCCAGGTTGCACCATAGGGCGCGACACAACACCAGCGTGTCTTCATCTATTTTGACGATGTGCGAAACTTGCTCGCGTCCGAGCATCAGCGCGACGAACCCGGCGCTCCAAACGCCGATCAACAGCACAAGCAGGGTGTCGTCGCCATACAGCTGCCCATCGTGCAACAGGCTCCCCTGCAGCAGCTGCCAGGCAAACAGCACATAGGCGGCCAGACCAGCACACATAAAGGCCGGACGCAGGATGCGCGGGTAGATTTCGGGATTGAGGTTCACACGTTGAATTTTATGGCAAGCGTGTTGCGCTACGGTGTAGAACTGTAACTAATGTGTAACCGGCTTGACCCTCTCCAGCCGCGCGTTAAACCGGCTGCTAGGCGTCGGTTAAAGCCTGTGACGTGGCGCGCTGATAGCCCGTCAGCAACTGCATCCGGCGCGCATCATCCATGGCGGGTTGAAAGTCGTGTTCTGCCGACCATGCCCCGCTCGCAGCCTGCAGATTCGCATAGGTGCCATGGCCAACACCGGCCAGCAAGGCGGCGCCCAGCGCGGTGGTCTCGGTGTTCACTGGCCGCTGTACCGGCACGTTGAGAATATCCGCCAGAAACTGGCACAGGGAATCATTCACGACCATGCCGCCGTCGACCCGCAGCCGCTCAACCGCGGCACCGTCGTTCGACATGGCGCCGAGCAGTTCCTGGGTCTGGAACACGACGCTTTGTAGAAATGCGGTCAATACGTGATCGCGGTTGGAGTCCAGAGTCAGCCCGGTAATCAGCCCGCGCACCCCCGGTTGCCAGTAGGGCGCACCCAGGCCGGTAAATGCAGGCACCACATATACGCCAGCGCTGTCGCCCCCGGTGCGCTCGAAGGCCGCCTGGGTATCCGCCGGCGAGTCGATCAGGCCCAGCTGTTCCTGCAGCCACTTGATCGCAACGCCGGCGACAAAAATACTTCCCTCCAGCGCATAGGTCGTTTCGCCGCCCACGCGGTAAGCCACCGTAGTCAACAGTTTCTCAGCCGAGCGCAGCGCGTGGCCTCCGGTGTTGGTCATGATGAAACAACCCGTGCCATACGTGCTCTTGCTCATACCTTGCGAGAAGCAACCCTGACCAACCAGCGCGGCCTGCTGGTCGCCGGCAACGCCAGTAATGGGGATTTCAGCGCCGAACCACTGCGCGTCGGCGATACCGAATAAGCCTGCGCTGTCACACACCTGCGGCAGCACTATGGACGGAATCTCGAAGTATTCGAGCAGCTCGGTGCACCACATCTGAGTGCGTATGTCGAACAGCTGGGTACGACTGGCATTGGTGGCATCCGTCACGTGCGCGCCACCATTGGTCAAACGCCAGATCAGAAAGCTGTCGACGGTGCCAAAGCACAACTCACCATGTTCGGCGCGTGCCCGGGTACCCGCAACGTTGCGCAAGATCCACGCCAGTTTCGTAGATGAAAAGTAAGGGTCTATCACCAGGCCGGTCCGCTGCGCTAAAACTTCCTCCAAAGCGACCCCATTCAAGGTGTCCTGGCGCATATGGGCGCAGCGATCTGCAGTCCGCCTGTCCTGCCACACGATGGCGTTGTACACGCATTCGCTGCTGGCGCGATCCCACACCAGACTCGTCTCACGCTGGTTGGTAATGCCAATGCAGCTGATCTGTTCGGCGCCGATGCCGGCATCGGTGATAGCGTCGCGGCCCGCCTGCAGGGTCGTCTGCCACAGCACCTCCGGATCCTGCTCCACCCAGCCGTCAGCCGGGAAGATCATATCGAAAGGATTCTGCGCGCTGCTCACGATCTCGCCGGCATGCGTGTAGATGATTGCACGGCTCGACGAAGTGCCCTGATCCAACGCCATGATATAGGACAATTTGATCCCCAAAACCCACTGATTTGGGCTTTACCCTACTGCAAAATAGGGCCAATAATAAGGCCCTCAAACAGGCCATGTGGAGCGGTTTTCCGCCCTGCACAGTTCATACGCAACTGCCCACAGGTTATCCACAGACAAATCCTTGCAATACGATATGCATCCCATTATCTTGTGTATCCCGTCGCAAAAAACACTACATGTAGGGGTTTAGAACTTTGACTTGGTCAAATTTTTCAACGGGAAAGTTGCTGATTTTTGCGATTTTGACAGGTTCCAGCGCCACTGCGTCGACCAGTTAGCCGCAGTGCTGACGAGCGTATGTGCACACGTGGCGCCGAAGCCAGATCGAGACTGAGGGTTTAACGGAAAATTCGCCGAAAATAGTCACGAGCACACGCTCGTGTCTGCCGCTATCGCCGTCGAGTTAAGCGCAACTAATGCGCAGAGAGTACGCAGCGAACACAAAAAGTTGTACAGGCTGGCAGCTTGAGTTTTATAAGGAGCTAAAAACAAAGTCATGCAAACAGACAGGCAGGCAGAAACTAAATCCACCCAACAAAATCCATTAGGCGAGAGTCTGACCGCGGCTACACCTCTCTCACCTTCAATAACCGCTACCGCGCCCGGACAGCTTAAAATCATCAAACGCAACGGCACCGTGGTCCCATATACGGACGACAAGATTGCCGTTGCATTGACCAAGGCGTTCCTTGCGGTGGAAGGCGGCACTGCCGCTGCCTCTCCACGCATACGTGAGTTAGTAGCAGCGCTGACCACCCAGGTATCTAACACTTTTCATCGGCGGCTCCCTTCCGGCGGCACGCTGCACATAGAAGACATACAGGATCAGGTCGAACTGGCGCTGATGCGCTCCGGCGAACACAAGGTAGCCCGATCCTACGTGTTGTACCGTGACGAGCGCGCCCGCGCACGAGCCGAGAAAGGCGATATTGTCGTTCCGGAAACCAGCACCTCGATCAATGTGCTTGAAGTCGATGGAAGTAGAGCGCCATTGGATATCGCGCGTATCCGCACCATCATCACCGAAGCCTGTCAGGGCTTGAGTGATGTAGACGCAGATCGAATCATTACCGAGTCCATGAACAACATGTACGACGGTATATCCACCAGCGATGTAGCCACCTCGATACTGATTACCGCGCGCACCCTGGTAGAAGAAGAACCCAATTACACGTTCGTCACCTCGCGACTGTTGTTGGACGAACTGCGCACCGAAGCGCTGACATTTATGGATGTGTCGGGCACGGGGGAACAGCAGCGCGCCACGCAAACGCAGATGGCCGACGCCTACCCGTTGGCGCTACAGAAATTTGTGCAACGGGGCGTGGAACTGGAGCTGTTGGCGCCGACACTGTTGGAGTTCGACCTGGTTCAACTCGGTAATGCGCTGGACGCGAACCGTGATCTGAATTTCACCTATCTCGGCTTGCAGACGCTCTACGATCGCTACTTCCTGCACAGCAATGACGTGCGGTTCGAGCTGCCACAGGTTTTCTTCATGCGCGTGGCCATGGGGCTTGCAGTAGAAGATGACGACAAGAACAAGCGCGCCATCGAGTTCTACAATCTCCTGTCCTCGTTCGACTACATGAGCTCTACGCCTACGCTGTTCAACGCTGGCACGCTGCGCCCACAACTTTCTTCCTGCTTTCTTACCTCGGTACCAGACGATCTAGACGGTATTTACGGCGCCATTCACGACAACGCCATGTTGTCGAAATGGGCCGGCGGTCTGGGCAACGACTGGACGCCGGTGCGTGCGCTCGGGTCCTATATCAAGGGCACCAACGGTAAATCTCAGGGTGTAGTGCCCTTCCTCAAGGTGGTGAACGACACCGCTGTGGCGGTGAACCAGGGCGGCAAGCGCAAGGGCGCAGTCTGTGCATACCTGGAAAGCTGGCACCTGGACATTGAGGAATTCCTCGAGCTGCGCAAGAACACCGGCGACGATCGGCGCCGCACCCACGACATGAATACCGCAAACTGGATACCCGATTTATTTATGAAGCGGGTAACCGAAGACGGCGAGTGGACGTTGTTCTCGCCCAGCGATGCCCCGGATCTGCATGACCTGTACGGACAAGCATTCGAAAAGCGCTACCTTGCATACGAAGAGCAGACCCGTAACGGCGAGATGCAGCTGTTCAAACGTATCAAGGCGGCAGAATTGTGGCGCAAGATGGTGTCGATGTTGTTCGAAACCGGTCATCCCTGGATCACTTTCAAGGATGCCTGCAACGTCCGCTCACCTCAGCAGCATGTGGGCGTAGTGCACTCTTCGAACCTGTGCACGGAAATCACCCTGAATACATCGGCGGAAGAAATTGCCGTATGCAACCTGGGGTCTGTCAATCTCGTAGCGCATGTCGAGAATGGCCAGCTCAACATGAAGAAGTTGAAAAAGACCATCCGCACCGCAGTGCGCATGCTCGACAACGTCATTGACATCAATTACTACTCAGTGCCCCAGGCACGTAATTCCAACATGCGGCATCGGCCTGTGGGCTTGGGCATCATGGGTTTTCAAGATGCCCTGTATAAGCTCGGCTACCCCTATGCGTCAGACGAGGCCGTGGAATTCGCGGACCGCTCGATGGAAGCGATCAGTTATTACGCCATTGAAGCTTCCTCGAAGCTGGCTAAAGAACGCGGCGCCTACGCGAGTTTTTCCGGCTCGCTGTGGAGTCGCGGCATCCTGCCGTTCGACTCGCTGAAAATGCTGCAGGCTGAACGCGGGCCCGGATACCTGGATGTTGACGATAGCACCACGCTGGATTGGGAGAAGTTGCGTGGCAAAGTGCAAATCAACGGTATGCGGAATTCCAATGTGATGGCCATAGCGCCTACGGCGACCATCGCCAATATCACTGGCGTGTCGCAATCCATCGAACCTACCTATCAGAACCTGTATGTGAAATCGAACCTGTCGGGAGAGTTCACCGTGGTGAACCCTTATATGGTCCACGACCTGAAGGAGGCTGGGCTATGGGACAAGGTCATGGTCAATGATCTGAAGTACTACGATGGTAGCTTACAGGCCGTGGAGCGGGTGCCAGCAGCGATCAAACAACGCTACGCCACCGCTTTCGAGGTCGAGCCGCGATGGTTAGTGGACGCTGCCAGCCGCCGTCAGAAGTGGATCGACCAGGCCCAATCACTCAATCTCTACATCGCCGGTGCATCGGGTAAGAAACTGGATATCACCTATCGCATGGCGTGGTTACGCGGATTGAAGACGACCTACTATCTGCGCGCGCTGGGCGCCACCAGCACCGAAAAGTCGACGTTGGACAGAGGCACGCTCAATGCCGTGTCTGCGCAAAGCGAAAACTCGCCTGCGGTCGAAGCGTCAGAACCGGACTTATCCAGCCACGCTGAAGCCGGCCTGGACATGGATCTCGGAGATGCAGCGGATGTGCCGCTGGCCTGCTCCATCGATGACCCAGACTGCGAAGCCTGCCAGTAATGCTGCCCTTAAGGAGTAACTAAAATGTTGAGTTGGGACGACTACAGCAAAGACGAAAATTCGCCGGCAGTTGCGGCCAACGCTGCAATGCCAGCGGAAGAGCCTGATGCAGCGCACGATGCGCAACCAGAAGGGCAACTGACAGAAGCGCAGATAACGGTACCAGAGCCCGTCGTCGAGGTTGCGCTACCCGCGCCGGAAATCAAAACGGAGCCAGCACCAGCGCCTGATACTCCCGCGCCCACGGCCGCCCAACCGCCGGCCTTTCAAGTAGGCGCACACCTCGAGCCTGAGAGTAACAAGCGGGTGACCGTAGATCAGAAGGCGATGATCAACTGCCGCGCCGACCTGAATCAACTGGTGCCGTTTAAATACGACTGGGCGTGGCAGAAATACCTGGATGGTTGCGCGAACCATTGGATGCCCCAGGAAGTCAACATGACCGCAGACATCGCACTGTGGAAGTCTGACGACGGGTTGACCAGCGATGAGCGCACCATCGTAAAACGCAGTCTGGGCTTCTTTTCCACCGCGGACTCGCTGGTAGCTAACAATCTGGTGTTGGCGATCTATCGCCTCATCACCAATCCGGAGTGTCGGCAGTATCTACTGCGCCAGGCGTTCGAAGAGGCCATCCACACCCATGCCTATCAATACTGTATTGAATCTCTGGGCATGGACGAGGGTGAGATCTTCAATATGTACCACGAAGTGCCATGCGTGGCGGAGAAAGCCTCCTGGGCATTGCAATACACGCGTGAGATTTCCGATCCGACGTTTACCACAGGCACAGTGGAGACGGACAAGATCCTGCTTAAGAATCTGATCGCCTACTACTGCGTGCTGGAAGGCATCTTCTTCTATTGCGGATTTACGCAGATCCTTTCCATGGGACGCCGCAACAAGATGACGGGCACGTCTGAGCAGTTTCAATACATACTGCGCGATGAGTCGATGCACGTGAACTTCGGCATCGACGTCATCAATCAGATCAAGCTGGAGAATCCACATCTGTGGGATCAGGAGATGCAAGAGCTGGCTCGCAGCATGGTGTTGGACGGCACCAATTTCGAGATTGCATATGCCCGTGACACCATGCCGCGCGGCGTACTCGGCATGAATGCGAACATGATGGAAGAGTATCTGCAGTTCATAGCCAATCGGCGGCTGGCGCAGATCGGTCTCGCAGAGCAGTTCCCCGGCGTGAAGAATCCGTTTCCATGGATGTCGGAGATTATGGATCTGAAGAAGGAGAAAAACTTCTTCGAAACCAGGGTGACCGAATATCAGACCGGCGGCGCCTTGAGCTGGGATTAGTCACTCGACAACCCTAGTCGGCCGCAAGCAGCCAGTTTCTAGCTCGTGAACCTCGCAAGGAAGCCATCCATTTCGAAGAACGCCATCGGCAAGTGAATAGCCAACGTAAGGATCAATAGCGCGCCATGAATCCTTGGTTTCGCGGTCTGAGCTAGCACAAGAAAAATGGCGATCATCATTGCCGGATAGACCCATTCCCTGACTGAAACAAACCCCGTGACTGCCACGTCAGACGACCAGCCTAGAAAAATAAATCCGGCAAGGCTGAAAAACACATGTCGCCGTTTGGATAGATAGTGATCTCGCAAACTCAACTCACCATGTTCTGGCACGTTGGGAGTCAATGCAAACGCGACAAGAACCAGAAACAGGGTAGGAATAACTAGCAGCCAGACCTGCCCCATGTAGGCAAACGTGAACGACTGATACGGCAACATCCCGACCCAGTAGACCATCGAGGCAATGAGTACGAAGCTGGTCCATCCCAGGTATAGCCAATCAGTTTCGACTTTTGCATCGGTTCTTAAAAGGCGACCCCAACCGCCTACTATCTCGGTCATAGCGACAGCGACAACAACTGCCGCAAGTACCATGAAAAATTCGAAATGGCTCATCTGTGCATGCTCCCGGAAGGATTAGAGCCTACACCAACCGCCAGGTCGCAGTCCTCAACGGGTCGAAAGTGAATAGATCACTGGCTAGGACGGCCATCCACTACTCGATGCAAACCAATTCATTGAGTAGTATCTGGACCCACTCTGCTCATGGTGCGAACGATGTCAATCCAAGTCACTCGTATAAGTATCGGTTTAAGAACCCCTACATTCTTTGCGCTCTGCCTGTTTTGCAGTATTTGTTTCGCGGCCCCTCCAGGAAGCCGTACAGACGATACCGAAGCCATGCAAAAGCTGTATACAGGATACGGCGTAGCTTCGGCGACTCTTGCAGGTGATCTGTTGTTTATAGGTGGATTAGCTGCGTTTAACGACGATGGCTCCGTCTATGCACCCAACGATGGCTCGCGGCAGATGATGAAGATTATTAGTCGTTTGCAAAATATCCTTTCGCAACACAATGCGAGCGCGATGAACATCGTAAAAGTAAACTCTTTCGTAACTGACTGGGACGAATTCAACGCGGGCTATGTGAATCTTACCGATTGGTTCGACAAAGCCGGTGCGGAATATTCATCTGGAACTGCAGTGGGAGTTACGTCCCTCGCAGCGGAAGGCCTGGTTGTAGAGATGGATTTCGTGGCCTATCTAGGTGACTAGGCCTCCTGAAATCGGTCTGTCGCAGTAGAGAAAATCCGTGCCTTCTTCATCTCGGTGGTGCTCCGGAATACCCATGTAGCGCCTTTCCGAGCGATCCGGTAGGCTGGTTGTATGCGTATTTTGCTTTGCGTAATTGTTTGTTTGTTTCCGGTTCTGGCGCCGGCGTCGGATACCTGGGAAGACGTGGAACGTGTGGTTGCGGTGGGCGATGTACACGGCGCGTACGATCAGCTCGAAAGCCTGTTGATCGCAGCCGAAGTTATGGACGCCTCCAAGCAATGGACCGGCGGGGCCACCCATCTGGTAAGTCTCGGGGATCTTCTCGACCGCGGTCCCGGCTCACGTAAGGCCATGGATCTGCTGATGCGCCTGCAAGCCCAAGCCCCTGCCAGCGGCGGCATTGTGCACGTGCTGCTGGGCAATCACGAACTCATGAATCTGACTGGCGATCTGCGCGACGTCAGCGACGCTGAATACGCTGCGTTGACCAACATCGGTGGGCATCGCGCCGCGTTCTCAACCCATGGGCCGTACGGAAAATGGCTGATCACCCTGCCCTTCATCATCCGCATCAACGATACCGTGTTCACGCATGGCGGTCTGCCGCAACTGGTCGCTGACATGGATATAGAAAGCATCAACAACAGCGCCCGCCAGGACTTGATGACTCTGCTGCAGGAAGGCGCGCGCCTTCGCGGTGAGAATTTGTTACCACCCACGGGCGACCTCACATTGGCAGGTCTGGATGCGGATGAAACACTACAGCCAATGCTTGGCCAGGCATTTTTAGAGGCTGCCAACTCCACACTGCTGGGCGCTCGCGGTCCTTTATGGTATCGCGGCACCGCCAGCTGCCACCCACTGCTGGAAACCTCAGCGCTGCGCTCGACATTGAGCGCACTTGGCGCCAAACGTGTAGTCGTGGGTCACACGCCAACACCCGATCGTCAGATCAATTCACGCATGGACGGCGCCGCATACATCATTGATACAGGCATGTTGGCTCAGGTCTACAAGGGCAAGCCCCGCGCACTGGAGATAACTCCAGCATCGATGCGTGGATTGGATGCCACCGGTGCGGTCGCGGCGATCACCGCGCTACCAAAGCCAGACCCTATTGATACGCTGAGTCAGGAATCCTACGAAACGAGCGTCAACGATGCCGGTGAGACCGAGCTGGCGTTCGAGTCGGGTCTGCAGGGGCGTTTCGTCAAACTCTCCCAGCGCGCAGCCAATCGAGCGATCGCAGCCTATCGTCTCGACCGGCACCTGGGCTTGTACATGGTTCCCGCGACCGTGCAACGAGACGTGGACGGCGACAGCGGGGTCGTGATGGCATGGGGAGGGCGACCGTTTAATGAGCAGTTCCGGGTGGAGCGCAATCTCGTGCGGCCCAACTATTGTCAGCAAAGCGCCGACTACGCACTTCTGGCGGCATTCGACGCATTGCAGGGCAAGACCGACCGCTCGCAACTGAATCTGTCGTACGACCGCCGCAACTGGCAGATCCGTATCACCGAGAACCACCAGTCTTTCGGTACCAGCGGCCGCCTTCCCGCAACCGCATACAAGCCCACCCTGCCTGCCGGGCTGGCGCCCGGCCTCGAGGGATTAACTACAGAGTCTTTGCAGCAACTGTTCGCAGACCTGCTCGGCAAACGCGAGATCAAAGCGCTGTTAAAACGGCGAGACGAAGTTCTGACCTGGCCCCGCGCCTGATTCGATGGGAACCGCACAATGAGAAAATCCACATCGCTCATCAACCCGCTGTTCACCATTTTGGTCTATTACTCGGCGCTGGCAGGCCTGGTCGCCGGGTTCATTGCAGTGTTCCCCCAGTACGCCCTGTATCTGCCATTCGGCGGCATCGAAGATCTTGTCAACATGCCGTCGGACACAGAAGTGATCGCCACATTCGTCAATACCCAGGAAATGGCCAGCAACTCCGCGGTCACCCTTGGCTTCGCCATTGTGGGCGCGCTGTTGTTAATGGCGCCGATATCATGGGTGTATTTCATCACCACCCGGGCGAAGCAGATCAATCGGTCCTTCGCCCAGACCATGGTGGTATTGCCAGTGATTGTCGCCGGCATCGCCATGATCGTGCAGAACAGTCTCGCCCTGGCATTCAGTCTCGCCGGAGTGGTGGCCGCGGTCCGATTCAGATTCTCGCTGGAGGAACCAGCGCACGCGTTGTACATTTTCGCCGCAATTGGTGTTGGTCTGGGTGCGGGTATTGGCGCGCTGGGTATCGCCTTTGTTACTTCCCTGGCATTCGTGCTGGTAAATATGGGGCTGTGGAAGCTGGACTACGGCGCGGATCTGACCACGCCGTTTTTCTCCTTCATGACCGGCCGCGGGCGTGATGACAAAGATCTGTAGCTGCTCATGCCTTCTATTGACACTATTGGCTTGCGGCGCGGATCGCGAACGGGGCGGCGAACTGCAGCTCAAGTTACCCAAGGGTCTGAAGGAAATATCCGGGCTGGCCCAGCTTCCCGACGGCAGCCTGTTGGCCATTGCCGATGAGAAGGCGCACGTCTACCGCATAGACGTCCTGAAGCGCGACGCGGGCAAGTTCGCCAAATTCGGCGACCCGGTTGCTAAAGGCGACTTCGAGGGCATCGCGGTGCTGGACGGCTACATCTATATCGTCAGTAGCAATGGAAAATTGTGGCGGCGGCGATTCGACGCCCCAGCGCAAGACTATGAGAGGTTCGATACTGGAATTGGGAAATCATGCGAAGTGGAGGGTTTGAGTGAGTGGCCCGAACAGAACTCGCTGCTGATCGTATGCAAATCTGCAAGACGCAAGTCCCTGCGCGGTAGGTTGACCGTGTTTGCCTGGTCCGCGACGAACCAGGAATTGCTCAAGCAACCCGCCATCAGCAAGCCATTCAAGGACATGGGGTTGCCTGACCTCAGCCCGTCTGGCGTCACCTTCAGCGCGGATCGCAAACGGCTGTTTTTCGTCGCCGCAAGAGAACAGTATTTTTTCGAAACGGATCTGCAAGGCAACCTCGTGCGGGGCGGCAAGTTTCCGTTCCGCAAAACACATCAACAGACAGAAGGTGTTGTGATCACACGGGAAAATACGCTATACCTCGCTGACGAAGGGGGAAAAGAAAGGGGGAAGCTCACGCGCTATGAGCCAAGCTTCTAATCAGCAGATCATCTACATCCACGGGCGCGGGCCGAAGCCGAACCAGGCAGACTTGCAGCAGCTGTGGACCGAAGCGTTGTCGGCGGGCTTGCAGCGCGATGCGCCAAAGAAAGTGAAGGCGTTCGCAGCCGCCGATGTACACATGCTCTACTACGCGCATCATCTGGATGAGTTCGCCGAGTCAGGGTTCGACGAAACCCTCGACCTGGACAACCGGCGCCAGGCCCTGCAAGCGCTGACGACCAACACCAAGGCCAAAGACTTTCGTCGCAAGCACTACGAATCTTTACCTGGTAAGACCCCACTGAAAGAGTTTCTCATGGATGTCAGTGCGTCCATTGGTCTGGGCAATGCAGCCATCAAGAAGACCATGCCGGAGTTGGCCAGTTACTGGCAGAACCAGGAGGGCTGGGCAGGCGACCTGCAGCGGGAGTTGACCGACCTGTTGCGTGAGCTCATGACCCAGGACAAGAACATTCTGATCATCAGCCATTGCATGGGCAGCGTAGTGGCCTGGGACGGGCTGTGGCAGTTAACCCAATCGATACGCAGCGGCGACGAAGACCTTAAGCGCATTACCCGTTGGGTAACCCTGGGATCGCCGCTGGGCGCACGGGCGGTGCAAAGCCAACTGGCCGGCGCCGGCAATGCTCAAAACGAGCGCTTTCCTGGCGTGCTGAATGCATGGCACAACATCTCTGCGGAAGATGACTATGTGTGCCACGATAAAACCGTTGCTGATGACTTCAGGGGCATGTTGAACAATCGGGTGATCGGAGACATACGCGACCATACAATCTACAACCTGGCGGTGCGCTACGGTCGCTCTAACCCCCACAGCAGCCTTGGCTACCTGATCCACCCCCGCACCGCATTACTGCTCGCGGAATGGCTTGATTAGCGGCATCTCCCGTTCAGCTTTTTCTCGCGCTGTTTCGGCGAATCGATAATCTCGTAAAACCCAGCCAGGTATTTGACCACTCGCTCGGTGCGCAAGCCGGGGATGTCGTCGAACGAATTCACCAGGGCGAAAATTTCGTCCTTGTTGGCCTGGAACTGCTCAACGACTCCTTCAATCTCATCATTGTGCTTGCAATACCCGCGATACCGGCGCTGGGTGACGCGCTTGATCCCGACGTTCGGCGCTGGATTTGCATAAGGTGGATTGACGATGCCTGATGCATCGAAATCATAAGGTACTGGCAGAACTTCGTGCCTACCTGCGCCTGGGGCGAGCAAGAACGGTTCGGCGTTGTGACAACAGACCCCCCCGACACCATGAATCACGGAAAAGTCCGTGTTGCCTATCATCAGGTTGAACAGTGCAATCACCGTTGCCTGCACGGGTTCGGGCTGATCGATGGATAGATTTGCCGGGTCGAACGGTTCCACGTCCAGGCGCTTGGCCAGCCTCTTTTTGTGCTCGATCAGAAAGCCATGGCGCGATTCAGTTCGGTCGCCATCGACATACTCGATCTGCAGCGCACGCACGCGGAAGCTCTTGTCGGTAAATAGATTGAACAGCCGGTACACGAGCATCTCCGAAGCCAGATACTCCTTGGACGCGAATTTTCGGGTGCAGTGAGTGACCAGCTTGAGCTTGTTCTGTTTGGCAAAAACGGTGCCTTTCAATTCCTTCTTCTTAAAGTCCAGCCACAGGGGAGGCACCTTGCAGTGTTCCCTGCGGGATTTGCCACGAGGACTCACCACCACCGGGAATGCGGTTCCATTATCCATCACCAGTTCGCCCGCAAATTCTTCGGTTTCGTCAGGCTTGAGTCGCCCGAGCTGGCGCAGAGGCACATTCAGCTGCACGCTGAGCGGAGTGGCAAGGGCTGGGTCTGCCGGAAACAACGGATCATCGGCACGTACGGCTTGAGCGAAACACAACGCGGCGACGCACAACAGGAGGCTGTAAACGTTCCGTTGTGACTTTTTTAACATCCTGCTAGTCCACGAGTTCCCGGCACAGGGAGCGCAACGTCTCCACAAACGCCAGCGGTTGATCAAGAAAGACATGGTGTTGCGCATCCGCAATTCCGTAGGCAGGAAATTCCTGGGGAATGAGCTCGCGCATGTAGTCCAGCGTACGTTGGGAAAACAACTCGCTGTCTTCGCCATAAATCACGCCGATCTTCATGCGCAGACCTTCATAATCTTCCGCCTGGCGTTCTCGTCCGGCGATGGAGGTGGGCAGGTCTTCATCGAACTTCCATGCCCAGCCGCCACCGTCGACTGACATCAGCGAACTGCGCGCTATGTACTGCAATATATAGGCATTGTCGCAAGTCTGTGGCGGTTGCAAACGGAAACGCTGTAACGCGGTTTCCCGGTCTGGATACACTTTGGCGCGCCCGCCCATCATCATGGCATGGTCCGGCGGTGGGTCGTCCGGGTGCCGGATACCGGAGTCCACCAGAACTAAAGCAGCAAACCGCTCGGGAAACAGATTTGCTGCATGCACCGCCATGTAGCCACCAAAGCTGTGCGCTACCACGATGCAGTTGTTGTCAAACCCGGCGTGGTCGAGCACCGCCTTGATTTCTTCAGCGTACGTATCCGGCGCGTATTCATAGCGGTAATCGGAATCGCCCATACCGGTGAGATCCATGGCAGCGATCTCGTACTCATCAAGCAATTGTGGCGCGATGAAATCCCACCACCTGGAATGCGCGTTCATACCATGAATCAATAGCATGCCGGGCTTGCCCGGGGACGGGTAGAAGCGATAAGCCACGTCGCATTCATCAACTTCAACCGAACGGGTTTCGGGCTCGGTTTCCACCGCCTGCCAGAACCAGTCAGGAATGGTGTTGCCGCTATCCTCTCGATCCCAGCGTGCCATGTGCGAACCCCCCCTTTCTACAGGCGACCAAACCGCTTCAAGTGAAAGTCGACGTTGCCAAAAAGTGTATCGATGATCGTCAAACGCTTGAAGTAGTGGCCAATGTTCAATTCATCCGTCATGCCCATGCCGCCATGCAGCTGCACTGCATTCTGCCCCACGAAGCGCCCGGATTTGCCCACCTGCACTTTGAAAGCGCTGACCGCTTTCTGCGCAGCCGCACCATATCCTTCATCCATGCGCATGGCAGCCATGTACATCAACGATTTCGACTGCTCGTGTTCCATGAACATGTCCACCATACGATGCTGGAGCACCTGGAACTTGCCGATGGGCTGACCAAATTGTTCACGCGTCTTGCAGTATTCCACCGTGTCTTTGTAGAGCACTTCCATGCATCCAACGGCTTCGGAACCAACGGCAAGAATGCCCTCGTCGATTGCCTGCTCCACTATGCTCAGGCCCTGGCCTTCGGTGCCCAGCAGCGCGTCAGCTTCCACCTCGACGCCTTCCAGGGTCACTTCCGAGGCGCGCATGCCGTCAACGGTCGGGTAATCGCGTCGCGTCACACCATCTGCGTTTGCGTCGACGACAAACGCGGAAACACCATCCGCATCACGCTGATCGCCGCTGGTGCGTGCCGTGACCACCAGCAGATCCGCTGCCGGCCCATTCATCACCACCGCTTTGTAACCATCGAGGGTGTATTTGTCCCCGCTTTTGCTGGCCTTGGTGGTGAGGTCACTCAGATTGAATCTACCCTGGGGCTCCGCGTAGGCGAGCGCAGCCTGGGTAGAGCCATCAATGATGCCAGGTAGGTATCTGGCCTTCTGATCGGCATTGCCACCGTGTTTTATCGCACCACCGGCAAGCACTACGGTTGCCAGATACGGTTCAACCACCAGACCCCTACCGAAATTTTCCGCCATCAGCATGGATTCAATGGCGCCGCCGCCAAAGCCTCCATCGGCTTCGGCAAAGGCAACGCCCAGCCAGCCCAGCTCAGCGAACGTCGACCAGTTCGCCGCAGAAAAGCCGAGCTCCGACTTCACCAGCTTCTGTCGATCGTCGAAGCCATAGTCGTTTTGCATGTACTTCGCTACGCTGTCTTCCAGCAGCGTTTGTTCTTCGGTAAACGAAAAGTCCATTCTTTTATCCTAACCCTCAGTGTTAATCCCACGCCAAGCCGCGTCCTTCAACCGCTCGGCGCTACTTTCATATATCGCAGCAACCTGCTGCGTCAACGTTTGCCGGATGGTAGCTGCCGCGTTCGCCGGCCCTATCGGGCCTTCGTTATGCAGCAAGGTTTCATCCGGATAAGGTAGCGCATAATACCCGAAACTCTCCACTTGTAGCGCCCCGAGTTGCAGCAGGATCTCGCGGCTTTTGAGGCGCAGCAGCTCCAGCGAGAACGGTAGCGGCTGGCGTCGTTGTCTGGCATCCAGGAACCGCAGCTCCAGGGCTTTCAACCCTTCAAGCTCAACCGCGACTGCCTGTCGCCGCTGATGAATACTGTCAGAACGGTCGAACGTTTCGATTACCTCGTCCAATACATCGAGTTGCGCCGCGGCCACCGCACTTCTGCTCAATGTGCTGGACTCGCTGGCATACAATAACGTGGCGAGCTCGCCCGCTTCGAGGGGCCCCGCGAACAGCGCATCGGCGGGAACCTGTACTGCATCCAGCGTAACCTGCGCCATGCCGGCATCGCCATTGAGCGTGGCGATGGAGGCGATGGTCACGCCCGGCGCCGCCATATCCACCGCAAACAGACCCTGCGACCCGGCGCTGTCGATGCGCGCCAGGCAACACATGCGTTGCGCATGCAGGCCATCTCGCACCCAGGTTTTGGTCCCGTTCAGCTCAAACCCAGCTCCGCATTGGGCCGCAAGCGTAGACATCGCACTCCAGTCATCACCGCTTTCGGGTTCTGCAACACCGACACACCAACGACATTCATAGTTGCGGATTTCCGGCAGGTACCGCGCTTGTTGCGCGGCGTCGGCGTAACGCAACAGCAGGGGGCCGACGATATCGACGGCCGCGTCATCCTCCAGCACAACGCCGCGGGCGGCGCACGCCCGGCGCCATATAAACACCTGGGTTGCACTCCAACCTGGTCCACCCGCCGCCGCGGGCCAGGTGGGCACCGACCAGCCGCGTTCTACCAGCGCCCGACGCCAGCTCTCCTCATCGGCGCCGCCGGCAGTTCCGTGCGGCCCCCAGTGGGCATCGAGAAAGGCTTGCACTTCCCGCTCAAAGGTAGTTTCAGGGCCGCTGAGTTCGCGCCGCATCGGATTTCAACATGCACAACATCAGCGCGGAATTTTAGCACGTGGAAAAACCGCAACGAGCAAGGCACCATACGGCGCTTCAATCAGAACGCAAAAAGGGATTCGATGGACTACTCCACCATACTCTACGAAGTGAATGACGGCATCCTGACCTTGACGCTAAATCGGCCAGAGGCATTGAACGCATTCAACCGCGACATGATGACGGAAATGATCGACGCCTGCGATCGCGCCGACGCCGATGACGAAGTGAAAGCCATCATCGTGACCGGCGCCGGCCGTGCGTTCTGCGCTGGCGCAGACCTTGCCAGCGGCGGCAATACCTTTGACGCCGACGGTCGCGAGGATCGCGCCAGCGGGCTGCAACCCGACGGCGGAGGCTTGCTCACCCTACGTCTGTACGAGTTGAACAAGCCCATTATCGCGGCGATAAACGGTGCGGCTGTGGGCGTGGGCGTGACCATGACCCTGGCGATGGACATACGCCTGGCTGCGGACGTTGCCAAATTCGGGTTCGTATTCGCGCGGCGGGGCATCGTGCCCGAAGCGTGCTCAAGTTTCTTCCTGCCCCGGGTCGTGGGCGTCAGCCAGGCATTGGAGTGGTGTTATACGGGAAAGGTGTTTCCGGCAGAAGAAGCTTTGCAGGGCCGCCTGGTTAAGGCGTTGTATCCGAAAGACGAGCTGATGGCAGCCGCTCGGGCGATCGCCGAAGACATCCGCGACAACACCGCACCGGTCTCCGTCTCCCTGATTCGACATATGATGTGGCGCATGGCGGCAGCAGATCACCCCATGGAAGCACACAAAATCGACTCTCGCGGGATATACTATCGAGGTCGTTCGGCAGACGCCAAAGAAGGCGTGGAATCGTTTCTGCAAAAACGTGACGCGCAGTTCAGCTGCCGCGTTTCTGAGGATATGCCGGAATACTTCCCATGGTGGGAGCAACGAGAATTTTCATAAACCTTTCGATCAAAAGATTGTCTCAATCTGAGCACGAACAAGGAGAGCAACATGGGTGATCCCACGGTGGCGCAAAAGAGTCCCTATCCGGTAGACGTAGAAGCCGGCAAGAAATATTTCTGGTGCGCTTGCGGTAAAAGCAGCAAACAACCATTTTGCGATGGGTCGCACGAAGGCACAGATTTCCTCCCCATGTCCTACACGGCAGAAGATGCCAAAACCCTGTATTTCTGCGGTTGTAAACACACCGATGGCGCGCCCCTGTGCGACGGCTCGCACAACGGCCTGGACTAGCATCGTCAATGTTAAGTCGATGGTTTAGAAGAAGTAATCGACTTGAACACTCGCAGAGCGAGGTTCGTTTGCAAGCGGTGCAGGCGCTGAACCCGGAGCAGGCGGCGCAGCAACAATCCGAACTGGAGGAAATCGCGCGCACCGATTGTGACCTTGCCGTGCGCCGCGCAGCCCTCAAGCACATCTTGAATCCAGATGCCCTGGTCACGTTGTTGGACGAAGATGAGTTCGCAGACGAGGTAGCCCAACAAATCGCGCAACGCATCAAAGCAGGTCATTCCGCCACGTGCCACGCGCATGAATGCGTCCTCGATGCACGCATTGCGCTGGCTGAGGAAGCAGACCTGGAGGCCCTATTGCCGTTGTTGAGCACGCCGGATCAATGCACTGAATTGGCCTTGCGCCTGCGCGACCCGGCCCGCCAGCGTCTGCTCGAGCATCCTCAACTCAACACCGAGTCAGGCTTGAACGTGCTGCAACGTGCTGCGCGCGGTAAAGACAAAACGCTGCACCGTCACGCGCGCCAGCGACTGGATGCAATCAAAGCCACCCACGCCCAGTGCGCAGATGCCCTGAGCCGCCTGGGGGAGCTCGATACCGCAATCGACAGAACATTGAAGATTCATCCAGCCGAAGCCGAGGCGGTGATCTCTCATCGGCAGAAACTGGCGAAACTCCGATCAATGCGCAACGCGGTGGTCGAGGAGCTGGACAGCGCCGCCAGGGTATTGGAAGAAGCCGGTGGGGACATCCACCATTTCCCGGTTCCCGCCGACCCCCTGCGCGACGTCGATCTGGCGCTGCCGGACCCCAACAACAACCCATTCAAGAACCTGACCAGCGAATTCGAGGCTCTGAGCTCGAGCATGCGCGACGGAGCGCTGCTGGCTGATGCGCGAGCACAACGCGACGCGCTGGCCGATGCCTGGCTCAGCCATAGCGACACGTTCCCACCGTCACGGGAGCAACAGCAGATTTTCCAGCGGGTCACGAAACAATTTCAGGCCTATCACGACGCCTGGCAACGGCTCGATGACCTGGAAGGCGCCGCTGAAGTTGCACCCGAAGAATTGACAGACGCACCTGCAATGGGAGCCCACACGGGTGAGGCTTTGCAAACGCGTGTGCGCTGGCGCAAGCAATGGCGCCAAAAAATCGACACGCTGCAATGGCCCCACCAGCACACCGCGCCATCCATCTTGTCCCAGGCACACACCCACCTGCAAAGGGTTACACAGGAGATAGAGAGTCTGCAGGCAGTCATTGCGCGCGCCGAAACAGAACTCGAGACGACCGTAAGCAAGGCCGCAGACGCGGTGGATGATGGTCAGGTGGACGCGGCCAAGAAACACCTCAAACGCGCTCGTGCATTGCAGAAAGCCGGCCTGAAATCACACGACCGCGAACTGGCATCAGTGAGCGCGCGGGTTGCTGAATTTGATGATTGGCAACATTTCGCCACAGACCCGAAACGACACCAGCTGCTCGCCGAGCTGCAGCCATTGTGCGACCAGCCCTTGGATGCGCCCGAGCAAGCGAGCCGCCTCAAAGCGTTGCGCCAGAGCTGGCAACAGCTGGGGCGGCCCAGCGGACGTGAGGAGATCGAGTTACAACAGGAGTTTGACCGCTTAGCAGCCATCGCTTTCGAGCCGTGCAGCATTTATTACGACGAGCAAGCTAAGGCGCGCGCGGCAAACCTGGCGCGACGCGAAGCGCTGTGTGAACAACTGCAGGCCTACCTGAGCGGCACGGATTGGGCGCATGCGGATATGCAGGCCGCGGAAACGATTTTGCGCAGCGCCCGGGACGAATGGCACGCCAATCACCCTTGCGAGCGCAAAGCCCTGCGACCTGTGCAGAAACGTTTCGAGGCGCTGCAGGACCAACTGTATGGCAAGGTGAAATCGGCCTGGGATGAGAACCTCGAACGCAAGCAGGAAATCGTCGAACAGGCAAAGGCGCTGCTCGACGAAGACGTCGAGACCCAGGTCAACGGCGCCAAGTCGTTGCAGCAACAGTGGCAACGTGTCGGCAAAACTCCCCGTGGGCCAGATCAGAAATTGTGGCGCGAATTCCGGCAGACGTGCGATCAGATTTTCACCCAGCGCGAAGCGCACCATCAAGCTCAGCAGGAAGCTGTACAGCAAGGCATCAAGGCGCTTGATGAAGCCATAGACGCGCTCGTACAAAGCGCATCGGAACCGAATCCCACGCGCAAACAATTCGATCAGTTGAGCGCCAACATCCAACAAGCCAGCGAAGGATTGCGGGTAGGCGCAGACCAACGCAAGCGCATCCGCCAGGGCGAGGAGCGCTATCACGCCGCGTTGGGAAACGCCGCACGTGCACAAACCGAAGCCGAGCTTACGCAATGGCAGCATTGGGATCAGCAGGTGAGCGAAGCGGAAAGCAACGATACGGAGATCGACCCACCGCACCCCGTGTTTGCAGCGCGTATCGCCGGTGACCCACAACAGGAAGATTACCTGGCTCTGGTGCTCGAAGCGGAGATAGCCGCTGACCTTGCCAGCCCCAGCGAAGATCAAGCCGCGCGCATGTCTCTACAGGTGGAGTTGATGAACGCCGGCCGGCGGGATCTCGCCAGCGAAGACTACCGCGACCTCATGAAGCGCTGGTGTCGGGCAGGTCCGAAAACCGATCTGGACAGCGGCTTGCGCACTCGCTTTTTCGAAGCGCTGGCAACACGCCTTTGAATCTGAGCGTCACCCCTCTGCTGGATGAAATCGCCGACGCAGCAGCAGCTGCAGATCGCGAGCGTTCGCTGTCTGGGCAGGTGATCGAGCACATCAAAGCCAACCCCATCATGCGCTTTACCGCCAGCGAGGAAATCGGCGGCCTGAACAAAGGGATCGCTACGACCGGCTTCGAGCTTGAAGCCGTGGCCGCCAATTGCGGATCCACAGCCTGGGTTCTGTGGAATCACCTGTGCACGTTTCACTTGTTCGCTGGCTTGTTGGGGCCAGACAATCAGGCATTTCTGCGCGAGCTCGTCACCAATCACGAGTGGGTGTGCTTTCCGGCAGGCGCGTCCACAGCGATACGCGGCATTACCAGCGGCGAGCATCTGCATCTCACCGGCAAGGCGGCATTCGGCTCCGGCGGACGCTATGCCGAATGGGCGGGCGCCTCATTCATCAGCGACGACTCAGACAAAGCCAAATTTTCGCTCGTGCGCCTGCAGCAGGACGGCGTCAACATCGACCCCGACTGGTACTCCCTTAGCCTGCGCGCAAGCGCCACGGACACCGTTTACTATGACCGGGCCGAGGTGCCAATTGCCCATGTGGTGGATTTCCCATTCATGTATCGGGTCGCGTTCCGGGAGCCTGATCGCGAGATGATCCACCACCGCTATCGCGAAGATTGGGTCGCTTTGTCCGACCTGTGGCTGGGCATGATGGCTGCGGGCGTAGTCCAGGCAAACCTCAACGAAGTCACCAAGGGCATTCGCGACCGAGTCGCCTTGATGGGCGTCAAGGTGGCCCAACGTCCGCTGGTGCAGGTTAATCTCGGCCAGGCCCAGGCCAATATCAATGCCGCTCGAGACACCGTCGTCGCTGCATGCCGGGAAACCGATAAGCGCATCGCCGCACAGCAGATCCCAAGCGAAGGCGACTATCTGCGCCAGGTTTCCGCCTCTTCTGCCGCGCTACGCCTGTGCGATGAAGCCATGCGCTTGCTGGTGCGAGTCATGGGCGGCAACGGCCTGCGCGAAGGCCCGAATTTTGAGCGGCGCCTGCGAGACTTTCAGGCCATGCCTCTGCACATCAACGCACACCAGGATCGCGTGAACGAGCAGGTTGGCAAACATCTGCTTGGTCTGGAAACCGACAATCCGTTCTAGGGCAAAGTGACCGTAAGCAGCGCACCACCCAACTCGCTGTCGCTGATCTGCAATTGTCCTTTATAGAGCTCGACCAGTTCCGCCACTACGGCGAGCCCGATACCCTGACCGGACTCAAACTCGTCCAGGCGCTTACCGCGATGCAGCACGTCCCGGCGCATGGCCTCGGGAATGCCATCGCCGTCATCTTCAATACCTATGTGCGTCCGGATGCGCCCACCAGCGTCCACTGACTGGGCAGAAACCCTCACCTTGCCGCGGGTGTACTTGAAGGCGTTCTCCAGCAGATTACCGAGGATTTCCATGAAATCACGCTCGTCGCCGCGCATCACCGCACGCTTATCCAGGTTCAACTGCACATCGATGCCGCGCTCCACGTATGCAGTCTGCAGGGCACGCAACAATCGTTCAATCAAGGTGGCGACGTTCACCTGCTTACCAACGACCACCGGCCCTGCTGCAGACGCTTTGGTCAGCTGATGTGTCACGCTGGTTTCCATGCGCTCCAGCTGCTCCGCTACCAGGGTTTTATCCACACCTGTGTCGAGTAAGCTGTTACGCACCACCGCCAGCGGGGTTTTCAAACTGTGCGCCAGGTCGTCCAGCGCATTCCGATAACGGGAACGGCTGCGCTGCTCGTGCGCCACGAACCGATCCAGATTCTGCGCCAGGCCCACCAATTCGTCAGGATAGGCCGCGCTCAGTGTTTCGCGTTCGCCGGATTCGAGCTCTTTCACCTCCTGTGCCATGGTGCGCAGCGGCAACAGGCCCCATCGTAACGCCAGCAATTCGGCCACGATGAACAGCAAGGTTGCCGCCCCCAGACCAATCCCAAGGCTGCGCCGAAACTGATTTATGGCAATACGAAACGGTTGCTGGTCGGTGGCCACGCTGAACACCACACGCTCGGTATCGACGTCTTCCCAGATCACCGCATAGCTGAGATGAAACCTTTGCACTGGCGCATCCACTTGGGAGAAGACGAATAGACCCGGCGAGGCATCCACCTGAGGAAACGTCACGCCGCTGGTGACCGCCGATGGCGAAGTCCATATGTCCTGGTCCATTTCATTGGCCACGCGCGCATAAAGACCCGAATCAGGCTGTGTCAGGCGCGGCTCGGCCACGCCCTGGGTGAAAGAGAGACGCCCGTCACGCTCCTGCACCGACCCCATCAGCGAATAGATCACCAGGCGCAGCTGTTCTTCAGCGCCGGCTACAACACTTGTGCTGAAGGAGCGATCCAGCACCCAACCCGTGATGGTGAGAAACAACGCCAATACACACGTGGTGGTGATCAACAGCCGCTTCTGGATGGAGTTGTTCAAGCAACGGCGTCCGTGACGAATCTATATCCTTGCCCGCGCACGGTGCGAATGAGGTCCACCGGTGCGATTTTCTTGCGCAAACGGCCGACGAATACTTCGATGACGTTGCTGTCGCGGTCGAAGTCCTGCTCGTAAAGGTGATCGGTAAGCTCAGATTTGCTTACCACGCGATTAGGATTGAGCATGAGATATTCCAACACCTTGTACTCGTACGCGGTCAGCTCCACCGGCGTGCCCGTCACGCGCACTTCCTTCTTGGCGGTGTCGAGCTGCAATTCGCCCTGACTCAGGACGGGTGATGCGTAACCCGCGGAGCGTCTGATCAGCGCGTTCAGCCGCGCCAGCAGCTCTTCCATCTGGAACGGCTTGGCCAGGTAGTCGTCGGCGCCAGCCTCTAAGCCGTTGACTTTGTCCTGCCAATGGCCTCGCGCGGTCAACACCAGAATAGGGAAAGCACGCTCCTCCGAACGCAACCGCGCGATCAGTTCGATACCATCGATCTTGGGCAAACCCAGATCGATCACTGCTGCGTCGTAGTCGTACTCACGACCAAAATACAATCCTTCTTCGCCATCGGCGGCGCAATCAACGGCGAACCCTTCGGCCTTGAGGTGTTGCGCCAACTGGTCGCGCAACGATGCCTCGTCTTCAACGATTAATGTGCGCATAGTTCCTCCTGGTATGACCGGCTGCTGCCATTCACGTAGCGTCTCCGATCAGCGTTTGTTTTTAACACGCCCCTGGTGGTCTACGGTGACCGTGATGACGCGTTCACCGTCTACCAACATGCGAATCTGGTAGTCCGTCCCGGTAGCGCGGGCTTTGGGAGACGCAGAAAGAACGCGGCCCCCGGTGTGCTTGCGCGCTATGGCGGTGGCCTTCTCGATGGAGATTCCTGGCGCGGGAGCAAACGAGCTACCGGCAGGGCCGCGGGACAGGTCCTGCAACCCTTTGCGTTCCGCCGCCTGCAATGGCGAGGCCAGCATGGCGAGTAGCAGCGGCAGCAGAACCAGACGGCGCAAAAGCTGACGCTTGGATGATAAGCACCTATGCATATCTGTACACCTGCAACACAACGCAGCCATTGTATGTGAAAAATGCCATGATCTTTAGCGGCTTACTCGGCCGGACTGACGCGTACCCTCACCCGGACTGAATCGCCCGGGTCGTGAGGCATCACCGTGGCGTAGGTCTGCCCACCGTAAACATAGCGTACGTCGTAGCCTTTCAAGCGTTCTTCATGCCGCACTTCGTTGCGCACATCACACACGCGCTCAGTCCTGTAGGTGCCAGCTTCGCTGTGCTGGCGATGATGGCGGCGGGAAATGTCGGCGCCAATCGAGCCACCGAGTACCGCGCCTACCACTGTGCCCACCTGCTTGTTGCGCTTGTGATGCCCTACGGCGTTCCCCAATGCACCGCCAATGATCGCACCGATAATCGGCACGGTAGCCGAGTGGGCGTGATGTGCCGGATATGCGACCTGCTGGTCCCGGCACTCACGTACCGGCACCTCCACAGACACACTCTCATACACCGGCTCGGAGCTGAGCACACGCGCCTGATCGTACACCGTGGTGGCGAAAGTCAGACTCGGCGCCAGCAACGCGGGTAATGCCCAGCGCGCTAAGCTCCTAGCCTTGGAATTGTGTTTCATGTTACGCATTTCAGGTCTCTATATCGCAATCTCGCCACCTATCCTACCGGCGTCAACTGAACCGGATCTGAACGTTCCCGCACTTCAAATCTCGGTTACTGTGACTCGATGACAGTCCCCGCCGAGACCGTGACGCCCTCCACACCATGCTGCGCGTCCAGCTGAACCAGCAGGCCGGGGCCCCGCGCCGGATGGCGCCACTGCCAACGGGTCAACCGTTCGTAGTGCGCAATGAACCGCTCTAACTCGAGCTTCGACATGCGCTGGGCGCCGGGCAACGAAAATTCCTGTTGTTCGCGCCAGGCAACGACCTGGGCAAAACCAGGGACACGCAGGTGCAACCAGAGATCAACGTGCGCCCAGAGCGGCTGATAGTGCTGAGTGATCTGCGCATTTACCCAACCGCGCCAGACGCCCTGGGCGTCCTCATCGCGCTCCAGCGCGTTGCACGGCTGCGCCAGCAGGCCCTCTGGCTGGGGCGCGACGCCCACGCACCACCCCTCCAGAATCAAAATGTCTGCCGTGGCGTCTAAAGTTCCCGCCCGCTCATCCAAACCCTTGTCAAACTGCGGTATACGCAGATTGCGTTGTCCGCTGTGCACCGACTGCAGCACCTCGCGCAGCCAATCGCAGGCATGGGTGCCAGGCACACCGCGGGTGCTTAGCAGCGGGTGCACCTCCCTGGCCAACAGCGCACGCTCTTGCCGGGTCAAGTAAAAATCATCCAACGAGCACGCCACAGCCGAGTTTGTAGAGCGATTGAGGGCTGCCGCCAATGTCTGCGCAAGGCTCGACTTACCACTTCCTTGACTGCCGCTGATACCAATAACGCGTGACCCGCTGGCAACCGCCAGTCCCGCAACGACCCGGGCAAGCGATTTCCAATCAGCAAATCCCTGCGCTGGCGCGTCTGCAAGCCCGATCTGGACAGCGAACGCCTGTTCCACCGCCCGCCGCAGCGTCGTGGGCTCAATTTCACCGGGAACCTTCATAACAAACAGAGTCTAACCAATTCGAACAAGGAGCTAACAATAATGAACGATCTCATGAACACCGCCGTGCACACTTACGATCGCACGTTCGAGTGGATATCGAACAATTTCAGTGGCGTGGTGTCGATTGTCCTGCGCTTGATACTGGCGCCAGTTCTCATCGGCGCCGGCTGGGAGAAAATCACCGGTAGCAACTGGCTCAATAGCGACATGCTGCCATTTCCCTTCAGCATTCTGCCGCTGGAGCTGTCCTGGTTTTTAGCAAGTTGGGCCGAGTTTCTGGGAGGCATCTGTTTGCTGCTTGGCCTCGCCACACGCTTGTGGGCCGTGCCGCTGGCGGTCACCATGTGGGTCGCCGCGGTGTCGGTGCATTGGGACAACGGGTGGCCCGCCATTGCGCCATCCAGTCCGCCTGCCGTGTGCATCGAAGGTACGGACGCGCACCGTGCCGGTAACGCGATGGAGCGATATATCAAATGTTACAACGTCAATCCGCGCACCATCGAAGCGTCGGAGCGCCTGTCACGCGCCAAAGCCATCCTGCGCGAACATGGCAACTACCGCTATCTCAACGGTAGCGGCAGCATCGTCAAACTGAACAACGGCATCGAGTTTGCGGCTCTGTATTTCGCCATGATTCTGGCGCTCCTGATCATCGGCGGCGGTCGCTATCTCAGCCTCGATTATTATGTGCGGCTATTTGTGCATCGCGATTAGCGAGCGCGGCTACGGCGTAGTAACATCGCCGCCCGCAATGTGGCGGGTGCGCCAAAATTCGTGAAAGGAACAAAATTGAATCACCCTTATAAGCTCTGCGTATTGACCCTCACCGTGCTGACCCTGGCCGCCTGCCAGAGTCAGGTCACCCCAGACCGCGCGGCACCTCCCCCAACCTCAGAGGCCGCACAACCAGAGCGTGTCGAGGTTCGCAAAAGCCCCAACGATTCCCGCGAGTACCGCTACCTCACATTGCCGAACAAGCTGCGCATGGTGCTAGTGTCAGACCCCGAAACGCAGAAATCCGCTGCGGCCCTGGCCGTGTACCGCGGTAGCTTTCACGAGCCTGAGGACCGCCCGGGATTGGCCCACTTTCTGGAGCACATGCTGTTCATCCAAACCGAAACGTACCCGGAAATAGATGGCTTTCACCATCACATTCGGGCCAATGGCGGCGCTTCCAATGCGTACACGTCCCTGGACCATACCAACTACTTTTTTGATGTTCGGCCTGCAGCATTCGAAGAGGCGCTGGATCGTTTCGCGCACTTTTTCATAGATCCGATCATCAGCGCCGAATACTCAGCGCGGGAAAAGAATGCGGTGGATTCGGAATATCAGATGCAGATCAAGGACGATGGGTGGCGCGGCTATATGGTCGGCAAACGCGCTCTGAATCCAGATCATCCTGGATCCAAGTTCACTATCGGCACGCTTGAAACCTTAGACGGCGACATCCACGAAGATCTGATGGCGTTTTTCGAAACGCAATACTCCTCCGATCAGATGGGGCTGGTGGCAATCTCTGACCAATCTCTGGATCAGATGCAGGCATGGATCGAACCGTTGTTCGCGCAGATCGAAAACAAGGACATCGGTTCCGACTATCCAACTGCGCCAATGTACCTTGAAACCCAACTTCCCGCCCAGCTGCAATACCAGACCCTCAAGGACGGCGCCGCGGTCAGCTATGTGTTCCCGCTACCCAGCACCCGCACGCACTACAAAAACAAACCGGAACAATATTTCAGCAACCTGATGGGCCACGAAGGTAAGGGCAGCCTCTACGATCTGCTGAAGAGCTATGGATGGATCGAAAGCCTGGGCGCATCCGTGGGCGATCTGGATCGCAACAACAGCATCCTGACCATCGATATCGAGCTCACGCCCCAGGGTCGGGACAAAATCGAGAACATCACAGACCTGCTGTTTCAATACATCGCCCTGATCAAGCAGACGCCGCCCCAGCAGTGGCTGTTCAACGAGCAGGCACGGCTGGCAGAGATCGGTTTTCAGTTTCAGGAGAAGTCCCGTCCCACAGGTCTGGTGTATCAGCTCGCGCCGCGCCTGGACGACTACCCCGCTCAGGATCTATTGGTCGCGCCGTACCTGATGGAGCAGTTCGACGCCGCCGCGATCAGCACATTTCTCACACACATCAACGAGCAGAACGTTCTGATCGAGATTGCCGCGCCTGACGTAGCGGCCGATAGCACCGAGCCTTGGTTTCAAGTCCCATACAGCCTCGAACAAGTGCCCCTTGCCCGGGCGCAAACGCCTGGGGCAGCACTTGCCATGCCAGACGCTAATCCTTTCCTCCCGGGCGACCTCGAGCTCAAAACCAACGACGCACAACCCATCGTCCAGGTGGTCGATGAGCCCGGTCTCAAACTATGGCTCGACACCGATTCTTCGTTTGGCAGCCCGCGTGCCAATGTATACCTGCGCCTGGCGGTGGAGGGCGGCTTCGTAAACCCCAGGGACAGGGGCATGTCCCAGCTCTATCGCATGCTGGTCGAAGACCAGTTGAACGAGATTACCTACCCTGCCTACCTGGCCGGTCTGGCCTACGGCATGTCCGTGCCGGATACCGGTTTCGAAATCGCGTTGAGCGGCTACCAGGACCGTCAGGCAGCGCTCCTGCAAACGCTGTTGGATGCATTGTTGAACGCAGAGCTGCAGCAGGATCGATTCGATGCGTTGAAGTTGTCGCTGCTCAAAGACTGGCGCAACAGCGCCAAGGATCGCCCGTTTCACCAGGTAGGGGCGGCCTTGTCAGATACGCTGCGCAGTGGCCGCTGGCCGCGACCGCAACTCATCGCGGCTCTAGAACCCGTCACCCTCGCGGACCTGGAAAGCTGGCGGGCCGAGAAGCTGAAGTCACTCGCTGTGCGTGGCCTGATGCACGGCAATGTCGGTACGTCCGAGCTAAGCGACCTACGCAGCCTGTTGCTGACAGCCCTGCCCATCTCGGACAACGCCTTCACGTCGGCTACGGTAAGAGACATAAAGGCGGCACTGCGTCTGGAGGTCCCGGTAGACCATAACGACGCCGCGATTCTGTTACATGTGCAAGACGATGACGAGAGTTTCGCCAGCCGCGCGCGCAGCGGATTGGCCGCACAGCTGCTGCAGCCGGCTTATCACCAGGATCTGCGCACCGAACAACAGCTGGGTTATGTCGTAATGGTCTCCAACCAACCCATAGCGAAGCGTGCGGGTCTGTCGTTCATCGTACAGTCGCCGAATACTTCCGCCGCCGGCCTGGAAAATGCCACAGTCAAGTTTATCGACGACTTCGTCAGCAATTGGCCGGACATGACTGATGAGGAGTTCGCCCAGCAGCAGGCCGGTTTGGTCAACCGTCTTACCCAGACACCAAAGAATTTGAACGAACGTTCGCAACGTTACTGGGCAGACCTCACCGACGACGTTTATACGTTTGACGGCCGCGAGCAGATCGCAGCGCACGTGCAGGCCTTGAATCGTGCCGACATGCACGCCTATCTCACCGAGTTGCGTGAGCGCATGGCGAACCGGCGTCTGCTGATCTATACCCAGGGACAATTCAGCGCGGTGCCGGAAACCGGCAAGCTGTTAAGCGACGCGACTCAGCGCTGGGAAGACGTGCCTCAGAGCTGAAGGCGATACGGCGGGAGTGACTCGATAAGCGCCTTGCCATAGCGTTTGGTAACGATGCGCTTGTCTAACATCGTTATGCGCCCACGATCGTTTTCGTGGCGTATGAGGCGGCCGCAAGCCTGCACTAACTTGAGCGCTGCGTCCGGGACCGATATTTCGTAAAACGCATTGCGGCCACGCGCCTCAGCCCACTCGGCCATGGCTTGATCGACCGGGTCGTCGGGCACCGCGAAGGGCAGTTTTACGATGATGACGTGACGACAGTACGCATCCGGCAGGTCGAGGCCCTCCGAGAAGCTCGCCAAGCCGATCAGATATGACGGTTCACCGGCATCAATACGCTTGCGATGATCGCGGATGAGCACCTGCTTCGCGGCTTCGCCCTGCACGAACAGGCGCTCGTTAAGATCCTTGGGCAAATTCTTCACCACCGCATTCAGCTGCCGCCAGGAGGTAAACAGCACCAGCGCGCTTATCTCCTGCTCCATCAATTCCGGCAATAGTCTGGTGACCTCATCGGTGTGCGCGTCGAAATCCCGCGGGTCGGAGTCCATCTCAGGGACTGTGAACGTAGCGATATTGGGGAAGTCGAACGGACTCGCTATGCGCGCCCGCAGGACGTCTGCGTCTAACCCGGTGCGCTCGAAAAACCGGTCGAAGCGCCCCATGGCGGAAAGCGTGGCCGACGTACAGATCGCGCCATACGCGCGCTGCCACAATACCTCTTGCAATATGTGTCCGGGCTCGATGGGCGCAGACACCATTTCCACGTCGTAGGGCGTGCGATTTACCCACCGCGCAAATCGATATTCGGATTCTCCCGCATAGTCGTCGAACAGGGCCAGGTTGGTCAGCGCCCGGGTCTGGGTCTGCCCGACCGGCACCAGCCAATCTTCTGCTTCGTGTGAGTTTTCCCAGTTGACCTCGCCGGCGACCGCCGCCTGCACGAGTTCGTGGGTGCGTTCCAGGTCGTCGCAGATCTTCGCCATGTGCGGCAATGCGCCACCCGCCAGATTGCGGATCTCCTCCGGCACTTCACCCAACGCGAAGCGATGCGTTTCCAGGTCGTCATCTCGCACCGAGTACTCGAGCTCCTGTAGACCCTCAGACAACGCATCCAGCGCCGAACGCATAGCGCCAGTCTCATTGGCCACGCTCGTGGCGAGCGCCACCAACTCTGGCGGGCGGGCAAATCGCTGCGTCAAACTGCCCAGCACGGTGTTGACGTGGTCCAGCCACTGCTGCGTGCCCTGCAGGCGCGCGCGGGAAGAAAAGTGCGTTTGTGTCTTGTCGGCAAGATGGTGCGCCTCATCCAGAATGTAGATGCACTCTTCGGGCTCCGGCAGCACCGCCCCACCACCCAGCGCGAGATCCGCCAAGACCAGATCGTGATTCGCAACGATGACATCGCTGCCCTCCAGCGCACCACGCGCTTTGAAAAACGGACACGACTTAAAAAAGCTACAACGATTGTTGCTGCAGCCACGGTGATCTGTGGTGACCGTGCTCCACGCCCCATCCGGCAGCTCGTCCGGCCAGCTGTCCAGTTCCCCGTCCCATTGGCCCTTGCCGATCTGATCCAACATGTTCTGATACAGACCGGTATGGTCGCCGCCCGCAACTTCAAACAGGGGAATTTCCTGCTGATCGTGATATTTCAAGTTATCGTCGAGCCGCTTCAGGCATAGATAGCGCCCGCGACCCTTGGCCAGACTGACACGAAACTTCAATTCGGCATGCCGCTTCAGGTCGGGAATATCCTGCAAGGTCACCTGTTCCTGCAACGCGACGGTGGCCGTACTCAACACAATGGTTTTGTTCAGCGCCTGAGCCGTCGGGATCGCGGCCAGGCAGTAACCTGCAGTCTTGCCCGTGCCGGTACCGGCTTCGATGACCGCGATGCGGTTGCTCTCGCTGGTTAACGTGCGTGCCACGTGCGCGATCATTTCCCGTTGCCCACGACGCGCCTTGAAACCCCGAGCATTCAACCAGGCCCGATAGGCGGTCTGGATGGAGCTTTTAAGTTCGTCGGTAAGGAGCGGGATGCCTGGCGTTGCAGAGGCGTTCATAGAGCAAGCTTACTTGTCGGCGAATTCATACACCACCGCCAGGGGCGATGTTCCGTGTACGCATTCGTTCAAGTTGCCGATGCCCCGGAACACACGTTAGCGTAACGAGGCTCCCAACAATTCCCGCGCGATGATATGGCGCTGCACTTCCGAGGGCCCCTCGCCGATCCGCCTGATGCGCATTTCGCGGTACCACCGCTCGAACGGTAAGTCCTTGGCTACCCCAAGACCACCGAACATCTGCATGCAGCGGTCCACCACCCGTCCGCCTGCTTCCGAGGCGACCAGCTTGGCCATGGCTGCTTCTTTGCGGAATGGTTCGCCGCGGGTGGCCTTGGCCGCCGCTTCCAACGTTATCCAGATGGATTGCTTGATGTCGATTTCGTTGTCAACCAGCATCCACTGGATCGCCTGGCGGGTGGAAAGAGGCGCGCCGAACGTCTCGCGCTGCGGCACGTATTCCAGCGCCATCTCGTGAGCCTTTACCGCGACCCCTATGCAGCCCGCCGCGTAGGGTATTCGCTGCCGCGTGAGGCGGTCGTTAGCTATAGCAAAGCCACGATTGAGTTCGCCAAGGATGTTGTCCGCGGGCACACGCATGTCCTCGAACTGCAGCTCCGTTGCGTAGTTGGCGGAGCGCAGAGTGTGCACTATGCGGCGCACATGAAAACCTGGCGTGTCGGTGTCGACGATGAAACAGGTCACCCCATTGCGCCCTTTGTCTGAATCGGTGCGGGCAAACACCAGGCCGAAGTCGGCCTTGTCTGCGCCGCTGATCCACAGCTTGCCGCCATTGATGACCCAGTCGTCACCGTCGCGCACCGCCTTGGTCTGAATCGCACGGGCCGGATCGGAACCGCCAGACGGTTCGGACAAGCCAAAAAAGCCACGCTTTTCGCCGCGCAACACCGGATACAGATAACGCTCTTTCTGCGCGTCGGTGGCTTCGAACAACTGCGCAAGACCTGCTCCGCCAAACGTGCCATAACATGGCGCATACAGGCCCGCGCGATGTTGCGACATTTCGATGGCGATAAGCGTACGCGTCACCAGGTCGATATCCGGGCCGCCATAGGCAGGCGGAATATCCAACCCGTACAGGCCCATCTGCTTGGTTTTCTCGATCAAGCGCGCCTTGTCTTCCGGCGGCAGCTCATCGGCGTCCGGATCAAGCCCAATTTCCAGGGGCAGAATTTCTTCTCGTACGTAGCGCCGCACAATGCCGACGATCATGTCTTGTTCTTCGGTGAGTTCTAGATTCATTAAGAAGGACTCAGTTTGCCTAGGGTAATCTGTCGCAACATTTCGGGCGGGTTGCAGGCCGGCGGCTCACCGTAATCTGCGGTGTGCGCCATGAGCAGTTCGCGGTATCTGGAATGGTAGGCCGACGTTACCTCGTAGCGCGCGCTCACCGCACTCGATATGTCCTGGGCTGCTGCGCTCACCTCGGCACGCAAGCCGAATTGACTGCTTGCGCCGGCGTAGCCGATGTAAATGACATTGTCGTCCGCGTCCGCGAGTTCAAACACGCCCAGGTGGCCGTGCAAACGCTTTACCGCGTCCGCGATTAACATCCAGGGCTTGGTAAGACGCGTTGCCAAGCTAGTCCTTGATGTCGACTTCTACGCGCTGCTTTGGCATCACCGATATCTCCATGGGCGCAAAATGTTCCATATCCACGTCGATGAGATATGGGCCCGTCACGTCCATGGCCGTATCCAGCGCTGCTGCAAATTCCGCAACGCTTTGCACGCGTTGCCCCGGCACGCCCATGGACTCGGCCATACGTGCAAAGGCTACCTTGCCCAAATCCGTTTCATTGACCCGTCCGAACCGGTTGGTCTGCAACCAACGCAACACACCGTAACCGGAATCGTTGAACAGGCAGATCACCAGCGGTATCTGATACTGCGCCGCCGTGGCCAACTCCGTGGCGTGGAACATGAACCCACCATCACCGTGGACCACGACGGTTTTGCGATCCGTCGCAATGGCCGCACCTACCGACATGGGAAATCCAGGCCCTATCGCCCCTGAGGTAGGGTTTATGGAGGTTCGAGGTTCGTATATCGGGAACTGCTGATTGCCCCAGTTGTAGGCGGATATGGTCTGGTCGCGCACGAATACGCCGTCGCGCGGCAATTTGGCGCGTATGGTGTCCATCACGTGAGGCCAATCTTCGCCCAGCCGCTCACGCATGGCGTGGCGCACGCCATCCCGCGCCTCCCAGATCGTCTGGTTAAATTGCCCGTCATTGGGCTGCAACTCGGCGAGATCCGCATTTATGGCCGTGAGTGCCACCTTGGCATCCGCCAGCACGCCAACATGCGCGCGGTGCGTGCGCCCGATCATGTTGCCGTCGATGTCTATCTGTACTAAATCCCCCGGCGGGGTTTGCGCCTGACCCTGACCATCCACCCCCACCGCAAACTTGGTACCGATGGCAATGGTGAGGTCTGCGCCTTGAATGGCATTGTAAATTCCGGCGCTGTTGTAGTAATTGCCCACGCAAAGCTCGTGATCCTCGGGGATAACTCCACGACCGTCCACTGTGGTCAGTACCGGGCAGTCGAGTTGTTGCGCCAGCGCCCGAACTTCGGCACCCGCACCGGCCGCGATGACGCCACCACCGGCCACGATAATGCGGCGGCTGGCATTCTTAATGCTCTCCAGGGCGCGCTCAATTTGAGCTTCATCCGCTGCGAATTCGTTCTGCGGATAGGCGAATGTCGCTCGCTCAGTCTCTGCGTACTGCAGGTCGATGGGTATTTCCAACGCCCCTGGTGCGCCGCGCCCGGTATACATGTCGTTTAACACGGCGCCGAACGCAGACCCAAGCTGCGAGATGTGCCTGGGACTTTCCACCCGGCGGCATACCGTGGCCAGCATCGGGACCTGGTTTTCCGCTTCGTGCACGTAGGACAACCCTTTGCCGTAGAACGCTGTTTCCGCCTGGCCGGTAATGACCATCACTCGCGATGAACCATACTGGGCTTCGTACAGGCCCGTAACAGTGTTCGACGTTCCCGGGCCGGTGGAGGCGATCATCACCCCCATCTTCCCGCTTGCACGCGCGTACCCGTCTGCAGCATGGGTACCCGCTTGCTCATGGCGAACGTCGATTATCTTCGTCTTCCCGAGTCGGTTGATCGCATCCATCAAGGGCATGTTGTGAATGCTCACGATGCCGAACACGTGCTCTACACCGAGCTGCGCCAGGGCATCCGCGATCAGGTCCGCACCGGTAAAACTCATGCAGCCGACTCGAGTTTCGACAGGTCGATGCCGTAGAGCTCGGCGACATTTCCGCACAGGATCGCATGGCGCTGTTCCGCGCTCAGCTGCTTGGTGTGCTCGGCCAACATATCCTGAGACCACGGCCAGGTCGAGTCGCTGTGGGGGAAGTCGTTGGCCCACATCAATCTGCGCCAGTTCATGTCGCCAGCCATCCTGAACGCCACCCAATCATCCTGAAATGTGGAGTAGATATTCTCAGAAAAGTATTCAGAGGGTTTTTTCGACAGATTGATGCCTGGCGCAAGCCAGTTGCGGTGGCGCTTGTACGCGTGGTCCATGCGGTACATGTAGTGCGGTATCCAGCCAGCGTCCGCCTCCACGCACACAATCTTCAGCTTGGGAAAGCGTTCGAACACGCCGCCGAATATCAGCGTCCCCATGATGTCCTGGTTGCCCCGGATGATCGAAAGAAAGGTATTGATGCGCGGACCGCGGGTGGGCCCGCTCTTGGTGGTCAAAATGTGGAACGACAGGGGCATATCCATGTCGATGGCAGCTTCCCACAGCGGATCGTATATCTCGGAATCGTAATCTTCCAAGGCAGGCACGCCCGGCATCATCACGCCGCGCAATCCCAGCGCCTTGATCGCCTTGAGGTCTTCGATGCCTTCCTGGGGCGTGCGCATGGCAGTCTGACCACAGCCAAGCAGGCGGTACGGATTCTCGTCGCAGTACTCTGCAATCCAGCGATTGTAGGCGTCGAAACAGGCTTTCTTGTAGTCGAAATCGGGATGGTTGCAGATCATCATTCCCACGGTGGGATAGATGACTTCAGCGGCAACCCCGTCCCGCCGCTGGTCACCCAGCCGCGCCTTCGGATCCCAGCCGCTGCGGTGCAGGTCTTCAAACTTCACCCCGGCTTCAGACAGTTCCTCAGGATCTTTACCTGCGGCTGCCACCAGGCCCATGGCGATGGGCCGCGACATGCCATCGACGATGAACAGGTCGCCTTTTTCCGCGCTGTTCACCATTTTTGGCGCTTTGTCGCGCCACTTGGAATCGATGTATTTCACATACGTATCAGGATGCTCGGTGATGTGCGAATCCGCGGAAATCACCGGATATTCGGCTGCTGTCATGTCTCCTCCCCCGAAGATGGTAAGCGATCGACTATCGGGCCATGCATATGGGGTGTCAAGTTGCAGGAATCCGTCTCGCACAGCTGGTGTATACGTAGAAACAACAACTTGGCAATCACCGCGCCGGCGTGTTCAATAGCAGGTGATATTGAGATTGACGAAAGGGACAGGGATATGAAGTTTGGAATCTTTTACGAACACCAGCTGCCGCGCGATTGGGAAGACTTCAGCGAGCATCAGCTAATCAAAAATTCGTTGCAGCAGATCGAGCTGGCGGACAAGCTGGGCTACGACTACGCGTGGGAGGTGGAGCACCACTTCCTCGAGGAGTACTCGCATTCCTCCGCCCCGGAGGTGTTTCTGGCGGCTGCCAGCCAGCGCACCGAGAACATCCGGCTGGGACACGGCATTATTCAATTGACCACCAATCACCCCGCGCGGGTGGCGGAGCGCGTGGCGACGCTGGACCTGGTGTCCGATGGGCGCGTGGAAATGGGTCTGGGCGAGGGTTCGTCGACGACGGAACTGCACCCGTTCAATCTCAAGTTTCGCGACAAGCGCGACGTATGGGAAGACGCGGTGCGCTGCACGTTGCCTATGATGTACAACCACGGCTGGGAGTACGATGGTGAGTTCTTCCACTTTCCCAAGCGGGCGGTGATTCCAAAGCCCCTGCAGAAGCCGCATCCGCCGTTATGGATCGCCTGCTCCCAGCTGGACACCATCAAATACTCTGCGCACCGTGGCATGGGCGCACTGTGTTTCAAGTTCGTCAACCTGGCGGCGGCTGAGGCATGGGTGAACGCCTACTACAACACCTTCATTCATCATCAGGAAAAGCTCACCGACTATCAGTCGAACCCCAATATTGCCGTGGTGGCAGGGTTCATGTGCGCGGAAACCGACGAGGAAGCCTGGCAGAAAGCCGACGGATGGACCTTCTTTCAGTTTGCTCTGCAGCTCTACGGCAAGGAAGGTCCGTTCGAGCCCGGCGGCGTGAACTTCTGGGAGCGCTACCAGGAATGGAAGCAAACCCCCGCGGGACAGAAGCGCAGCGGCAGTGAGCTGATCGGCTCGCCGGATACGATTCGCCAGCGCCTCAAGGAGCTGGAGGACGCCAACGTTGACCAGGTCATATTGTTGAACCAGGCCGGCAAAAACACCCACCAGGACATCTGCCAGTCACTGGAATTGTTCGCCAACGAGGTGATGCCGGAGTTCAAAGCCCGGGAGGATGACCATCAAGCCTGGAAACAGTCGGTACTGAATGGCGAAACCATCTTAGAAGACATCGATACCGAACCGTTCAACTTCTCACGTGGGCGGGAACCGACGCAGAAGTCGACTAAGCAGGCCCGGGACATGATCGCAGGTGTGACTGGCCGGCCAGATGCACAGAAGGTTAGCTAGTTATTCGCGGGACTCTACACTTTGTAGCGCCTGCCAGACGCGATAGGGAGTCAACGGCATATCGACGCTCGCGATTCCCAGAGGCAGCAGGGCATCTATCACGGCATTGACCACCGCAGGCGGCGCACCACAGGCGCCGCCTTCGCCTATGCCCTTAACGCCTAATTCATTGTTCGGGTCGAGAACTTCGTTGAACGAAACCTCCACATCCGGCAAATGGCTGGCGCGTGGCATGGCATAGTCCATCAAAGACCCCGTGAGCAATTGCCCGCTGTCGTCGTACACGATGTGTTCGTACAGTGTCTGCCCGATGCCCTGGACCACACCACCATGGACCTGGCCGCTGGCCAGCAACGGGTTAATGACCTGTCCGCAGTCGTCCACTGCGGTGTAGTGCTCGAGCGCTATAACACCCGTCTCCGGATCGATTTCCACTTCCGCCACATGACAACCGTTGGGAAAAGTAAAGCTGCCGGCGCCGCGGTCGTATCTGACCACGCGTTGTAATCCGGCGCCGCCAAATTGTGCTTCTGCGGCGGCTTGCGCCACCTGCCCGAGGGTCACCACTGAGGCGCTGGCAGTGGTGCTGAATTTCCCGTTGGCGTAGTGCACGCTTTCCCGGGCGACCTGCAGCAGCTCCGAGGCGACATCCGTGGCGTCCTCCATGACAGCCTCACTCGCCTTGATCACGGCGATAGTGCCCATCTGCGACGAGCGGGACCCACCGGTGCCGCCGCCGAATTTAACCTGCTGCGTGTCGCCCTGAATGATGTTGATCTTGTCGAAGTCGATCCCCAGCGCCTCGCTGAGAACCTGGGAGTAGGTCGTGCGGTGCCCCTGCCCGTGGCTGAAGGTGCCCACGATGACGTCCACAGAACCATCTGCATTGATGGTGATATTCGCTTCTTCCTCGGGCCCGCCGCCGCTGGATTCCATGTAGTAGCCCAGACCACGGCCACGCAGCAAGCCACGTGCGGCGCTGGCGGCAGCGCGCTCGGGAAACCCGGCCCAGTCCGCTTTCTGCAGGGCCAGGTCCAGGGTTTCGGAAAACTCTCCACCGGTTAGGTCGATACCCGATGGCATCGCGTACGGCATTTCCGCGGAGGTGACAAAATTCTGTTTGCGCAACTCAACCGCGCTCACGTTCATGTCGCGGGCCGCCGCCTCGAGCAGCCGCTCCATCACATAACAGGCTTCAGGACGACCCGCGCCACGATACGCGGCCACCGGCATGGTGTTGGTAAACACACAGCGAACCGAGTGATGCACCTGTGGTATGCGGTACACCGTGCCCACGACGCGACCGCCTGCCATGGTCGGGACAAACGGGCCAACCGCAGTGCAATACGCGCCCAGATTAGCGGTAGTCTCTACGCGCATACCGAGAAAGCCGCCGTCGGCATCGAAGGCGCCGGTCACAGTGGTGATGTTGTCGCGGCCGTGGGCGTCACTTAAGAACATTTCCGATCGATCACCGGTGAACTTGACCGGCTTGCCGAGCTCGCGCGCAGCAAACAGACACAGGCATGCTTCCGGTTGAACTTCACCGCGGATGCCGAAGCCACCGCCGGTGTCAGGCGAGACCACCCTCACCTGATCGGTATCGACAGCAAAAATCGATTTGGCCAGCACTCCCTGTTGAGCGAACGCGCCCTGGCTTGGGTTGTAGAGCACGAGTTGACCATCGTCGACCAGGCCGATACAGGAACGCGGCTCCAGCGGGCTCGGGGCCACCCGGTTGTTAATCAAATCGACCTTGACCACATGCGCCGCCTGGGCGAGCGCTGCATCAACCGCGCCAGCGTCGCCTTTTTCGAAGTGCACGCACAGATTGCTGCCGTGCTCCCCATGCAGCGCGAGGGTGTCGGGTTGCAGCGCCTGGGCCGGATCTGCGCACGCGGGCAACTCGCTTATCTCGAGCTCTATCCGCTCTGCCGCATCGCGTGCCTGCTCCGCGGTTTGCGCCACCACCGCAGCAACGGCCTGACCGACGAAGCAGACCTTATCCTCAGCCAGGATGGGTCGCCGCGGGATGAACGCCGGTTCGCCATTGGCATTCTGCAACACCGCCCGGCAAGGCAAGCCGCCGAGCTCGGCAAGATCTCGCGCGCTGTAGACCGCGACTACGCCAGGTGCGCTCTTTGCGCCTTCAACGTCCAGGCTGTGGATTTCTCCGTGGGCGTATGGAGAACGCAGCACGCGCAGATAAAGTTCATCGGCAAACACGATGTCATCGGTGAACTCGCCGCCGCCGGTCACCAGACGCGGATCTTCCTTGCGCGGTACGCTCTGACCTATGCCAAATTTCAACTGGAAGTTACTCAGCCGCGCGCGCGCCGCCTAGTTTTCGCCGACAACAGGATTACTGAGAGTGCCAATAGGGGTGACCTCGATTTCGATCAGATCCCCATGTTTCATGAAAACCGGGGGATTGCGCGCGGCGCCCACACCGCCTGGTGTGCCGGTAACGATGACGTCGCCAGGCTCGAGATCTATGAACGTGGAGCAGAATTCGATCAGCTCCTCAAAGCCATGCACCAGCAACTCAGCTTTGGCGTTCTGCATGACTTCGCCATTCAGACGCGTGGTGAGCTCCATCTGCGAGACGTCACCGACCTCGTCCACGGTCATCATCCAGGGGCCGAACCCGCCGGTTGCGCTGAAATTCTTGCCTGGCGTGAACTGACTTGTGTGACGTTGGTATTCGCGCACGCTACCGTCGTTGTATATGCCGAATCCCACTACGTGCTGCATGGCGTCGGCGCGGGAGATGCGGCGGCCGCCGGTACCGATGACCATGGCAATCTCGCCTTCGAAATCCAACGTATCGGACTCTCGCGGTCGCACCATGGGCTGATTGTGCGCGACCTGGGCCGCAGCAAAACGCGCAAATATGGTTGGCACGCCTTCGCCGCCGCGACCGGTCTCCTCCTGGTGAGCCTTGTAGTTCAAGCCGACACACAGGATCTTCTTAGGGTCGACGATGGTCGGCGCGAACGTGAGGCCGGCCAGTGCCACATCGGCTTCATCTCCACATTGATCAGGCAACGAGCCGAGCGCACCCGCCTCGATGGCTTGGCGAAGCCCGGCAAAATCGCTGCGCGCGCCGGCATCTACAACCCCAGCGCCGTCCGATGTCACATACCCGAAGGTGGTTTTGCCATCCCGCTCAAACGACAACCAGCGCATAACGCCTCCCTAATCGAACATGATGACGCTGCGCGCCACTTCGCCCGTCTCCAGGGCTGCCATGCCATCATTGATGTCTGACAGTTGGATACGGTTTGAAACAAGATCATCGAGGTGCAATCGGCCCTGCAGGTAGAAGTCCACGAAGCGCGGCATATCCACACGGAAACGGTTCGAGCCCATCATGGAACCCTGGATCTTCTTTTCCATCAGAAAGTCGACGCCGTGCACAGACACCATGTCACCGGGGGGAATCATGCCGATAATCGTTGCAGTTCCGCCGGTCCGCAGCATCTGAAACGCTTGCTCGGCAGTAATTTTCAACCCAATGGCCTCGAACGAATAGTGCACGCCACCGCCGGTCATTTCGATGACCTTGGCCACGGCGTCGCCATCACTGGCATCCACCACATCGGTAGCACCAAATTTGCGCGCGAGATCCAGCTTGGAAGCGACCATGTCCACCGCGATCACGCGCGCCGCGCCGGCGATGGCAGCGCCATTGATGCAGGACAATCCAATGCCGCCGCAACCTATGACGGCAACCGTCGCACCAGGTTCGACCGCCGCGGTGTGGATGACGGCACCGACGCCAGTGGTTACGCCGCAGCCAATAAGCGCGGCCCGGTCCATAGGCATATCTTCGCGAATTTTCACTACTGCGTGCTCGTGCACCAGCATCTGCTCGGCAAACGAGCCGAGCTGGGCGAACTGTTGCACCATGGCTTCGTTCTGGCTGATGCGCGGTTCGTCGTCTTTGCCACGGTTGGTTTCAGGCTCCTGACACAGTGACATGTGACCCGTCAGGCATTTTTCACAATGCCCGCAAAACACCGACAGGCAGGTGATGACATGATCACCGGGCTTGACGTAGTGCACGTCGCTGCCGACCTGCTCGACAACGCCTGCACTTTCATGCCCAAGCACCATCGGCACTTGACCGGGATAGGTGCCATTCCAGAAATGCATGTCGCTGTGACAGATGCCCGCCGCTGATGTGCGCACGAGAACTTCTCTCGGGCCCGGCTTGGAGAGCTGAACTTCTTCAATCTCCATGGGCACATTTACTTCACGAAATACCGCTGCTTTCACTTGGTCCCCCCAAAATTTTCAGTGTATCGGCAAAAAACAAAGAGCCATCAAGTGTGCCACACTTTTGTGTTCTAGCTAAGGCTTCCCGCGACGATTTGTTCTGCGACAAGAATCGCGGCCTCCAGGCCTGCCGGGTTGGCGACACCCCGGCCCGCAATATCGAACGCGGTGCCGTGGTCAACGCTGGTGCGTACGAACGGTATGCCCAGGGTCGCGGTTGTAGAGGCATGAAAGTTGTGCACCTTGATGGCGATGTGACCCTGGTCGTGATAGAGCGCCAGCACCACGTCAAACTCACCAGCTATGGCCCGATTGAACACCGAATCCGCCGGTATCGGCCCGCTGGCTTCGATGCCCGCCGACCTGGCTGCGCCCACTGCGGGTTGCAGGTGGTCAATTTCTTCGCGGCCGAGCAGTCCCCCTTCACCACCGTGGGGATTCAACGCGGCCACCGCGATACGCGGATTGGGGATGCCCCATAGCGCCAGGGTATCGTGCACCAGCTGCAGCTTCTCGAGCACATTGTCGCGAGTTACGTAGCGGGCGGCTTCAATCAGTGACTTATGCGTCGACAGGTGCGCCACTCGCAACCCCGGCGTCATCAGCATGGTCGCAGTCCATTGCGCGCCGGACAGGCGAGCAAGGATCTCCTGATGGCCGATGTCGTCTACATAACCTGCCGCGTGTATTGCCTCCTTGTGCAACGGGCAGGTCACCATGGCCGCCACCGTGCCGCTCAAGCAGGCCCGCGCCGCCCACTCCACCGCTTTGACAGCGGCACGACCGCAGGCGGCTTGTACAGTGCCAAATTCGAAACTCGCCGGTTTGGGTTCCTCGATGTCGATCAGGCCGAAACCCGCCCGCAGATCCGTCGGGTCCGTCACCAGATCGATTTCCGGCAGCTCAACAGCCGCCGCGGCAGCGCCCTCATCCAGGGCCCAGCGCGGCCCAACCAGCAACCACGGCGCGGACGGCGTAGCCGCCGCCATGGTCTTGGCGAGTACTTCAGGACCGATACCGGCAGGGTCGCCCAGAGTAATTGCGATAGGGGTTATGGCGCGCAACTTCTAATCACTCCACAGTTACTGTATATTTATCCAGTATATGGTGTTCGTGTCGAGGCGTATATGCAAACACTACAGGATCTTATAACGGCTTTCCGTCTATATGCAGTGTGCGAATCATGCCAGCGCGTAGCCGCGTTAGATCTTCCCCGGCTGGTTGAAACAGAAGGCGGCAACTATCGCATCGACCGCTTGCGCATGCGCCTGTTCTGCCAGGAATGCCGCACGCGCAGCCAGGCGCTGCGCATCGTGTATGTAGGCGTGCAAGGGCGCGCTTCCGGGTTTCACTATGCCCGCAAGACCCAGGCGCCTACAGAATCTCAGTAGACTCCAGAGTCAGTCCGAACCCGCCAACCCCAACGTAGGACACTTCGCGACCAGCGATCAGACGCACGCGGCTGATGTTCAAATCACGCAGTATCTGCGCGCCGACGCCTACCTCCAGCCACTCGCTGCGCCGTTCTTCTTCTTTGCTCGGGGCGCTGTCGAGATTCTCGTGGGGTACGCCAATAAAGCCTGTACGAAGGTAGATGAGTACGCCCCCACCCAGTTTTTCGATGCGCCTGAGCGACGCATCCAACAGGTTAGATTCGTGGTCCGTCTGGGGGCCCAGCACATCATCAATGAGCTTTTCACGATGTATCCGTACTGGCACGCCATCCATTTTGCTAATGTCGCCAAACACCAGCGCCAGGTGTTCTGCATCTTCAAACATCGTGCGATAAGACACGGCCCTGGCCGGGCCAAGCTTGGTTTTAACTTCAAACTCGTTGGTACGCGCTACCAGCTGCTCGCGCATCTGCCGGTATGCGATGAGATCGGCAATGGTGATGATCTTGAGCTCGTGCTCGGCAGAAAATGCCAACAACTGCGGCAAGCGCTGCACCGTACCATCGTCATTGACCAGTTCGGCCAGCAGGCTCACCGCGGGAAGCCCGGCCAACACAGACAGGTCCGCGCCTGCTTCGGTATGACCCGAACGCACCAGCACCCCTCCCTGACGCGCCACCAACGGAAAGATGTGCCCGGGCCGCACAAAGTCGTCTGCGCTGACATTGCTGTTGGTCAGCGCCTGCACCGTCGCGGCTCGTTCTTCGGCGGATATACCGGTAGTCAATCCCTGCTTGTAGTCGATCGACACGGTAAACGCAGTACTCATGGGCGCATCGTTGCGGGCGACCATAGGATCGAGGTGCAGGCGCGTGGCCTGCTCTTCAAATATAGGTGCGCACAAAATACCGCTGGTATGGCGAATCATGAAGGCAACCGCTTCCGGCGTAGCCTTGCTTGCCGCCATGATGAGGTCTCCCTCGTTCTCGCGGTCATCGTCATCGACCACGACAATCATTTCGCCGTTAGCGATGGCGTTGATGGCGTCCTCGATGGAGTCGAATTTTGCTTCCGTGTCAGTCATCCGCTGGCTCTTGAACTGTCATGAGAAATGGGCGCAGGAGATTACCATACTGGCAAAAAAAAGCCTGCTTGCGCAGGCTTGGAATCATATCGATTCAATAACGGGAAAAATGACTGCACACATCCGGTGACGATCAGCGCAGTCTTAACCTTAGTGTGCCTGAGCGCGCATAAGTTCCTTTGACGTACCGCCACATCGGTGTATTGTTGGGGCATCGTGTGGCTTAAAGCCCACGATTTACCCCACTGGAGGCTAATGCCCCGGTGTTTGATCCCCACAGTGGCGTCACGCAGCCAACAGCTGTCAGCGCCGATTGAATGGAGGAAACATTATGTTTCATCACTGTTATCGATGGCCCTCCCGCTATGCATACGCATACGCCGGGCGCGGTCCTAAATCTCACAACTCCGGCTACGAATCGCGACGCCATCGCGGCCCTCAGGGTGGAGCGTTCGGCGTTCGCAGGCCACTGCGCTACCTCGCCTACCAACTGGACATGGACGATGGCCAGGTGCGTCGAATTGCCGCAATTCTGGACCGGCTCAAAACCGAGCGCGAGCAGGCCAAGCTCGACGAAGCCCGCACCGTGACCAAACTAGCGGCGCTGGTCACCAACCCCGAGGTGGGCGTCGACATGTTCAAGGAGGCACTGGCACCCCGGGTCGAAAGCGCCGAACGGCTGCAGTTGGCCATAGCCCGCGCAGTTCAGGACATCGTGACGGAGCTCGATGCCGAGCAGCGCGAAGACTTCGCCTACCTGCTCAATTCGAAGTCGTTCGTTTTGTAGGCGCGCGGTCTGAGGATCTACGTTAGCCTTCCTCCATCGCAGGAGGAAAACAACATGGATCAACAGACATTCGCCCAGCTGCTGGGCAACTACGGAGAGTTCGTCGGAGCGATTGCTGTACTGGTAACGCTGGGTTATCTGGCGGTGCAGATCAGGCACAACACAAACAGCAATCGCTCGGCGTCTCGACAGACCCTGCTAGAGGGCTGGGCAAACGGGAACTGGGAACTGGCCAACGACCCGGAACTGCTCCGTATCTACGCCACCGCAATCATGCATTGGCCCGATTTGCCACTAGAGGAGAAGGCCCGATTCGACATGGGCATGGGTCGCTGGCTCGCCAACCTCCAGAATGGAATCTTATTGCGGGATGCCGGGATGTTGGACCATAAGACCCTGGATACCACGGCTAACTTCATGCTGCTGTGTATTGTCAGCGACGGTGGCTCGAAGTGGTGGGAGCAGACTTGTCTTGCATGGCCTGAGACGCGCTCCTATCTGGAGGCTCGCCTGTCGCGAGGTGACAACCTGCCGCCCCCCGCTCAGGAGATGTTTCCGGATTGGATGGCGATGGTCGACCGCGACCTCAGGAGCGTGCAACGGCCGCTTGAATGATCGCAGCCGCCTGTTTGTTGGCCTGAGCAATTCTTGGCATACCGCCGCTCAAAAGGCTGAGGTCGCCGACCAGGCTCCAGATGGCGTGAGCCTCGTCATGAAACGGCAGCTGTTCCATGTCGGCGAGCCAGCGGCGGATGTCGGGGTAGGGTTCAAAGTCGGTGCAATTCGCGTACTTGGCCTGGTTCTGGCCCAGTTCCTCATAAGCACTGATGTCCGCGAGCGTGGGCCCCGAGCCGGCAATGAAACTGCGGGCTGCCAACATGCCTTCGACGATCTCGAGCGCGTTTTCCACGATTTCCGCGTTATTCTGCATGCCGGGAAACGTGTTGCGCCGGTACCACGCCTCATCCGGGTCTTTGACGCCAAACAGCGCAGGCCAGATCGCGCGGCTCCATTGGATGACCAGTTCGCGGGTATTGCGATGGTGGAAATGCAGGTACTGGTTAACCTCCGCGCGTTGTTCCAGATCCGCCGGCCACAGATCGCTCCAACCATGTTTCTCGCAAAGATAAATCCCGATGGCGTGGCTCTCCCACAACACGAAGCCGTCGTCGTCTATCGCCGGTATGGTTCCCCGCGGATTCACCGAGGCCAGGTATTCAGGTTGTTTCGCGGCGCGATTCTGGCTCGTCATAATGAACTCGAAGGGCAGTTCCTTCATCAGACACAGCCACACCACCGCGCGTACGGGCTGGGAGTTGGGGACGCCGTAGACTTTCAACATAAGGCAGCTATACGGCAGGGCACGCTAGTGCCCACCCGACTTCTCCTCCCGATATTCATGCCAATTCCAACCAATGCTATTTCTGATATTGTCAGCGCCTGACCTGGGCTGCAACAGATTGAGAGTGTCATGACGAAATCAGCATTGAATCTCGAGGACATCGTAAACGTCGATGCATATCCGCTTGATGATGCAGATCATGCCGCGCTCGATACTGTGATTTCGCGTTGCCGAACGGATCTGGAAAACAAACTCTACTGCGTGATACCTGATTTCATCAGGCCCCAAGCTCTTGAAGTCATGGCACAGGAAGCCACTCACCTCGAGGCCGCTGCTTACCACAACAACGCCCTGCGCAATTGCTACCTGCATCGCCAGATTGACCCTTCGCTGTCTGCTGAGCATCCGCGCAATCTTCAAGATCGCTCGAGCACGAGGATGATCGCGTACGATCAGATTCCACAATCGTCCGCTCTAAAAACTTTCTATCAAGCCGAATCCGTGCGGAAACTGGTGGCAGAAATCGTCGCGGAGGGAGACCTGTTCGAAAACGAAGACCCCTATCAGCCAGCCAATTATGTGTGCTATCGCGACGGCGACGAATCTTCCTGGCATTTCGATGCGGACAACTCCTTCACCATGACCTTGATGATTCAACCCGCCGCCGTCGGTGGCGACTTCGAGATGTCACCAAACACCCGCACCGACACAGATCAGAATTATGACCAGGTCAGGCGGGTCCTTTGCGGCGAGGGCAACGACAGTATTGTGTCTGTCGGTCGCGAGCCTGGCGCGCTGTGTATCTTCAAAGGTTGCAACTCGTTACACAGGGTGTCCCCGGTGCACGGTGACACCTTACGAATCATGGGTGTGTTCGTATATGAATTCAGTCCTGGAGTTGCTGGGGACGCTGAAGTCAATGCCACCATCTACGGCCCACGGGTCGCCGCGAAACACTGATTTTGAAATAGAGTTGGCGCACCCGGTAGGACTCGAACCTACAACTCTCGGCTTCGAAGGCCGATGCTCTATCCAGTTGAACTACGGGTGCGCAGCGAGCCACGCATGGTGCCTAAAACGAATTAGCTACGCAATAAGCGTCCCGGTTCAGCCCCGGTGTACTCGTTGTTGGTCAGCAGGATCTCTCCATTGACCACGGTGTTCAATATGCCATCGGCAGTCTGCTTCAAGCGTTGCGCCCCGGCTGGCAGGTCATGAACTACCTCAGGTAACTTCGGACCAACGGTATCCGGATCGAATACCACCATATCCGCCGCCATGCCTTCGCGCAGCAGGCCACGATCGTGCAAGCCCCATAGGGTCGCGGTGTTGTAAGTGATCTGACGCACCGCATCTTCCAGCGTGAGCGCCTCTTTTTCCCGCACCCAATAGCTCAGCAGGTGGGTCTGCAGGGAACTGTCCATGATCTGCGAGACATGCGCACCGGAATCCGAGAACGTCACTACGGAGCGCGGGTGTTGCATCATCTCCAGCACGTCGTCCATGTTTTCGTTGGCCAGCGGCGTGCGGAAAAACATCTTCAGATCTCGTTCCACGGCCATGTCGATCATCAGCTCCACGGGATCAACACCACGCTCACGCGCTATAGAGGCCATAGACGGCTTGTCGTACACCATGTCGTCCATGGGATACACCAGATCCCAATTCGGTGGGCGCAACTCGGCGCCGACAACCCGCGGCCCGGAGTATTCCTGATTCGCGATTTCGACGAGTTTGGCCTTTATCGCCGGGTCTTTGAGTTTGGCTTGCTGCTCCGCCAATGGTAGCGCGCGGATGTCGCGCCACATGTCCCACTTGTCATATGGCAGGTTGCTTTCGAACGACAAAATGTTGTTCAAGCCACGGCTGTGCACCTGGGCATACATCCGGCCGCCGGCGGCAGCCGTCTCATCCAACAGATCAAAATAGGGACGCCAGAAATCCGGCGCTACACGCACGCTGAACATGCCCCAGGTCTGGGTGACGCCTGATTCAACAGCCAGATCGCGTAGCCGCGTGTGATACTCGCGTATGCGTTCTGGATCACGCCCGGGCGCTTCACCGGCTATCTCAAAAATACCTTTGCCGGTCTCGCCTACGGCATTCACGATCGCGCGCACCTCGTCCCAGTTTGCCAGGCGGCTTGCCACCGGGCGGTCGTCCGCGGTGATGTGATTAAAGGTACGCGAGGTAGAAAAACCTACCGCGCCGGCCTGCATCGCCTCTTTAACCAGCGACTGCATGCCTTTGAGATCGTCTTCATCGGCCTCGTCGGTAAACGCGCGCTCGCCCATGACGTAAGTGCGCAACGCGGAATGTCCGATGTAGCCCGCATAGTTGATGCCTTTGGGCAGGTCGTCTACCGCGTCGAGAAACTCCGGGAAGCTCTCCCAGGTCCAGTCGATCCCTTCCAGCATTGCGTCCCGCGACAGGTCTTCGGCGCGTTCCAGGCTGCGGAACACCAGATCCGCCTGTTCCTGTTTGCACGGCGCCAGCGTGAACCCACAATTGCCCATGACCACACTGGTCACGCCGTGGTAGCACGAACAGGACCCGATTGGATCCCAGAACACCTGCGCATCCATGTGGGTGTGCCCGTCTACGAAGCCAGGCGTCACCACATGCCCTTCGGCATCTATGGTCTGTCTGGCCTTGTCATTGACCCGACCGATCTTGGCAATCCTGCCGTCCTGCACCGCGACGTCGGCTCGATAGCGTGCACCGCCCGAGCCGTCCACAACCATGCCATCCTTAATCACCAAGTCGTACATAACACACCCTCCCACGAGCATTTAGCGGCTAGTCTACCAGACGCACAAAGAGGTTGTGCCGGGTATCTTGCACGATCGCGTTCCCTGCTGTTTTTGCAGCTCAATTAACCCCGCTTGGCGTGGTAGCATGGGCACTGGTAGTAGATTCACTTAGAAGAATTTTGCCCGCGTCGAACGACCTCGCTTACACAATCGCGCCCGGCCAGGGCCCCTATCTGGCGTTGCTGCACGGCTTCTTATCGTCCTCGGCGCAGTGGATGCACAATCTCCAAGCCCTGGGCGAAGTGTGCACGCCGGTCACCATCGACCTGTGGGGCCATGGCGGTTCGGCCGCCCCGGAAGATCCTGCCTTGTATGAGCCGGACGCGTACGTTGAAGCGCTTGAACGTATTCGCCTCGAGCTCAACGCCGAGCGCTGGTTTTTGTGCGGCTATTCACTCGGCGCCGGCATCACGATCCGCTACACTCATCGGTATCCGAGCCGCGTTCTGGGGCATCTGTTCACCAATTCCAGCTCCGGCTTCGCCCCGGACGATCTTGCGCAAAAGTGGCGCGACGAAGCCGAGGCCAGCGCCGCGCACATCCTCAACGGCGGCCGCGAAGCCATAGAGCGCATTGCGGTGCATCCAAAATTCGCCAAACGTCTACCGGCAGATATATCCGCTGCGCTGGTTGCCGACGCAGCCGCCGTTTCGCCACTCGGCATCGCCAACACGTTGCGCGCAACGACCCCTAACGTCAGTATTCGCGACATCGCTGAATCCAATCCGCGCCCTGCCCTGCTGTGTTTCGGTGCCCACGAAAAGCGCTTCAAGGCCGCACGGGACTGGGCGCAAGACAACATGCCGCAATTGAGCATCGCCGAGCTGGACGCCGGTCACGCTGTCAACATTGAAGACTCATCCGGCTTCAATGACGCGGCAACCCGGTTCATCATGCAACATTCACCATGAGCCATATCGTCGACACTCTCATCGAAGAGCGCGCCATCAAACTGCGCCAGAACCCGCGCGTGTGGAAGATCGTTCAGCAGTACCTGTACCCCGTGCTCGGCTACCGCCAGGCGATCGACCTGATTGACGACGTACAGGGGTTGTCCGGTTTTGCGGTGTTCGAGCATTTGAGCAAACTGCTCAACATGCGGGTCACCATCGACGGCCTCGAGCATCTGCCCAGCGAAGGCCGCGCCGTGCTCATGCCCAACCACCCTGCCGGAATCGCCGATGGCATCGCCGTATTCGAGGCCATCAAATCCGTGCGCCCTGACATGACATTCTTCGCCAATCGCGACGCGGTGCGCTGCCAGGAGCAGTTAAGCGAGATCATCATCCCGGTGGAATGGATGGAAGGGAAACGCAATCACGCCAAAAGTAAAGAGACCGTGCGTAACATGGTGAAGGCGTTCAAAGACGACCGGCTTATCGTGATATTTCCTTCCGGCCGACTTGCGCGACCTACGCCAGTGGGCCTTATCGAACGCCAATGGCTGGTATCCGGAGTAAGCCTTGCGCAAAAATACGATTGCCCCATCGTGCCAATGCACATCAAAGGCTACAACAGCGCCCTGTACTACTTCTTCTGGTTCCTCAACACGGAACTGAAGGATATGACGCTGTTTCGCGAGCTACTGAACAAATCCGGCCAGCGTTACCACATGCAGATCGGATCGCCCATCCGCTCAGACACCGAGGCGACCCTGCTCACACCCGCGCTGCGCAAATTCGTGACCACGCAACTGAAGCGGGGCGAAATAGAATTCCAGGAATCCGACTGACTCCAGCTGGTTGACATCCACCGCCCTTCGTTTAGCGTTAACGGCTGCTTAACCTGGGGGACGAGCATGAACGAAACTGCAAGACTTGCGGCGCGCGTGGCTTCCGCCGACTACGGCGCCATTCCCGAAAATGCCATCGAGGCCAGCAAACAGGCGTTACTGGATTTCATCGGCGTTACGGTTGCGGGTATGGAAGAACCGCTGGCGCGCATTTTGCGGGAGGACGCCGCAGATCAGGGCGGCAATCCCCAGGCCACCATTATCGCGACGGGCGAACGCGGATCCGTGCAACAAGCCGCACTCATCAATGGCTCTGCAGGCCACGCGCACGACTACGATGACGTATTAATGGCCATGAGCGGGCACCCTACCGTGCCGGTTGCGCCAGTGGTCCTGGCGTTGGCAGAACACCATGGGCTCAGCGGCGCAGACGTGATCAAAGCGTTCTGCACCGGTGTAGACGCCGAATCCATCATCAGTCGCTTCGCTGGCAGCTCGCACTACCAGCAGGGCTGGCACAGCACCGGCACCCTGGGATCTTTCGGCGCCGCCGCCGCGGCCGCAGTACTCATGGGCCTGGACGACCAGCAAACCGCTCGTGCTCTGGGCATCGCCGGTACCCAGGCTGCCGGATTGAAGTCTCAGTTCGGCACCATGTGCAAACCATTGCACGCCGGGCACGCCGCCGCGACGGGCACCCAGGCTGCAGCCCTGGCGGCGCGGGGGTTTACCAGCCGGGAAAACATTCTGGAGGTGGAACAGGGATTCATCGATACCCAGAGCAGCAGCGCGGATGAGAAAAAGTTTGAGCGCGCGTTGAGTCAGCCCGCCTACACCCAGGACATCTGCTTCAAGTACCACGCCGCCTGCTACATGACCCACTCGGCCATCGAAGCCACCGCCAACCTGTGCGAGCGAAATGCGTTCGATCCCAATCAGATCACCAGTGTGACGGTGCAAGTCGACCCAGGGCATTTCCGGGTGTGCAACATTCAAGAACCCGCAAGCGGCCTGGAGGCGAAGTTCAGCCTTCGCTTTACCGTGGCCATGACCCTGGCAGGCGTAGACACCTCCAGTATCGACATCTTCACCGATGACCTCACCCAGGATCCGCAGTTGGTGAAGTTCCGCGACCTGGTGTCCGTGGTCGCTCATGAAAGCCCCAACCCGGAAACCATCGTCACCGTTCACACGGCTGAAGGTGAAACGCATAGTGAAGCCTTCAACGTGGCCATACCCATGACCGACCTGGACCAGCAATGGGTCAAGCTGGAGCGCAAATTCAGAGCATTGGTCATCCCTCGATTAGGCGCCGAGCGCACTAACGAGCTGGTAGATCTGTGTCACAGGCTAGACAAAATGGATGACCTCACCCCCCTATTCGATGCATTGACCAAACACTGATACGAATCACTGATACGAATCACTGATACGAAAGAAGGAACGACTATGAGCGACCAGGCTCAAGACTTTCGCGACCGCGCGACAACCATGCACAAGGGCAACCGCTACGAAGACATGACCCAAGGCAGGGTGTTCGAGCATCACTGGGGGCGCACCCTCACCGACGGCGACAATGCCGCATTCACCACCGCAACCCTGTCTTTCTGCCCGTTGTACTTCAACGAGCCGTATGCGCAAGCGTTAGGTCACCCAAAGACGCTGGTCAATCCGATGCTGGTGTTCAATACGGTATTTGGTCTAACGGTGGAGGACCTGAGCGAAGGGGGCGGCCCATTCCTGGGCGTCGATCAATGCGAATTCGTCGAGAACGTCTACGTTGGTGACACCCTTAGCGCGACCAGCGAAGTGGTCAATGCACGGGAGTCTAAAGGCAACGCCGATTTCGGCATCGTCACCTGGCACACACAGGGTTTTAATCAGCATGGCGCCAAAGTCGTGGAGTTCCACCGCACCAATCTCGTGCGCCGCCGCAACCCCGCACAAACGCAGTCCGAACAGGCCCAGTCCAAACAAACATAGAAGGCGTCGTCATGGCATTGACCGGAACCAACAATTACTTCGAAGACTTCGAAGTCGGCAGCGTCATGAAGCACGCGCGCGGCAAGACCATGTGCGAGCAGGACAATGTCGGCATCACCCTGCAGGTGCTCAATACTGCGGAGGGGCATTTCAATGAACACCTCATGCAGAAAAACGCCATGGGCCGTGATGGATGGAACTCGCGTCTCCAGTTTGGCGGCGTGACCATATCCATGATTATCGGATTGTCTATGCAGGATACCGGGGAAAACGCGCTGCGAGAGCTTTCACTGGACAAGATACGCCTGAAGAATCCCGTGTTTCACGGCGACACCCTGTATGCCTACACCGAGGTGCTCAACACTGAACCTGCCGAGCGCGAAGACGCGGGAGTGGTAACGTTCAAGCACTACGGCGTCAATCAGGACGACAAAGTGGTGTTCGAAGGAGAACGCCGCGTATTGATCAAGAAGCGCAACGCCTAACAGTTTTAACTTAACGAGAATGACAATGAACAAACAACCCGCCCGCCCCCGCCGTTGCCAGCTATCCGTCCCTGGCAGCTCAGAAAAGATGATGGCCAAGGCTGCCGCTCTGGAACTGGACCACGTATTCCTCGATCTGGAGGACGCCGTTGCGCCAAGCGCCAAGCCCGCCGCGCGCGGCATGATCGTCGACGCCCTGAACAATCTCGAGTGGACACCACGAACCGTCTGCGTGCGCATCAACGACGTAGAGACACAATGGTGCCACGACGACATTATCGAGGTGGTCACAGGCGCTGGCGCCAACCTGGACACCATCATGCTGACCAAGGCGAAAAGCGCCGCGGACGTACGCTTCGTACACCTGATGCTGGATCAGCTCGAACAGAAACTGGGCCTGCAACGCCGCATTGGCATCGAGTGCCTGATCGAGGAAGTCGAAGGCATGATGAATGTCGAAGAGATTGCCGCGTGCAGCGACCGGCTCGAGTGCCTCGTGTTTGGCATGGGCGACTACAGTGCGTCACAACAGATGCAGTTGAGCGCCGTTGGCAGTACCGGCGGCTATCCCCCGGACATCTGGCATTACCCGCGCTACAAGATGACCATCGCATGCCGCGCTAACGGCATCGACCCGGTGGATGGCCCGTACGCCAATTTCCGCAACGCGGACGCCTATCGCAAGGAAGCCGAGCGATCACTGATCCTCGGCATGGTCGGCAAGTGGGCGATACACCCAGCCCAGGTAGAGATCGCCCAGGAAGTGTTCGCTCCATCCGCCGAGGATGTGAGCTCCGCGCGCGCGCAGAAAGAAGCCTACAATCAAGCCCTCGCGGAGGGCCTGGGCGCGATCAACGTAGATGGAGTAATGGTGGACGCAGCCAGTATTCGTATAGTGCAGAACCTCATCGATCGAGCGGACCTGATAGGGATATGACCGAACATTACCTGACCGAAGAGCGCTTAATGATCCAGGACGTCGCCCGGGACTTCACCATGCGCGAGGTGTTGCCGGTCGCCAACGAGCTTGATCCAGTGCAGGGGAAAATTCCCATGGAACTGCGCACCAAGCTCGGTGAAATGGGCTATTTCGGCATTCGCATGCCCGAAGAGCACGGCGGCCTGGGCCTGGGCGTGTTCGAATATTGCCTGATCGCCGAAGAGCTGGCGCGAGGTTGGATGAGCGTGGCGAGCATCATCGCTCGGGCGTCTTCGCTGATGGCGGTAGGCGGCTGGCGCGAAGACAAACGCCGGGAGCTCACGGCCAAGGCGGCCCAGGGCGAATATCTGGCGGCGGTAGCGCTGTCGGAACCGAACGTGGGCAGCGATCTTGCATCAGTGAGCTGTAAAGCCGTGTTGGACGGCGAAGAGTGGGTGATCACGGGCAACAAGTACTGGTGCACCTTCGCCGACGAGGCCGACTACATCAATCTTCTGGCGCGGGTGGAAGCGCCCGGCGAAGGCGCCAACTACAAAGGTCTGCGCTCTTTCATCATCGAAAAACCCAGGGGGGAGCTACCCGCCGGGTGCCAGGGTGCGCCCATTCCTAAAATCGGCTACTTCGGCTGGAATACCTACGAACTTGCCTTCGATGAATGCCGCATACCCAAAGCGAATATCATCACCGGAGGCGGCGGTGAAGGCTTCAAGAATACCGTGAACATGCTCAACGTGGCCCGGGCGCATACCGCGTCGCGCTCAATCGGACTCGCGCGCGGCGCATTGGAAGACGCCTCGGCCTATGCCCACGAGCGTGTCCAGTTCGGCGTGCCCATAGCCGATTTTCAGGAAACGCGTTTCAAACTCGCGCGCATGGCGAGCGAGATCGAAGCAGCCCGCGCCCTCATGTACGACGTTTGCACCAAGATGGATCTGGGCCAGACCTGCGACAAGGAAGCCTCGATGGTGAAGTGGTTCGCAGCAGAAATGGCCGAGCGGGTCACGTCCGACGCTTTGCAGATTCTTGGTGGCGCGGGATACACCAAGCTGCACGCGGTTGAGCGCTACTGGCGCGATGCGCGACTCACCAAAATATTCGAAGGCACCAGCGAGATTCAGTTGCGCATCATCTCCGACCGGATGCTGGGCAAGCCCACGCAAAGGGCGAACGCTTGACCGCATTCGTCCGTCTGGTTGAAGAGATACGCAGCTGCACGATCTGTAGCGATCATCTCCCACTTGGACCACGGCCGGTGTTGCAGGCGAATCCGGCGGCCAGAATTCTGATTGTCGGCCAGGCGCCGGGCACCGCGGTGCACAAGTCCGGCATGCCCTTCACCGACCCCAGCGGCGACCGTCTGCGCGGTTGGCTGGGCGTGGACGACGACGAATTCTATTCATCAGAGCTGTTCGCCATCGTGCCCATGGGATTCTGCTACCCCGGCCGCGGCAAGGGCGGCGACCTGCCACCGCGCGTGGAGTGCGCAACGACATGGCGCAAGGCGCTGTTGTCGCATCTGACCAATATCGAGCTGACCGTAGTTGTGGGGCGCTATGCCATCGACTGGCACATCAATCCTCCGCGCGGTGCGACCCTGGGCACCGTGGTGGAGCAATGGCGCGAGCATTGGCCCCAGCTCGTACCCCTGCCGCACCCGAGCCCGCGCAACACCCGATGGCTGCGCTCCCACCCATGGGTCGAAGCTGAAATCGTGCCGCAACTGCAATCACGCATACGTACCTTGCTATCCAACGCGGCCCAGACGTAGACTCAAATGAAGGGAATTCGAAGGTGAGTCAACGAAGTGTCATCGCAACCAAGCGCACAAACTCTGGGCGAACTCAAAGCCAGCGGCTACCAGCCCAAATCCGTTAAAGAAGAGATTCGCCAGAATCTCATTATGAAGCTGTCCCGAGCGGAACCGCTGTTCCCAGGTATTGTCGGTTACGAAGACACCGTGATACCGCAGATCGTCAACGCGCTGCTCGGCTGCCAGGACATCATCTTTCTAGGCGAGCGCGGCCAGGCCAAGTCACGCATCGTGCGCAGCTTAGTATCATTGTTGGACGAATGGACGCCAGTCATCGAGGGCACCGAGATCCCCGAAGACCCGCTACAGCCCATCACTCGGGCGGGCAAGGACCTGATCGAGCAGCACGGTGATGACACCCCGATACGCTGGCTGGGCCGCGACGAACGCTACGGTGAAAAGCTCGCCACGCCCGATATCACCATCGCTGACATCATTGGCGAGGTAGATCCCATCAAGGTCGCCGAAGGACGCTATCTGTCCGACGAACTCACCTTGCACTACGGCCTGGTCCCGCGCATGAACAAGGGAATTTTCGCCATCAACGAGCTGCCGGATCTGGCCGAGCGCATCCAGGTAGGGTTACTCAATCTGCTCGAAGAGCGCGATGTGCAGATACGTGGACACAAAGTGCGTTTGCCCGTCGATGCGTTCATTCTCGCCACCGCAAACCCCGAGGATTACACCAATCGCGGGCGCATCATAACGCCCCTGAAAGACAGGTACGGGGCGCAGATTCGCACCCACTACCCCGAACAGATCGAACAGGAACTGGACATCGTCGAGCAGGAGGCAAACGTCCTGGCACTGTCCGATTATAAAGTCACGGTTCCCGATTACATGAAGGAGATCATCGCCCAGGTGACCCACCAGGCGCGCCGCTCCCCGGACATAAATCAGCGCTCCGGCGTGTCGGTGCGCGCCTCCATCGCCAACTACGAAGTCCTGGTGGCGAACGCATTTCGGCGGGCATTGGTGCTGAACGAAGCCGAAGTCGTGCCACGCATATCAGATCTGGAATACATCGGCTCTTCGTTCCAGGGCAAGGTGGAGTTCGAAGCCATGGAGGAAGGTCAAGAAGACAAGATCACATCGCGCATCGTGCATGCCGCCACCAAGGCTGTTTTTGACCAGCGCCACGACCTGCACGACCTGCAGCCTATCGTCGACGCCTTCAACGAGGGCCTGTCTATTGAAATCGGCGATGCGGTATACGCGGAAGACTACGCCGTCATCATCGACAAAATCCCCGGTCTTGCCGAACGCATCACCGCAGACACACCGGGCACCCGCGCGGCCGAGGTGGAATTCCTGTTAGAAGGCCTGCATCTCAACAAGCTGCTCAACAAGTACGCCGTATCCGGGCGTTCAACTTACACGGGGTAAGATCAATGGCTTTCTCGCGCCGGCAACGCTACAGCGCCTGGGACGGTTCCCAGCAGATCCCCTGGGACGCTGACGAAGTGATGAAGGCGTTGGCCGATGACCTGATCGAATACGGCGATCTGCGCTGGGCAATGCGCAACCTCATGTCCCGGGGCATGCAGATTCCCGAGGGCGGCTACATGCAGGGGCTGCGCGACATGATTCGCCAACTCAAGGAGCAGAAACAGCGGCAACTCAAACGCTATAACCTCGATTCGATTTTTGAAGATTTTCGCGAGCGCCTGGACGAGATTGTGCAGATGGAGCGCGAACGGATAGAACAATGGAAGAAGAAGTCCGAAGACCCGGAGAACTTCAGCGATACATTGCTCAAAGACATCGCCGAGCGCAACGAACAAGCCCTGGATGAGCTGCCTGAAGATATTGCCGCGCGCATCAAAACCCTGGAAAAATTTGAGTTCATCAACCCTGAAGCGCAGAAAAAATTCCTGGAGCTGTTAAACGAGCTCAAGAAGGCCATGACCAGCACCTTCTTTCAGGACATTGAGAACATGGTCAACAACCTCTCCGACGGCGACATCGAGCGGATGAAGGAGATGGTCAAAGCGCTGAACGACATGCTGGTGAAGAAGATCGCCGGGGAAGACCCTGAATTCGATAAGTTCATGGAACAATTCGGCGACATGTTCGGCGCCAATCCCCCGCAGAACCTCGACGAGCTGCTGGAACAGATGCGCCAGCAGATGGAAGCCGCGCAATCGTTGATGAATTCCATGTCACCGGAACAGCGCCAGGCGCTACAGGATATGTTTCAAGGGCGCTTGGGCGACCCTGAACTGGAAGCCGAAATGGCCAAACTGGCCAAGGAATTGGATTTTCTCAATCCCGACGGTCAACGTTACCGTTTTTCCGGAGATGAGTCCCTGGGTCTGGAAGAGGCCATGCAGGTCATGCGCGAAATGCATGAAATGGATGACCTGCTGGGACAGATGCAGGATGCAGAACGCCGTGGCGATCTCGACGGCATCGACAAGGATCTGCTACGCGATCTCCTCGGCGAAGAAGAAGCCGACCAGCTCGAAGAGCTCGAAAAGCTGATGAAGATGCTCGAAGACGCTGGGTACGTACGTTCCAGCGACGACAAGGGCTGGGAGCTCACCCCCAGGGGTTCTCGCATGATCGGGCAGAAGGCGTTGGGCGAAATTTATCAGCGTCTGAAGAGCCAGAGCCTCGGCAACCACGCGGTACCCGAAGAAGGGCGCTTTGGCGAACGCATCGAGGACACCAAGGGTTACGAGTTCGGCGACCCCTTCCACCTGCACATGCCGCGCACCCTGCGCAACGCGATCGACCGCAACGGCCCAGGCTCTCCAGTGCTGCTGAAGCCGGAAGATTTCGAGATTTACCGCAGCGAACAGATCACGACAACCGCCACCGCCATGCTGGTGGACCTGTCGTGGTCCATGGCACTGCGCGGCTCTTTCCAGGCAGCAAAGAAGGTAGCGCTGGCGCTGCATAATCTCATTACCAGCCAATATCCCAAGGACAGCTTTTACATCATCGGTTTCGCTGCCTATGCCAAAGAGCTGAAACCACACGACCTTCCCTACCTGCAGTGGGATGAGTACGTGCTGGGCACCAACATGCAACACGCGCTGTTGCTGGCGGAGCGGTTGCTGGCGAAGCATTCAGCGGGCAGCAAGCAGATCATCATGATCTCGGATGGAGAACCTACCGCGCACCTGGAGAATGGGCAGGCGATGTTTGCCTACCCGCCAACGCCAGAGACCATCAGAGCGACCTTCAAAGCAGTCAAACGCTGCACCACCAAGGGCATCGCCATCAATACGTTCATGTTGGAATCGAGCGAGTATTTGCGCGGGTTCATGCAGGAGGTGGCCCGGATCAATGGTGGCCGGGTGTTCTTTACCTCCCCTGATGAGCTAGGCGAATACATTCTGGTGGACTTCGTAGAGAACAAAAGAAAAAAACTGGGACGGTAGTTCGAGTCGTCTCGGCAGGGGGCACGGATCGTGTTCCCCCTACCTAGCATCGTCAGCAACTACCGGTTACAGTTCGGCGTTTTTGGGAGGTTTCACGATATGCCCGGTAAGTACTTCGAAGAGTTGAACGTGGGCGATACTTTCGAGCATCAGCCGAGCCGCACGGTGACCGAGACGGACAATCTGCTGTTCAGCACGTTGACCCACAATCCACAGCCCCTGCACGTCGATGCCGAGTTCGCCAAGGCATCTATACACGGCCAGATACTGGTAAACAGCATATTCACTCTCGGTCTCGTGGTGGGTCTATCGGTCGCTGATACCACCCTCGGCACCACGCTTGGAAACCTGGGATTCGACAAGACAACGTTCCCCAACCCAGTTTTCATCGGCGATACCCTCACCGCGCTCAGCAAGGTCACCGACAGGCGCGAGAGCAAGTCCAAGCCAGACCGCGGCATTGTCACCTTCGAACACACGGCTACCAATCAACGCGGCGAGGTTGTCTGTTCCTGCGTGCGCGGGGCCATGATGATGAGACAGCCCGCATGACCCAACGCACCTCAGGCGTGGATCGCCTACGCCGATCTGCGCATTTCGTGCCCGGCGCCAACGAGAAAATGTTGCACAAATCAATCGCGACCGCCGCTGATTGTCTGATTCTCGACCTGGAAGACGCGGTGGTGCCCGAGCGCAAAGACGACGCGCGGGAGGTCGTGAGCGAATGGCTGCGCGACGTGGATTTCCAGGGCAAGGAACGCACAGTTCGCATGAATCCGCTGGACACGCCATGGGGACTGCGGGACCTGGAAGTGACCATGCGGCACCCACCCGACGCATACGTCGTGCCAAAGGTTTCAACGCTGCAACAGCTCGAGACCATCAGCGCTGAAATCAACCGCTGGGAGGCACAATACGGCCACCCCGAAAATGCGGTTGGCCTCATTCTCGTGTCCACAGAGACTCCGCTGGGCGCGCTCAACATCGCCACGTTCGCGCAATGCCCCAGGGTCATCTCCATGTCCTGGGGCGCAGAAGACCTGTCCGCCGCCTTGGGCGCGCCGCGTAATCGCCGCCCCGACGGCAGCTACCTGGATGTCTTTAGCTACTGTCGAACCATGACATTGCTCGCTGCGGCGGCAGGCGAAGTACAGCCCATGGATACCGTCTACGTCGACTTCAACGACCCCGAGGGCTTGCGCGCCGAATGCCAGGAGGCCGCCTGGATGGGCTACACGGGAAAAATCACTATTCATCCGAACCAGATCGATATCGTCAATGCGGCTTTCTCCCCGGATGCCGACGAAGTAGACGAAGCACAGCGCCTGGTGGAAGCATTCGCTACGGCTGCGGAACAGGGCCTGATGGCGATCAGTTTCGAAGGCAAAATGGTGGATGTCCCGCACCTCACGCGAGCCAAAAAAACTCTCGAACGCGCCACGCAGATCAATCGACAAACCGCCAACCCCGCATAACCAGGAGCGCAAACAATGGCCCTAAATCTCGACACCGAGCGCATGCTGGCCCGTATCGAAGACGGCGTGGGTTGGATGATCTTCAATAACCCGGCCCGCCACAATGCGCTTTCCCTGGAGATGTGGCAGGGCATCGGCGACATCCTCGAGCACTATGCAGACAACGATGATGTGCGTGTGATCGTCATGCGCGGCGCTGGCGGAAAAGCGTTCGTATCCGGCGCGGACATCTCCGAGTTCGATAAGAAACGCTCCAACGTTCAGCAGAAAGACGAGTACGCAAAAGTCGCCGGACGCGCGAATCGCTGGCTGAACAAAACAGCCAAACCCCTGGTCGCCTTGATCGAGGGCTACTGCATCGGCGGTGGGCTGGCTACCGCTTTGTCCGCGGACATACGCATGGCATCTCCGGATTCGACCTTCGGTATCCCGGCAGCCAAATTAGGTTTGGGATACGAATATGAAGGTCTGGCCAAATTGGCGCGGGTTGTGGGTCCAAGTAGGGCTCGAGACATTATGTTTTCCGCCCGCTACATGGATGCACAGGAAGCGCTGGACATGGGATTGATCAACTTCATTGAAGCACGTGACACCATCGAGTCGGCTTGCATCGCCTACGCGCAGCGCATCGCTGGCAACGCGCCGCTTACAGTCAAAGCCGCGAAGGCAGCACTGAATGCGTGGGAGAGCGGCAGCCGCCAGGACGACGTCGACACCGTCAGAGCCCAGGTCGATGAATGCTTCAACAGCGAGGACTACAAGGAAGGCCGCCGGGCGTTCGCGGAGAAGCGCGCGCCAAGCTTCAAAGGCGTTTAAGCCAGGCCGCTCTACAAATCTGCGAGGGCTTTGCGGGCGTCTTCGGATTCACCGAAATCCCCCAGCTTCAACGCTTGCCGCAACGATCGCCGCGCCAATCCAACATCGCCATTTTCCGCGTGGGCAACCCCCAGGTGATAGTGCACCGATGGGTTGTCAGGCAACGCCTTGGCGCTCGACTGCAATAACTCCAGACCTTCGTCCAGGTTGCCCTGGTTCACCAGGATCCAGCCGAGCGTATCCTCAATATCCGGATTATTCGGCGCCGCAGCAAGTGCCTGACGCGCCATTTCGACGGCCCGAGGATCTCCCTCGCCCATGTAGATCCATGCAAGGTTGTTCAATACCACGGGGTTGTCGGTTGGCAACATCGCCTCGTACTGCGCCTTGGCGTCATTTTCCGCGCCGGATTGAATTTGTGCATTAGCCAGGAGCATCTTGGCGCCACGATCCCGGGGATATTCTTCCAACCATTCGTTTAAGATGCGTTGCGCTTCGGCGTAATCTCCATCCCGCGACGCAAGCGTCGAGTAACGCATAGCCGCGCGACGCGAGCCACCGTTGACCATGTCCTGGAAATGCCTGCGGGCCAGAGCTTGCTTGCCGTTCGCCATCAGCACTTCGCCCTCGAGGAGCGCTATGTCTTCACCCGCCGCGCCGCGCGCGAGCAGTTGATCGAGTCGCGTCCTGGCCGCTGGTACGTCGTCTTCAGCCAGCTCAAGACGCACGAGATTTAGCAGCGCGTTGGTATCCACACTCTCGCCCGAGACGGCGGCTTCGAGGTTACTGCGCGCAGCTTCGAGGTTGCCAAGGCGCAACTGCAGCGCGCCCGCAGAGCCAAATGCACGCGCGTCGAGGTCCAACCGATCCACCAGGCGTTGTACGTCATCAGCCGTGGAACTGGCGGCACTCTTGTTGCCCAGCCGGAAATCGGTCTCCGCCTTGAGAATCAACACATCGACATTTTCCGGCGCCAATGCATGGGCTTCGGCTGACGCCCGCGCTGCCTCCTGTAAGCGGGCATCGCTGAGCAGCAGCCGGATAAGGCCAAGTCGCACATCGATAGATTGCGGGAAACGATCGGCCGCCTGGGTATAGAGGCTCGCGGCCTTCGCTGTGTCACCCTGCCGCGTGGTCAGATTTATCAGCGCCAAGGTTGCTCGCTCGTGGTCCGCATCGCCCTCCAGCAGACGGCCATACAATGTTTTTGCCCTTTCAATGTCTCCCGCGTTCTCTGCCAGATAGGCGAGGTTCTGCACCGCAGGAAAATAGGTGGGATCCACCGCAACGGCTTGCTCGAACGCCGCGCGCGCGGCTGCCTGATCGCCTTCGGCCAGCGCCACGGTGCCCTTCAGGTGATGGCCAATCGGCATGTCGCTACTTTTGCCGATAAGCTGCTCGGCAGCCACCATAGCGCCGGCATGATCGCCTTCGCGAAGCTTCACCATCACCAGTATGTAGTCGCTCTGAAATTGCTCGCCATCCAGTTCTATTGCATTGCTGAGCTGGGCGACCGCTTCGTCTACCGAGCCACTCGAGATCAAGCTCAACGCGAGCTGGTTGCGGTATGGCGCCATATCGGGCGCAAGCCTCACCGCCTCGCGGTAGGATGCCGTTGCCGCCACCGCGTCTGCGGCGCCCAGCTGAGCCGCACCGAGCATCGCCCATAGCTGCGCATCTTCACTCTGACCCACCACAGGTTCGAGAGCTTCCTGGCTGGCTTCGAAGTCGCCCTGCTCCTTGTAGACGGAGGCCAGCAGCTTGCGTACCGGGACGTTGTATTTGTCCTTGTCCAGGTAGCGCGTCAGATTCTGCGCGGCCTGATCATATTTGCCCTGGCGGGCTTTGACTGCGCCCATGAGATGCAGGCTTGGCAGGTGACCGGAGTCGAACCTCTGCACCACGCGCAACGCGTCCTCAGCGGCGTCCATGTCATTTTTTCTGAAGCTGATGAGCGCCTTCAAGTATTGAACTGGAAGAAACTCTTTGTCGATGCCGATCAGCGAGTCGGCTTCGGAATCCGCAGCATCCAATTCGTCCGCCAGGATGTAAGCACGGATCATGCCTAACCGGCCGGCAGTTTCACCCCCAGGCAGGCTGCGCGCCTTGGTAAACGAGGCCAGGGCTGCATCTGCGTTACCCCGGGACAATTCGATTTCGCCTTTGAACACCCACGCCGCGCGATTGTCGTCGTACGCTTCGGTAAGCGTTTGCAAGTGATCGAGGGCACCGTCCATGTCGTTTTCGAGTTGCGCGACGCGAGCCATGGCATATAGCCCTTCGGGCAGGTCTTTGCCTTTGGCCAACAGCGGCTTCGCCTGTTCTACATCGCCCGCGAGCAGGTACGCATTGGCCAATACAATGCTGAGCTGCGGACTCAATGCCTGCTGCCCCTCCAGCTCGCCAACTACTTCACTGTATCGCCCCAGGGCATTCTTGGTGCGTAGTAGCGCTAGATGGGTGGCGTCATCGGATACATCGAGATCTATAGCCCGTTGCAGCTCACGCAATGCCGCTGGCAGGTCGCCGGATTGAAAACGTATCTGTCCCAGCAGCGAGCGCGCTTCGCCCAGATTGGGTTCCTTCTGGATGGCATTTTTTAGTTCGATGATCGCCACCCGTGGTTCACCGGCGGCTATGCTGTCATGTGCAGAATCGAGATGTTCCTGTGCGGTCTTGCTGCCACAGCTGAGACACGCAAGCACCAGGGTGATGACCAGCATGTTGCGATTCAATCCTGTAACCATACTCATCATTGATCCTTCAATTCAGCGTGGGTAAGAGTGTAGACAATCCATGCAGCGATTGTCCGGCGCGCGCATCAGATCGCGTTCTTTACCACTTCGTTAGACAACCCGCTTTCGTCGCCTTCCACATCCACCGCAGTCATAGCGATGAAGTACTCGCCCCGGATAACATCGATGCTGTGACTGCTGGCACCGCCCTGGACTTCTACGACGGAGTCGTATTGACCGCTCTGTACGCCATAGTGAATGCGAAATGCACTCAGGGCATCCACCGGAGTGCCATCGATGTTTTCCGTAGGCGCCTGCCAACTGATCTGCAGCGAACCGAGGACGGCGACACTAACCATCGACACGGCACTGCCGCCGGCCCCGGTGCAGTTCAGACTAAACGTCTGATTCGCGGAAATGCCGTTGAATACCTGCTGACCGGTGGTCGGCTTATCGCCAGTCCAACTGCCCGAGGCAGCACACGTATCCACGTTTGAGGATTCCCAAGCAAGCGTCACGCTGCCTCCGGCATCAACCACGTCGTTGTCGACTGTGAGCTTGACGGTGGGTTCTGAACCCGGCGCCGGTTGCGGCTCCGGCGCAGTAGGGTCGGGCTGGGGCTGGGAAATGATTTTGTCGTCGTCGCCAAACACGTTTTGATCTGAGCTCGCAGTGCTGGTCGAACGTTGGCTACTGCTGCCGCCGCCAGAGCAACCTGCAAGCACCAGCATGGCGGCAACCAGGATAAATATCTGATTCAATTTCAAGTGTCTCAATTGGTCCCTCTACTACTTCGGTTCCCTCGAGATCCATGCGCGCCTCTATACACACGTGGATCAATCTTGTTTCAGGAGTGTATGAAGAGAAGTAGGGACGCCCTGTGATACAAGCCACGCTTTGTGAGTAAAATGCGACTGTGTGCGCTACTGCACAATCCGACCGTAAAGCAGGTCACGCTCGCTCTGCGCCCGGTCCAGGTACCGCCGTGCAACCACACATCTGCTAACATGCCGACATCGAAATTCTGGTTAGCATCTATGTCCCAAGCGGTAACCGCGTGCGTTCTGATCATCGGCAATGAGATCCTTTCCGGCCGAACTCAGGACATCAACCTGAACCACCTGGCGACCACCCTGGGCGAGTGGGGCGTGCAGATTCACGAGGCGCGGGTGATCCCAGACGTGATCGAGACCATCGTCGCGGCGATCAACGAAACGCGAGCGCGCTTCGACTATGTGTTCACCACCGGCGGTATCGGTCCAACCCACGATGACATCACCGCATCCTGCGTGGCTTTAGCGTTCGGCGTAGAGCTCATGCAACACCCCGAGATCGCTGAGCGCATCCGCCAGCGACCCGCACCCGACGACGTCATGGCGAGTCGCCTGCTCATGGCCCGGGTACCCCAAGGTGCGACGCTCATCGACAATCCCACCGGTGGTCCGCAAGGTTTCGCGATGGCCAACGTCTACGTGATGGCTGGCATTCCCATAGTCATGCAAGGCATGTTGTCGTCACTGGCCGGCAAGCTCCGCAGCGGACCCGTGGTAAAGTCGCGCTCGATTCGCGCCTACCTCGGCGAGAGCCAGATTTCCCATGCCCTGGGGGAGATACAGGATGCAAATGCTGGGGTCGACATAGGCAGCTACCCATTTTTTCGCGACGAACGCTATGGAACCACCCTGGTGGTGCGCGGTACAGATCCGCACCTGATCGAAACTGCAACCGCGGCCATCATGGCTGCAGTGAGCGCAGCAGGAGAGGTACCCGAAGACCTCGGCGACGAGTAGTCGCGCTATGCGACTGACCACACTTCACAAGCTCATCGTCGCGTGTGCGGCATTGGTGGGCGCATGCCTGATGGTTGCGGCATTCGATTTCGACAGTTACACGACTCTGCCCGGCTACAAAGCCGCCGCGGTGTTTTCGAGCGATCCCGATTACCTCTATTTCGCTCAGGGCGAACACAATCTGCTCGCAGCCGCGACTGCGGCGCGCAGGGCTTGTGTAGCTGCGAATCCGGACCAGACTGATACACAGTATTGTGAGCTTGTGCGCCTCGGCGAGACAGCTGTCACTAGCGCGGCGGACATTAAAGCGCGGGTACCGCGCACGCCCCACCCACTGTTTCTGTGGCGCTATGAACGTGGAGATTCGATAGTCTACCTGGCCGGCTCCGTACACATTCTGAAACCCGGGTTGCGCGTTCCTCCCCCACAATACCAACAGGCATTCGAGGCCAGCACGCACTTGGTCATGGAAGTGGATCTTTCCGCCTTCACCGCGCAACAACTGCAATACAAGACCATGCAGTACGCGATGTTGCCGCAAGACCAGCAGTTGTCCGACGTCCTGCCCCCAGAGACCTTTACCCGCCTGGATGCGTTGACCACTCAATACGGCCTGCCCCTGACACAACTTGTCCGTTTTAAACCTGCGTTCGTGACCCAACAGCTGGTGGTACTGGCAATGATGTCCGCGGGATACGATCCCAATCAGGGCGTGGAGACGTTCTTCAGCCAACAAGCCCAGAACAAAACTGTTAGCGAGCTGGAAACCATCGACTTTCAGCTCGAATTGTTGATGAATCAGCCGCTGCAAACGCAACTGAGCATGGTGGAAGACGTATTGACGCAGATGCCGCAACTCGAGCCCTTCACCGCAGACCTGGTCACTGCCTGGCTGTCCGGCGATGACGCACAATTCAAAACGGCGTTCGACCAGCAAGCAGGCGCTTCGCCCGAGGCACGCGAGTTCATGCGCCAGATGATGGATGATAGGAACATCAACATGGCGGATCAGATCGCCGCGTATCTGCAATCCGACGGCCGCTATTTCGTGTTGGTGGGGGCTGCACACTACGTGGGCGACAACAGCATCATCAGTCTGCTGGCGCGCAAAGGCATTCACGGCGAGCGCATCTCCTCAGATCAAATGATCCCGCGATGAACGCCAACCTTGATCGTTTCATGCCACCTCGCGGCATGGCCAACCCTCACATGCAGACGATCATCTCAAGCGTCGCTCGCAGACTTCTACCACCCCAGGCGCATCGCGCATTCGATAGTGCCGCCCAGCGGGAGGTATGTGAGATAAACGGCGTGCGCCTGGCCGTGGATCTGAACATTGCGCAAGGCAGACCCCTGGTGGTCATCATTCCAGGGTGGCTGGGCAGCACCCAATCCTCTTACGTGCGTTCCGCCGGCAGTGCCCTCACCCAGGCTGGATATGCCATCGCGCGCCTCAATTTGCGCGACCATGGAGATACCGCGCACCTCAACCAGGGCTTGTTCAATTCAGCGATGATCGAAGAAGTAGTCGCGTTGGTTCGCCATCTGGTGGAGCGCTTCGGAACCCAAGGTGCGAGTCTACTGGGCTATTCCCTCGGCGGGAACTTCGCGCTGCGCATCGCCCGCGCCATGCCGGAACTACCGACCCTCGCTGTCGCACCGGCCATATCGCCTGCAACCACCATGTATCGCATCGACCGTAACCTGCTTTACCAGCGTTACTTTGTACGCAAGTGGCGCAAGGTATGGCAGCAGAAGCAAGCTGCGTTTCCTGATCTATACGATTTCGGCGATGCATTGAAACTGAACTCGGTGAGTGCGCTAACCGACTATTTTGTGCGCTACCATTCACCTTTCAGCTCCACGCAAGCCTACTTTGCCGAGTACGACCTGTCGGACACGGCGCTAAATGGGGTTGATGCTCACATCCTGGCGGCGAACGACGATCCCATTATTCCAACCGAGCAATATGCCGGGCTGCCACGGAGCGTGACGATTGATCTGACCGACCACGGCGGACATGGCGCCTATGTGGACTCGTGGGCCCTGACGAGCTGGGCCGATAAGTACGCCGAGCGGCATTTTGAAAGTCACCAGCACAGCCGCTGAACAACGCTACAGCTCGACATTGCCCCCGGTTATGACCACCACGACTTTGCGGCTGCCTCCTTGCACCGGGCCGTATTTCAACAACGCCGCCAACGGGACTGCGGACGAGGGTTCCACCAGTATCTTCAGACAGGACATTGCCAGCTTCTGTGCGGCGATGATCTCCGCTTCGGAGACCAGTTTTATCGGTAGCTGATAGCCGTGCAGCACAGCAAAATTGAGCGTTCCCAAACCGGTACGCAGTCCGTCGGCTACGGTAACCGGCGGCATCGGTGGCTGGCGCGATCCCCGGCGCATGGATACATGCGCATCACGGGCCAGGCGAGGCTGCGCACCGACGACCTGAACCTGGGCGCCGGCTGCCAACACTGTTCCCGCCGCCAGGCCTCCACCGCCGACAGGAACCCACAACTCATCGGCACCCGGACACTGTTGCAGGATCTCAAGTCCCGCCGTGCCCTGACCGGCGATGATGGCAGGATGATCGTATGGGGGAATATAGACTGCTCCACTGTCGGCCAACACTTCGCGCAAGCGGCGTTCTCGCGACAATAATGTTTTGCCGCAAGGCACGATGTGTCCACCGTAGCGACGAATGGCCTGACGTTTGAATTTCGATGCGTTGCGCGGGACCACAACCGTCGCGGTTAGGCCCAGTGACCTTGCCACTGCCGCCACCGCGGCGCCATGGTTGCCGGAAGAGTGGGTGGCCAGGCCGAGCTTGCGTTGCAACCGCGGCAGCGCCAGCGTCGCATTCAGCGCACCCCGATACTTGAATGAGCCACTGCGTTGCAAACTTTCGCATTTGAACAGAAGGTCGACACCGGCCATTTCATTCAGGCTGCGGCTGCTCAAGATCGGCGTGGTATGTATTCGCCCGCGGAGGCGCCGCTGCGCGGCAAGGACGTTCTTGTGGGTCGGCAGCCTAGTGCTCACCTGCGGGGAACCCACCCGCCTTGAGCAACATGGAAGGTACCGGTTTCCCCAGCACGGGCTCCAACCACGCGGCACCCTGTAGCAGCGCGTCCATTTCCACACCGTGCTCCACACCAGACCGGTCGAGCATGTACACCAGATCCTCGGTGGCGATGTTGCCGGAAGCGTTCGGAGCGAATGGACATCCGCCAATGCCGCCGATGCTGGCGTCCAACGTCGCCACGCCCTCCTGCCACGCCGCGTAAGCGTTGGCGATGCCTGTGTTGCGCGTATCGTGGAAATGCGCGCGCAAAGGCATCTCGGGACCCAGAGCTTCGCGCAGGGCGCCGAAAGCCGCAGCGACCTGCGCCGGCACCCCCACGCCGATGGTATCGGCAAGAGCAATCTCCACCGGTTCCGCGGACGCCAGCTCCCTGGCAATGTCCACGACCCGCTGCAATGGCACCTCGCCCTCAAACGGACAGCCGAAGGCTACCGCTATGGTGACCTGTACCGGGAAATTGGAAGACACCCCATGGCGGATGACTTTTTTCGCCATCGCCACCGCATCCGCCACGTTCAGACCCTGATTGCGCTCGCCAAAGGTGTCTGATGCGGGCACCACGAGGCCCGCTTCATCTAGGCGTTCAGTCGCGCGCAGACGCTCGTAGCCCCGTTCGTTCAAGATTAAGCCGGTATAAGTCACATCCCCGCGCTGCGGTAGGGCAGCACATACCGCTTCGGCATCGGCCATTTGCGGCACCACCTTGGGATGCACGAAGCTGGTGACTTCGATCCTCTTACAACCCGCCGCCAGTGCGTAGTCGATCAGTTCCAGCTTCTGCTCGGTGCTGAGCAGGGCATCTTCATTCTGCAGCCCGTCTCGAGGGCTTACTTCCATAACCGTCAGCTGTCGTTCACTCATTGCTCAAAACCCTTCGCGTAGTGACACCGTCTTGTTGAAGACTCCAGGCAGTTCAGGATCCTTGCAAAAGTAACCCTGGCGTTCGAATTGGAAACGCACGTCTTCATGTTCGACGATGGCAGGCTCAACAAAGCCATTGTATACCTGCAACGAGTCCGGGTTGATGTCATCCAGAAACGTTTCAGCGGAGGGGTCCGGCACCTGGAACAAGCGCCCATAGCTGCGAATCTCTACTGGGACTGCGCGGTCCGCGCCTACCCAATGCAATACGCCCTTGGGTTTCACACCGCTGGTATCTGAGCCGCTGCGGGATTCGGGAATATAGGTGCATAGCAGCTCGACCACCTGGCCGTTTTCATCGGTGACGTAGTCGTCGCAGCGTATGATGTATGCGTAACGCAGCCGAACCATTTCCCCGGGGCTCAAGCGCTTCCATTTGCGTGGTGGTTCGATAGCAAAGTCTTCCTGCTCGATGTAGATTTCTGCGCCAAACGGCATGATTCTAGTGCCCATGGCCTCATCTTTGCCGTGCCAGCGCCCCACAAGTTCATCCTCACCGCCGGGCCAGTTGGTAACGGTTACCTTGAGCGGTTGCAGAACGCCCATGCCGCGCTTCACCGTGCTTTCCAGGTCTTTGCGTATGCAGAACTCCAACAGATTCATTTCAACGCGATTGTCCTGTTTGGTGACACCGACCCTGCCGCAGAAATCCCGGATGGCGGGCGCCGTCACGCCCCGGCGGCGCAATCCCGCGATGGTGGGCATGCGCGGATCGTCCCATCCTGCAACCACCTGCTCTTCCACCAAACGGTGCAGCAGGCGTTTGCTCATGACCGTGTATTCCAATCCCAGGCGGGAAAACTCGATCTGCGGTGGATGAAAGTTGATGTTTATATTGTCGAGGACCCAGTCATACAGCGGCCGGTGGTCTTCGAACTCTAAAGTGCACAGCGAATGGCTGATGCCCTCCAGAGCATCGCTGATGCAATGGGTGAAATCGTACATCGGGTATATGCACCAATCGTCATGCGTACGCTGATGGGTAATGTGGCGAATCCGGTACAGCACCGGATCGCGCATATTGATGTTGGGCGAAGACATGTCGATCTTGGCCCGCAAAACGTGCTCGCCGTCAGCAAACTCTGCCGCGCGCATGCGCGCAAAAAGATCCAGATTGTCCTCCACGCTACGGCCGCGGAGCGGACTGTCCTGCCCGGGCTCGGTGAGCGTACCGCGTTGCGCCCGTATGAGGTCAGCGGTTTGACTGTCAACGTACGCCTTGTCCGCTCGGATCAGATCCTGAGCAAACTTGTACAGTTCCTCGAAGTAGTCCGAGGCGTGCGTAACCGCGGTCCACTGATAGCCCAGCCACGCTACGTCCGCCTGGATTGCCTGTACGAATTCCTCGCTTTCCTTAATCGGATTCGTATCGTCAAAGCGCAGATAAGTCACCCCGCCATATTCCTCGGCGACGCCAAAGTTGAGACAGATACTCTTGGCGTGACCGATGTGCAGATAGCCGTTGGGTTCCGGCGGGAACCGCGTCACCACGCCTGACGGCAACGCGCCGGCGGCGCGATCCGATTCAATGCGTTGGCGTATAAAGTCTTTCGCTTCGGTGTCCATATTCGACAAACTGCAAGTCGTAGAGGGGGATGCGCATCTTGCCTCACCCGGTGAGCCGGTAAAAGCCTCCGCCCGGCATTACTTCGCTGCGCAGGTCACCATCGCCCACGCCATGCTGCTAGAATGGCCTTTTCCCCAGGGACGCCTCTACTTGATCAGAGGGTTGGTCATTTTTCTAGGCTGCGCAATATTTTGCATCACCAGCATCACGCTGCAGCAGCAGCGTCCCGCGGCCTATCGCATAGCAACCAATCTCTCGGGCGAAAGCTGGTACAGCGTGAAACTCAGCGCCGACCACGTTGGCTATATGTACAACGACACATTCCAGGACTACCGCGGTCGCTGGCACTTCGTTACCACCACCCACTTCCAACTGCAGGAAAACGCGCCCAACACCATTGTTAAACATCTGACTTTTGCAGCCCGGGCGCCATTTCCCCTCGAACACGCGATCTATTCCAATCGCAGTCCGGGCCAGCGCCTGACTACCGAGGTGGTAGCGCACGACGGCGGCTACAGCGCACACCTGGCTCGCCAGCAACACAACAACACCGTTGAGCTGGACTGGCAATTCGACTTGCAGCAGTTCCTCGAATTCGAGCAGTGGCTGGCCACAGCGTCGCCTGATAAGGCGGCGGAGCGCACAGCCGTGAGCCCGGATTTCGAACGCTTGCGCATATCACAGCGGACTTATCGAATCGTCGAGCGTAACGAACTTGGCTACGTCGTCGAGACCGATGGTTTGTTCGCCGCCACCCGCACCCAGTTGGACGAGCGATTCAAGCCAGTACAGTTACTCATGGCCGGCATTTTTGAAGTAACCGCCACCAACGAAGCCGACGCGATTTCTCTGAAAGTGTTGCGACGTAAAACCAACTACCTTTTCGAAGTCGATCAACGCCTGGACGACCATACTTCCCTCGCCGGCCTGCACCTACGGCTGCACGGCGCGAACCAGTTGGATCTGCCACAGGACTTCAAATTACGGCACAATCCTGTCACCAGCAACGGCAACGGCGAAGAACATGTAGGCGAGGAGCTGCGCTTTCCAATCACGCATCCATCGATCCAGACGCTCGTGCAGGAAAGCCTGGCGGAAGACGCGGCACAGAATGTTGCGCATCTGGTCGCGAGCGCAAACGAACAGCTACGATATGCGGAGAATCAACCAGCCGGGTCGGTGTTGTCGGCCCTCGCCGACGGCCGTGGCGAGTGTACGGACTTTGCCGATCTGCTGACTACAATGGCCCGGGCCGCCGGGTATCCTGCCCGCAATATCTACGGCCTCGCCTATAAAGATGGTCCGCGCCCGGCATTCATGTTTCACGCGTGGAACGAGATTTATGCCGACGGCAGATGGCAGGCCGTAGACCCGACCTGGAACCAGACCCGCGTGGACGCGACCCATATTCCACTCTCAGAACGTCACGCGGCGTTGATGATGCTCGCCAATAACACCGGCGAGGTCGGTTTCAGCGTCGTCAGCGCGGAGTACTTCTAGCAGGCTGCCCGTAAATCAATCGGTACGCACGCGCAGCAGTCCTTCCTGGGTAACTGAGGCTATCAGCGTACCGTCCAAGGCATGGATGTCCGCATGCACCATACCGCGCGAACCTTGCAGGGTTGATGTTCGCTTGTGGAACAACATCCATTGATCGATAGGCACATCGCGGTGAATCCACAACGCATGATCAAGGCTGGCCATTTGCAGCGCGGCGCGGGGTGTTTCACTCTGGTGCGGTAGGCTCGCGGTAGAGACCAGACTCATGTCCGAAGCATAGGCCAATAAACACCGCGCCAGCACGATGTCCGCAGGATTCACGGGATGCCGAAAGCGGATCCATACGGGATTAAACTGCCGGTTCCCGGCCCATGCATCGCCGCCAAGCTTGAACACCGACCGAATCTCGAACGGCCGTTCTATTTTGACCATGGGACTCATGCGTGGATCGTCTGCCGACAAAGCCCGCGCGACTTCAGCGTCATCGTCTAATTCATGCGGCAGCGGTACGTTCGGCATTGGATGCGCGTGATCAAAGCCCGGCTCGTCGACCTGAAACGAAACATCCATATTAAAGATGGCCTCGCCCTGCTGGATCGCCACCACCCGTCGCGTAGTAAAGCTTCGACCATCACGTATTCTTTCGATCTCATACAGGACTGGCCGCTGTGGCCTACCTGCACGGAGAAAGTATGCGTGCAGGGAATGCAGGCTCACGCCGTCGACGGTACGCGATGCCGCACAGGCGGCCTGGGCCAGCACCTGGCCACCAAACAGCCGACGCTGGGTATCGCTTTCGTTCTGCCCCAGGTACAAGTTTTCCTCGATTTGCTGTAAATCGAGAATCTCTAAAAGCCGCTGCGCTCGTCCCGCGGCAACGTCACTCACAGGTTGGTTTCGTAGTCTTGCTCTACTGCGGCATCAACTGCTCTGGCAGCTTCCTTACCGGCGCCCTCTTGAGCTGCGAACATCTCGCCGAAGGAAATCTTTTTCCGCTCTGGCCAGCTATCGGGCTGCCACAACGACGAGCGTATAAATGCTTTTGCACAGTGAAAGAATGCTTCAGCCACGGTTACCCGCAGCACCAACGTGGCCGGTTTACCGCGCGCCGCGAATTGCTCGAGCATGGCAGGATCTGCGCTCAACTCAGCCTCGCCATTGATGCGCAGCGTTTCCGGCGTGCCCGGAATCATGAATATCAGCCCGACTTGAGGATTAGACAGAATGTTAAGGTGGCCGTAGGCCAGCTTATTGCCTGGCCGGTCCGGAATCAGGATCGTGCGCGAGTCAGCGATTTCCACAAACCCGGGTGCGTCTCCCTTGGGCGATGCATCAACGTGGCCCGACGCATCGCTCGTCGCCAATATCAAAAAAGGCGATCTGGCGAGGAAATCCACTGCAAAATCGTTTAGATGATCAATGTTTTTTGCCGCGAGGCCTGGCACTTCGTCACCTATCACGGCTCGAAGCTTCTCCACTGAATCGATTCTATGAGCGTCCATTGTCGTACCCCACATGTTGTAACCCGCGTCAGTCCTCAGAGATACTAGGCGCTTTACAGGAAAGCTGCCATGCAGGAAATTGCGCTGGATCATGCCGCGTTGGACATACACGGCGCGTTGGACTTCGACACCACCGCCCACGGCATCACGCCGCGCCGGCTGCCAGGGTGGACTCGCCCGCAAGTACCGGCGTTTATGGAAATCATGGTTACCCAGCCGTCCGGCGTACGCCTGGAGTTTGCCACGGACGCATCCTACATCGAGCTGGATGTGTGCTTGACGCGTATGCAGATGGCCGGCCGGCCTCCACGCAGAGCCGTTTTTGATCTGGTATGCGACCAGGAGCTGACCCATAGCATTCAAGAAGACAGCGGCAACGTGCTGAAAGTAGATCTGCGCAGACCAACCCAACCCGAACTCGTGAGCGGGGACGGGGCAACGTTGCAGTTTGCTGACCTGCGCAAAGGCATGAAGCAATGCCAGTTGTGGCTGCCCACAAGCGCTGCCGTGGAGCTGCGCGGTTTGCGTATCGACCCCGGCGCGCGCTTCGAGCGCTTCACCGGTACGCCGCCATTGAAATGGGTTCACCATGGCAGTTCCATCAGTCATTGTTCGGAAGCAACCAGTCCTACCTTGAGTTGGCCCGCCGTGGCTGCCAGCCACGCCGGAGTAGACTTGTTGAACCTCGGGTTAGGCGGCAACTGTCAGTTGGATCAATTCGTTGCACGCACCATTCGCGATTTACCGGCCGACTTCATCAGCCTGAAACTGGGCATCAACGTCGTAAACATGGATTCCATGCGCGAGCGTACGTTCACGCCAGGCGTTCACGGCTTCCTGGACACCATCCGCGAAGGCAAGCCAGATACTCCGATCCTCATCGTGTCGCCCATCTTCTGCCCCAGCGCGGAGAACCATCCGGGGCCGACGCTGCCCAATGAAGCCGGCAAGTTTGAGACGTTTTCCGGCAATGAGGAGCTGCGCGCCGGCTGCCTGACCCTTGTCTGGATCCGCAAGATCCTCTCCAAACTGGTCGCCGCGAGAGCGCCCACTGACCTAAACTTGCACTACCTGGACGGCCTGGCGCTGTTTGGCGAGGCAGATGCGGTCGACCTTCCTGACGATTTACACCCTAATGGACCGGGTTACCAGAGAATGGGAGAGCGCTTCGCTGCCCTCGCCTTTGCCCCGGGTGGCCCGTTCCAATCACAGCAATAGCCGGAGCATTCCATGAGCGATTGGCCGCAGAAATTTCTACATGCTTACAGCGAACGCCATCACTATGACAGCGTGACGGCCGCCCACGACGAGCTGACCCTGGATGACGCCTACGACATCCAGCATCAATTCGTCGCCCTGCGCAAAGAAGCCATCAGCGGATACAAAGCGGCATTGACCGCGCCAGCGGCCCAGCAGGCAATGGGCATCAACACCCCCATCATCGGCGCCCTATTTGCCGCAGGTGAGTTCGCCACCACGCAAGCAATAGTACCCAATGGCCCCGCGTTGCTGGAAACGGAGCTCGGCTACCGAGTCAACGACGCCATCAGCGCACCGGTAAACGCCGACGACGTTGCACGTCTGCTGCACTGCTGCATGCCAATGATCGAGTTGGCCTCCCCCAACCTCGCCTCCAAGCCCAACGGATTGGACCTGATCGCAACAAACTCCGCATCCTATGGCTACATTTGTGGGGTCGAAGGGGATTTAGACGCCAATGCGCTGGACGCGCTGCAGGTCTCGTTGCGACAGGGTGACGAGATCAAGCTGCAAGGCGTCGGCGCGGAAGTCCTCGGCGGGCAATTGCACGCGTTGGCCTGGCTTATCAATCAAACCCTGGCGCGGGGTTACCAGATCGAGGCCGGCCACCTGTTCATGAGCGGATCCATAGGCGGCATGTGCGCCGCAGCACCCGGCGACTACGTGGCGGAGTTCGGCGCCTTGGGCAACATCGAATTCAGTATCGGCAAAGCGTAGATCTACGCCTCCCCAGGCGCATCCTGCTGCCAGGTTCGAATCAGTTCATCGTATGGAACCGTCTCCCCGGCTGGTTTCTCGTTGTCGAGTTGTGGCTTTGGCGCGCCCGGCTGTTGCAGCCAATAAGCCGCGTCGGATTCCTCATTCAGCAACGGTCCACAGGCCCCCAGCACGTCATGTCGGGCCAGACGTTCCAACACACGGTCCTGCTGTTCCGCCAATGCATCCATGGCCGCCTGGGCCGTGACTTCGCCACTGACCGCATTGGCCACATTGGCCCACCATAACTGGGACAACTTCGGGTAATCCGGCACATTGGTGCCGGTAGGCGTCCATAAGGTGCGAGCCGGACTGCGATAAAATTCGACCAGCCCCCCGAGCTTGGGCGCCATTTGCGTCATAGCGTCGGATCTGAGATCGGAATCCCGTATCGGCGTCAGGCCCACCAGAGTTTTTTTCAACGATACGGTCTTGGACGTGGTGAACTGGGCGTACAGCCACGCCGCCTTGCGACGCTGCAAAGGTGTGCTGTTGAGAAAGGTCCACGCGCCGGTGTCTTGATATCCCAGCTTCATTCCCTCACTCCAGTACGGCCCGTGAGGTGACGGCGCCATCCGCCAACGCGGCGTGCCGTCATCGCTTACCACGGCGAGCCCGGCCTGAATCATGTCGGCAGTAAAAGTGGTATACCAGAATATCTGCTGTGCGATGTGGCCTTGAGCGGGCACCGGCCCGGCTTCCGAAAAGGTCATGCCGCCGGCCTCGGGGGGTGCGAAACGCTGCAGCCACTCGATGTACTTACGCAAGGCATATACCGCTGCCGGGCCGTTGGCGGCACCGCCACGGGACACCGACGAACCCACCGGTCGACACCCTTGCACCCGTATGCCCCATTCATCCACGGGCATGCCGTTAGGAATTCCGGCGTCACCCGCGCCGGCCATAGACAGCCAGGCGTCGGTAAAACGCCAACCCAGGGAAGGGTCCTTCTTACCATAATCCATGTGGCCGTATACACGCTGGCCATCAATCTCACGGACATGATCGGAAAAGAACTCTGCAATGTCCTCGTATGCAGACCAGTTCACCGGAACACCCAGGGCGTATCCGTAGATCTCTTCGAAGCGCGCCTGTAAATCAGGATTGGTGAACCAGTCGTAGCGGAACCAGTACAGGTTCGCGAATTGCTGGTCTGGCAGCTGGTACACCTTACCGTCCGGCCCGGTGGTAAAACTCAGGCCAATGAAGTCATCCAGATCCAGAGTCGGGGAGGTGACATCCGCACCCTCGCCTGCGATGAAGTCGCTCAACGGCACGACGTAGCCATAGCGCGCATGGGTGCCTATCAAATCCGAATCGTTAACATAGGCGTCATACACATTCTCGCCAGACTGCATTTGCGTCTGCAGCTTCTCGATGACGTCGCCTTCCTGGATCAGATCATGGGTGACGCGTATGCCCGTGATCTCGTAAAACGCCTGGGCCAGCACCGTGCTTTCGTATTCGTGGGTAGTGAGGGCTTCTGACACCACGTTTATCGACAACCCGCGCATGGGTTGCGCGGCCTGGGTAAACCAGGCGAGCTCGGTGGTTTGCTCGGCCGGGCTCAGCGTGCTTGGCTGAAACTCCTCGCTTATCCAGCGCGCAGCGTTGGGCGCGTATTCTATGGTCTCCTCTGGCGCAAGCGTGGTCTGTTCAGAGCACCCAGCCACAACCAGGGCTACCAACGCCAATTGCAATCCTTTCACTTCTAACCCCGGCCTATGTTCGTTTGCGCAAGTATAGAGGCGTTATCCCCAGCGCATAAGTATTGCCGCCCAGATCAAGGCAAGCAGCGAAACAAGCGGGGTGTACAGCCCAATCAGACCCAACCACAAAAGGTGGATGAACGCCGCACTGAGCAGACTGATAAAAAAGCGGTCGCCACGCGTGGTTGCAACGGGCAGAAAGCCCCGCGCCAGCGTAGTCGGAAACTTGAGCTCGACCACGGTCATGATGATCAACCCAAGCCCGAGCGCGCCGAAAAATACAGCGGTGGGCAATGTCCACGCCATCCAGTTCATGCGCCAACCTTCACGAGACTCGTCCCAGCGCGAAGCCTTTCACCAGGTCCTTGCGCACGAACCACACCACCAGAATGCCTGGCAGTACCGTGAGCACGCCGGCCGCGGCCAGCACGCCCCAATCCAAGCCCGATGCGCTTACGGTGCGAGTCATGACCACGACGATCGGCTTGGTCGACGCCCCCGACAGCGTTCGCGCCAACAGTAATTCCACCCAGCTGAACATGAAACAGAAAAACAACGTCACGCCGATAGCGCCGCGATTGATGGGCAGAAATATGCGCACGAAAAAGTACACAAAGCCGTGGCCGTCAATGCGCGCCATCTCATCAAGCTCGGTTGGAACGCCGGAAAAGAAACCTTCCAGAATCCACACCGACAAAGGTACGGTAAACAGGCAATGCGCCAATGCCACCGCCAGGGGCGTGTCGAACAAGCCGATGGCGGAATACAGCTGGAAGAACGGCAACAGAAACACTGCCGGCGGCGCCATCCGATTGGTAAGCAGCCAGAAAAACAGCTGTTTATCGCCCAGGAATCGGTAGCGGGAAAATACATAAGCCGCAGGTATCGCCACACCCAGAGACAGCAGGGTGTTGATCATGACGTAGCTCAACGAGTTCCCGAACGCCTGGTACCAGACCGGGTTGGAGAATATTTCAGCAAAATTCGCCAAGGTGGGCGCGCTCGGGAAAATACTGAATTCGCCAACAATATCGGCATTGCTGCGCAGCGCCATGGACAACAGCCAATACAGCGGCAACAGCAGGTACACGCCGTAGCCGACCAATACCCAGCGACTCAAACTAACCGGCTGTTGAAAAAACCGGCTACTCATCAACGCGTACCACGCTCACATAGAACAACCAGCAGAACAGCAGGATGAAGAGAAAATACACCACTGAAAACGCCGCCGCGGGACCCAGGTCGAACTGGCCCACCGCCATGGTGGCCAGATACTGACTCAAGAATGTCGTGGTGTTACCCGGGCCCCCGCCGGTCAATACAAAGGGCTCGGTGTAGATCATGAAGCTGTCCATCAGGCGCAGCAGTACCGCGATGATCAGAACACCGCGCAGTTGCGGCAATTCGATGTAGCGCAGCGTATGCCATTTGTTGGCGCCGTCGAGTTCCGCCGCCTGGTAGTACGCCTGGGGGATGGCTGTTAGCCCGGCAAAGGCAAGCAGCGCGACCAACGACGTCCAATGCCAGACATCCATCGCTACCAGGGTCAACCAGGCGTGCAGTGGTTCCGCAGTGTAGTTGTACGACACGCCCATGGCGTTCACCGCGACGCCCAGCAGGCCGATGTCCGGACGGGCGTAAATCTGCCAGATGGTCCCCACGACATTCCATGGAATCAACAACGGCAACGCCAGCAGAATGAGCACCAGGGGGATTGCCCGTCCCGCCCGCATCAAGCCCTTGGCCACGGCGATGCCTAACGGGACTTCAAGCACCAGCACCGTCGCGCTAAACCCCAGCTGGCGCACAAACGCGTCGATGAAGCGGGGGTCGTTCAAGGTTTCCTGATACCACTGCAAGCCCACGAAATACCTGGTGTTGAAATCCAGGATATCCTGGACCGAATAGTTCACTACCGTCATCAGTGGTATCACCGCGCTGAATGCGATCACGAGCACCACAGGCAACACACCCAACCACGCCCGATTGTCTTTAGGTTTAAACGAGCTCAACTTCAGCCACTTTGTGTTGAGCGGAAAAGGCGACATAGCGTCGTATGCGAACGCTAACCTGCGCGCCCGGCTCCACGCTCGCGTCCGGGACCTGCAACGCGGCACGCACAGACACGCTGCCAAACTCTGTCGCTACAGTCACCAGGCCATAGGGCTGTCCCCCACGCGCGCCCAATACCCGCGTACGCGTCACCGTCCCGCGCAGAGACCCTTGGGTGTCCATCGATGCCCATTCCGGGCGAAAGCCGATGCGCTCAGCAGCGTCGACCTGCAGCACCCTTGCAGGCACAAAATTCATGCCCGGGCTGCCCACAAAGTGGCCTACAAACTCGTGTTCAGGCGATTCATACAAGGCTTTCGGCGAAGCCGTCTGCAAGATGCCCTGAGCGGCCAGAACCGATACGCGATCGGCAAACGTCAGCGCTTCGGTCTGGTCATGGGTCACGTAGATCATCGTCACGCCGAGATCTTCCTGGGCTTTGCGCAAAGTTTGACGCAGTCGCCATTTGATCTTTGGCTCCACCGCGGTCAGCGGCTCGTCAAGCAACACCAGGGAGATATCGGGCCGCATGAGCGCTTTCCCTACTGCAACCAGCTGCTTTTCGAACAGCGTGAGCGTCCGGGGTGTTTTGTGTGCAAGTTCGTTTATGCCCAGCTCTTCGCTGACATACGCGATGCGCTCGGCGGTCGCTGCTTTGTCAAATTTGCGCACGCGCAATGGAAACGCCAGATTCTGGGCAACGCTCATCGATTCATACAGCACCGGAAATTGAAACACCTGAGCAACTCCGCGTGCGTTGCCCGGCAAAGCGGACACGTCTTCACCATTCATCAGAATGCGGCCGGAGGTTGGCGCGAGCAAACCGGAAAGCAAATTCAACAACGTGGTCTTGCCTACGCCGCTGGCGCCCAGCAACGCATGCGCCTCGCCGTTCTCAATCTCCAGCTGCAATCCGCGCACGGCGTCATCTGCGCTGCCGGGGTAACGAAATGCCAGATTATCGAGTGTTACCTGGGCCATTAGTACTCCATCAACTCATGATCTGAGCACTAGAAACGCACGACGTCGGCGCTATGTGCTACCAACTCGGCTCGTTCACCGCTGTGCAACGTCCACATGCCATCGCAACGGATTACCCAGGCATGACCCTCTACAATGCCATGCACAAAGGTCTCGTTACCGTTGGTTTCGCAAGCGGTGACCTGCATATCGAACTTCAAATCGCCACCATGGCGCGACGCGGCACCTGCTGCCAGCGCGACGTGCTCCGGGCGTAGCGCACTGGGTGCCCCGGCAAGCTGTAAGTGATTGATGCAAGGGTCTGCCATCAGCTCCATGGCTTTCTCGTTGTCTGGCGAGCGATAAACTTCGATGGGTGCGCCCGTCTGCACCTTGTCGCCATCGGCCAGGAGCAGAACGCGATCTCCCAGCGCGAATGCGTCGCCAGGATCGCTACTGGTGTAGACCACGATGGTGCCGCTGTCGGCCAGCAGATCGCGCAGCTCCATCTCGAGCGCCTCGCGCAGCTTGAAATCCAGGTTTACCAGGGGCTCATCCAGCAACAGCACACGCGCGCCCTTGGCCAAAGCCCTGGCAATGGCGAGCCGCTGTTGCTGCCCGCCGGAAAGTTCATGCGGATAGCGCGACAGGAAGTCGGCGATACCTAACTTCGTGGCGAAGTTATCTACCGTGGCATGCATCTCAGCCTGGGCCAGACCCCGCGCGACCAACGGCGAGGCTATATTCTGCGCTACCGTAAAATTGGGATAGTTTACAAATGCCTGGTAAACCAGGCTTACCGGCCGCTGGCGAGGTCCATCGCCGCTGACCTCGTGACCATCAATCCACACCCGCCCCCTGGCACGGGTGTTGAGCCCCATGATCAAGCGGCACAAATCTGTCTTGCCCGATTGGTTCGCACCCAGGACCACGGTGATTTCACCTGCCGCAAACTCGTGGTCGAATTCATGCGAGCCTTGGGTGTCAGGACGCAGTCTGACGTCACTTACCACCAGCATTGTGCTGCTAGCCGTACCGCTGCGCCTCTGGCACCGGCCGCAGTTGCGGGTACCACGGGCTGCGCAGCGGATCGCCGGGGCTCAGGTGTTGTGACAGGCCGGGCGTGAGTGGCACCGTCGGTCGTGACGGCGGCCGGCAGGCATACACCACATCCTCTCCGTAGCAACGTACCGCCAATGCCCGGCGACGCCCGTCCCGCAATGTCGGACCGCCGCCATGAATGGTCGACGGAGAGGAAAAAATCACGTCGCCCGGCTCCAGCGCCCAGGCGCGTATGTCCCACTGTCCGCGATTGGCTTCGATGTCTGGCAACACGGGTAGACCTTCACCGTAAAATCCGCTGCTGGGATCTTCCGGCTTCTGTGGGTTGAAGCCATCGTACATGGTGGAAAGGTGCGAACCTGGAATGAACTCCAGGCACTCTTCGACGGGCAACTTGTCCAGGGTAATCCAGGCCGATGCAAGGTGCGTTCCGCCTATGGGAAAATAGGGCGTATCCTGATGCCACGGAGTGCGTTCACAACCACCGGCATCCTTGATAAAAAACTCGTCAGAGTAATACCACACCGCGGCCGACCCCATGAGGCGCGCCATCATGTCCACCAGCGGGGCATCATACAAAAGTCTGCGGATCTCCAGGCAGCGATCGAAGTTGCGCACGGTTTCTGAGAACTCGCCATCGGTGTCGGCGTAAAACCGGTGCTTCTCCATGCCCGAATCCGCAAGCATGCGCGCCAGGCCCATCTCGACCAGCATCAGCCACTCCGGATGCAGTGCTTGCCGCACACACACCACGCCCTGGGAGTGAAACTCCGCGATGACCTCGTCGCTGATTAACGCCTCGATATCCATGCCGCCCCCGGTTTTTTCCCGCTCCGCCAGTTCCAATCTTAACACCGCCGCCTGTCCGCGCGCCGTCCCACACTGGGCGCGCCCATCCCTCTTTCCGATTTGGAATATATTTCTTTTAAATTATTCCATTTTCAGTCCCACGCTCCACTGATATTGTGCGCGCCCTCTCGCTGGAACATAAGAAACTAGGACAAGCAAATATGTCTGCCTATCTAGATGATATTCAACAAATGCATGACCGTATCCAAGGCAAGGATGAATGGCATGCCATCAAACCTGAATACGCCGTGCGCATGAAGCTCCAGAATCGCTTCGCCACGGGTATCGAAATCGCCAAGTACACCGCTGACATCATGCGCCGCGATATGGCGGCATACGATGCTGACTCGGCTAAGTACACCCAGAGCCTGGGCTGCTGGCACGGATTCATCGCCCAGCAGGTGATGATGGGCGTCAAGCGCCACCGGCAGACCACCGATCGCAGCTATATCTACCTGTCAGGATGGATGGTTGCGGCGCTGCGTTCCAAGTTTGGCCCTCTGCCGGACCAATCCATGCATGAAAAGACCACGGTCGCGGACCTGATCGAAGAGATCTACACGTTCTTGAAGCAGGCTGACGCACGCGAATTGCGCTACCTGTTCGAAGAGCTGGATGAAGCTCGGGCCAACGGCGCCAACACCGATGAGATTATTTCCCGCATCGACAACTACGAAACGCATGTTGTTCCCATCATCGCCGACATCGATGCCGGATTTGGTAACGAAGAAGCCACCTACCTGCTCGCCAAGCGCATGATCGAAGCCGGCGCGTGCGCCATTCAAATTGAGAACCAGGTGTCCGATGCCAAGCAATGCGGCCATCAGGCAGGCAAGGTGACGGTACCCCACGAAGATTTCGTATCCAAGATAAACGCCGTGCGTTACGCGTTTTTGGAGCTCGGCGTGGACAACGGCATCATCGTTGCGCGCACCGACTCGTTAGGTGCCGGCTTGACCCAGAAGGTACCGGTCTCGCTGGAGCCCGGTGACCTCGGCAGCAAGTACAACAGCTTTCTCGATGCGGCCGAAGTTCACGACGTCAACGAAATTCAGGACGGCGACATCACTTTCCACCGCGGCGGCAAGTTGATGAAGCCAAAGCGTCTGGACAATGGTCTATATGCGTTTAAAGAAAACACCGGTATCGACCGCGTGGTGCTGGATTGCATTACCAGCCTTGAGCATGGCGCTGACCTGCTATGGATCGAGACCGAGCGGCCCAACGTCGCGCAGATCGCCGAAATGGTGAATGCGATTCGTGAGGTACGTCCGGAAGCGAAATTGGTGTACAACAATTCGCCGTCATTCAACTGGACGTTGAAATTCCGCGACCAGGTTTACCAGGATTGGAAAGCGGCCGGCAAAGACGTGTCCGCCTACCCGGATCCGGCGGTGAACGAAAAGGGTTTAATGGACATAGCACTCGACGATTCGGACCTCGCCCAGGAAGCCGACAAACTCGTGCAGAGCTTCCAGCGCGACGCAGCGCGTGAGGCCGGTATATTCCACCATCTCATCACACTGCCCACCTACCACACCGCCGCGCTATCAACGGACACCCTGTCTGAAGGCTATTTTGGCGATCTGGGCATGCTGGCCTATGTGCGTGATGTGCAGCGCCAGGAAATCCGCAATGACCTGGCAGCGGTCAAGCATCAGGACCTGGCGGGCTCCAATATCGGGGATGACCACAAAGAGTACTTCCTCGGCGAAAAAGCGCTGCTCGCGGGCGGTACCGCCAACACGATGAATCAGTTCTAGCGAGAAAGGGCTGGGGAAAGCGGGGGCACTAGTGTCCCCTATGCCCGTTTCGGCCCGCAATAAAACACGGGTATTTCTCAACGCACACCGGCCACGCTTGGACTCGTTCCCCACCGGTCAAAACCCGCGCATTGAGATTCCGCGTGCGACCACCCTGGGAGGTGACGAGCAACACGCCGTCGCGGTAGGGGACATACATCAGCGGTATAGTGCGAACCCGGCCTGATTTCTCCGCGTTTTCGGTGTTGTCCATGATCGCTCCAGAACAGGCAACCGATGATCACACCCTCGCATGCCATAGACAACCTTGGTAAATTCACTGCTCGGCATTCGGGGGAAGAACAATGGCCGAAGTGGACGCACGCGCGTCACTCGCATTAGTGGTTGAAGATCTGCGCGCAGAAGGAGACGAACTGTTCGCCCTATTGGCGGACATGGACACGGGCTTCTGGACCCAGCATTCCACATTCAAGAACTGGACGGTGTGGGACGTGGTTGCGCACCTGCACTTTTCCGACCACATGGCCCTGACCAGCCTGGAAAGCGCAGACGCCTTCAAAGCATTGATGCGTGAAATTGTGGGGACCGGCTCGGCACGCAACTTCACCAACGCGTGGCTGAGTCCTGACGATGGGTCCATCAATGGCCCCGAGCTGCTGGCGCGCTGGCGCGGGCTGTTTCTCAAGCTGTGCGATGCGCTGGCCGCTGCCGACCCACAGGAGCGTTTTGCCTGGGCTGGCCCGGGTATGAAGGCGCGCATGTTCGCCACTGCCCGACAAATGGAAACCTGGGCGCACGCCTGGGAGATCTATGACCTGATGGGTCGCCAGCGCACACACACCGACCGGCTCAAGAACATCGCGACCATCGGCGTGCGAACATTCGGGTGGACGTTCAGCAACCGGAAACTACCTGTACCGGAAGTAGCACCCTACGTGAAACTCGACGCGCCCTCAGGTGCGGTGTGGGAATGGGGAGTCCCAGGCTCGGCACATCGGGTGCAAGGTGCGGCGGTGGAGTTCTGCCAGGTGGTGACACAAACCCGCAACATCGCCGATACTCAACTCGACGTGACCGGCGACAACGCAGTCGCCTGGATGGCCATTGCGCAATGTTTCGCGGGCCCACCCGAAGAACCCCCCATACCCGGTTCACGCAGCGGATAATCAACAGGACCCACATTATGCAATCCATTTCATTGCCGAATTTTCGACCTGCCGCGATGATCGTCGCTGGCTTGTTGCTCGCCAGTTGCTCCAGCGAGCCGCTCACGCCGCCACCAGTCGAGGAAAGCACCGCTGTTTCCATACCTGCCAGCGGCAGCATCGCGCCCACCTCAGCGACTGAGGTAACACAGATGCAGCCGGTCACTACCGGGATCAACGGCGCCACGGCGCCGCTCCTGGAAGGTATCGGTCCGCTGCATTTCCCCATCAGCACCAGCGTTGCTCGGGCACAAAGCTATTTCGATCAGGCTTTGACTCTGGCGTTCGGTTTCAATCACGCCGAGGCGGTACGCTCATTCAAGGAAGCGGCCCGGCTGGATACCACTTGTGGCATCTGCTATGCCGGCGCAGCGCTAGCGCTTGGGCCCAACATCAATGCACCGATGAGTGACGAAGCCGCGGCGCCGGCTTGGGAAGCGGTGCAGATGGCGCTGTCGCTGCGGGAGTTCGAGAACGCCCGGGAGCAGGCCTATATCGACGCCATCGCGACCCGCTACAGCGAAGACGGAGAAGACCGCCACGCATTGGACGTGATCTATGCCGGCTCCATGGCGGGGTTGGTGCAAACTTATCCTGACGATCACCATGCACGCACACTGCACGCCGAGTCGCTCATGGACCTCATGCCCTGGGAGTATTGGAAAGACGACGGCAGCGCGGCCAGCCCTAACACCAACAAGGTAGTGGCGGAGCTCGAGCACGTGCTCGCCACAGAACCGAACCATCCCGGCGCCATGCACCTGTACATTCACATCATGGAGCGGTTCCAGCCAGACAAGGCCGAATCTGCCGCAGACCGCTTGGGGCCGATGGTGCCGGTAGCCGGACACCTCGTACACATGCCTTCACACATTTACCTGCGCGTCGGCCGCTATGCCGACGCCGTTGATGCCAATGCCAAAGCTGCAATGGCCGATGAAGACTACATTGCACAGTGCAATGCCCAGGGCCTGTATCCCGCCGCCTACTACCCGCACAACATTCATTTCCTGTGGTATTCGGCCATGATGGAAGGCCGCAAGGCGCTGGCGCTTGAAAACGGGCTCAAGCTGGGCGAGCGCGTACCGTTGGAGATGGCAAAGCAAATGGGCGCTTTACAGAGTTACATCGCGGTGCCGGTGTACACCTTCGTACGTTTCGGCATGTGGGAAGAGGTCATGGCTTTGCCCGCACCCCCGCAGGGGCTGCCTTTCACCCAGGCCATGCACTACTACGGGCGCGGTCTCGCCCAGGCCGCATTGGGCAACCTAGAGGGTGCAAGCGCAGAGCTAGCGGCGTTGCAGGCTCTGGCTGCGAGCGAAGAGCTGCAGACCATGAACATGCGGCGCCCCGGCGTCACCGGCGACCTGATGGGCATCGCACAGTCGTTAGTCGAAGCCCGCATAAAGAGACAGCGCGGCGACCATGCCGGCGAGCTCTCTGCCTTGCATAAGGCCGTGGTCCATCAGGACGCGCTGCCCTACTCTGAACCACCGTTGTGGCACTATCCCGTACGCCAGACCCTGGGCGAAGCGCAGATACGCGCCGGCGACTTCGCAGCCGCGCAAGCCACTTTCGCCGAAGACCTCATTCACTTTCCCATGAACCCCTGGTCCTTGTATGGCAGCGAAGTAGCCATCAGAAGCCTTGGGCAGGACACCAGCAGCATCGAACAACAGCGCCAGCAAGCGTGGCGAAACGCCGACATCGAGCCCGCAGTAAGCTGGTAGCTAACAACAACAGCACAACAATTCGAGACAAGGAACCCACCATGCAAGTAGTCGACGCCATAGCCCATGCCATGAAGGCGGAGGGCGTAGATGTGCTTTTCGCTTATCCGGTCAACCCCCTGATCGAAGCCGCCGCCAAGGTGGACATCAGGACCATCATCGTGCGCCAGGAACGCACCGGGCTACACATGGCGGATGCATATTCGCGCATGTCCTCCGGCGATAAGATCGGCGTATTCTGCATGCAGCATGGGCCCGGCGCGGAGAATGCGTTTGGCGGCGTAGCCCAGGCCTATTCTGAGTCGGTGCCCATCCTGGTGGTGCCGGCCGGTTACCCGCGGCGCCTTGCGAACTACTATCCCAACTTTAACTCCACCCTGAACATGCAGCACATTACCAAGTGGGCGGAACCGATCCCCATGGGACGCGCCGCGCCAGAAGCCTTGCGGCGGGCCTTTTTTCAGCTGCGCAATGGGCGACCCGGGCCGGTGCTGTTGGAGGTTCCGGTTGACGTTTTCGGCGAAGACGTGCCGGACAACTGGACCTATATACCGGCATACAGCGCGAAAACTGCTCCCGCTCCCCAAGATGTCGCAACCGCCGCCAGAGTCCTGGCAGACGCCACCCATCCAGTGATCTATGCAGGCCAGGGCGTGCACTATGCCAAGGCCTGGGATGAGCTGAAAGCCCTGGCGGAAACCTGGAACATCCCCGTGACCACCAGCATCGAAGGCAAAAGTGCGTTTCCTGAGAATCACCCGCTGTCCCTGGGCAGCGGTGGGCGCGCGAATCCCAGAGCGGTAAAGCGCTACCTCGAGGAGGCCGACGTCATTCTCGGGCTGGGTTGTAGTTTTGCCCTCACCGGTTTCGGCGTCCAGATGCCGAAGGGGAAAACAATCATCCACGCCACCTTGGACCCGATGGACCTCAACAAAGACGTGTACGTTCAACATGGCTTAATCGGCGACGCCAAGCTAACCCTGGCTGCGTTGAGCACCGAATTGGCGGGCCTCGACAACGCGAAGGCCCAGGCGCGCGCCGAAGAACCTCAACTCATAGCCGCCTTACGCGAGGAATGGCTCGGCGAGTGGATGCCTAAGCTGACCAGCAACGAGACCCCCATCAACCCCTACCGCGTATTGTGGGAGCTCAACAACATGGTGGACAAAGCCGCCACCGTGATCACCCACGATGCCGGCAGCCCGCGTGACCAGACCACTCCATTCTGGGAAGCCATAACACCGCTGTCCTATATAGGATGGGGCAAGACCACCCAGTTGGGTTACGGCCTGGGCCTGGCCATGGGCGCCAAGCTCGCGCATCCGGACAAGCTGTGCATCAACGTGTGGGGCGATGCAGCCATCGGATTTACCGGCATGGACTTCGAGACTGCAGCACGTGAACGCATTCCTATCCTGTCGATCCTGTTTAACAACTTTTCCATGGCCATCGAGATTCCGATCATGCCCGTTTCCCAGGAAAAGTACGGCGCTATCGAGATTTCAGGCAACTACGCCGATATGGCCAAGGCATTTGGCGGGTACGGCGAACGGGTAACCGACCCCAACGAGATCGTCTCGGCTCTAGAGCGTGGCATACAGGCGACCAGGGACGGCAAGCCGGTGTTGCTCGAATTCATAACGGGCCAGGAAATTACCATCTCGAACGAGTAACCGGCACTAGTCGGACACTGGGCTCACTTCGGTATCGTCCAGATCGCGGCTGCTCTCCTGCAACCCCTGCTGTCTGTACAACTCAAAATAGTGCCCCCGCAGCGCCATCAGCTGATGGTGGCTGCCCTGCTCCGCGATGCGCCCATCCCTGATGACCACAATGCGCGTGGCTCCGCGTATGGTGGACAGGCGATGCGCGATCACGAAAGCGATGCGGCCGGCAAGCACGCGTTGCAGGCCTTCCTGTATGCGTTGCTCGGTTTCCGTATCGACGGATGACGTGGCTTCGTCCATCACCAGTATCTGTGGGTCGGCGAGGATGGCCCGGGCAAACGACACCAGCTGTTTCTGTCCTGCCGACAATCGGTTGCCCGCCTCGCCCGCATCACCCGCATAACCATCCGGGAGGCCCAGAATGAATTCGTGGGCGCCGGCAATCTTGGCCGCTTCAATCACCTCTTCATTACTGGCGTCAAGACGGCCGTAGCGAATGTTTTCCATGATCGGCCCGGAGAATACGTGGGCGTTCTGCAGCACCATGCCGATGTTGGATTGCAGCCAATGTAAGCTGCGACCACGATAATCCAAGCCATCGATCAACACCTGCCCGGACGTGGGTTCGTAAAAGCGACAAAGAATGTTCACCAATGTGCTCTTGCCGCCGCCAGTGGGGCCGACAATGGCAACGGTTTCACCCTTGGCGACTTTCAAGTCGACTTTGTCGAGCACAGGTTTGGCCTCGTCATAGGCAAAACTCACCTGCTTGAGTTCCAGCTCGGCGATCTGCTGGGCCCCACCATCGGGAGCGAACCGCTCACTGGACACCTCGCGCTGAGCCTGCATGACAATGGCCTCCTCCACATCTGCAGAATCTTTTATCGCTGGATCCGCCTCTATCAAGCTCAGTATGCGCTCGGCTGACGCCTGGGCCATTTGCATTTCCGCAAACCAGTGGCCGAGTTGCTCGATGGGGTCAAAAAAGTGTCGCGTATACGCCATAAAGGCGATCAGCGTGCTCACTGACATGGCGCCCACAATCATATCCATGCCGCCCACCGCCAGAGCGAGCCCGGTAGCCAGGCTCGCCATGGTAATGACTATGGGCAGATACACCGCCGCGTGCCGCAGATTGGTCACGCTGGCGCCATGCATTTTGTTGGTCAAGCTGCCAAATTCACCCTGATTGGCGTCTTCGCGAACAAAAGCCTTGCTCGTCAGCACACCCATGATGGCTTCGTTGAAACTGGCTGTAATACGAGAATTCGTAGCTCTCACCGAGCGCGCGCTGGACAGAATACGGCGTTGAAACCGCGCAGACACCCAACCCAGAAAGGGCAGGATGGAGAACACGATCAAGGCCAGCTTCCAGTCCATGATGAACATGGCCAGGGCGATACCAATCATCATCGTGAACCCCCAAATCAGATCTAAGAAGCCCCAGGCCAGGATATTGGATAGCCGCTCGGAATCAGAGGTCATACGCGCCATCAACCATCCTACTGGACGGTAGTCGTAGAAGCTGAAGCTCAAGCGCTGCAGGTTACCGAAGCCATCTTTGCGGATGTCATGGGAGATGTGCGTGCGGATCTTGCCCGCCATCCAGATGAACCCACCGATGGAGATGCAGATGATGACAGTGCAAACAAAATAGGCGACGCCCCAAATCCACAATTCCGGATCAGGCCCCCCCTTCAGGTACGAATCCACCGCGTCTACCACGCCCTTGGTCAGCAACGGATACGCTACTTCCATCATTGCGGTCGAGAACGCAAAGCCAGCCAGAATCTTGAGTTCTCTGGGATAGCGGCGCGCATAATCGAACAACTTTTTCCATAGCGCGAGGTTAATGTGCGCGGCGAGCGCGTGTTCATCGAAACCATCATCGTAATTTTCGTCGTCGTACATGGCCCTACTGTCCTAATTGCCCACTACCGGCGTCGTTGGAACGAGACCGGGTGAGGTCATCGCGAATCTGCTCATCCAGAGCACCCTGAATGTCGCACAACGTGCGATAGCTGCCCGGCTCGGAGGCGAGCTCGTCATGAGTTCCCAACTGCACGCATCTGCCGCGCTCCAACACCATGATGCGGTCGGCATGCATCACCGAACTCAGGCGGTGCGCGATGACGATGGTGGTCTGATGGCCCTTGCGCTTTTTCAGCGCCGACAGGATGAGCTGTTCGGTTCCCGTGTCTACCGCAGACAGTGAATCATCCAGCACCAGCACTGGCGGATCTTTCAACAGCGCTCGCGCCAGGGCCAATCGTTGCCGCTGCCCGCCAGACAAGGTGACGCCCCGCTCGCCAACCATTTCGTCAAAGCCGCTGGGAAAGGACGTGATTGCATTGTGGATTGCAGCTTCATCACACGCGCGCGCGATGTCTACCTGTGGTGCGGACGGCCGTCCAACAGCCAGATTGGCAGCGATGGTGCGTGAGTACAGGAACGGGTCCTGCAGCACTACGCCGATCTGCGCACGCAACCAGAAACGGTCCAGGTCGGACACTTCCTGGCCATCCAGGGTCAGGCTGCCGTGCTGGTACGGATACAGCCTGAGCAGGGCGCGAATGAAGCTGGTCTTGCCGGATCCTGGGGGCCCGACGATGGCTAACGTCTCGCCGGGAGCAATGTCAATGCTCAGCTTCGTCAATACCGGCTCACCACCCGCGTAACCAAACGTCAGATCCTGCGCAACAATATGCCCGGAAGCGCGCCCCGTAGGTGGCGCATATCTCGCGCTCTCCTGGGGCTCCTGCAGGATGTGGTTGACTCGACCCAGCGATATCACCGCCTTGCCAGTATCCGTTAACACCCGGCCCAGCTGACGCACCGGCCAGATAACGATGGATTCACAGGTCATGAAGATAAACAGATCACCCACCGTCAGGCTTCCCTGCAATGCGTAGTAGCCGCCGGCCAGCAACACGATGCCAAGTTGTGACATGGCGAAGAAATCCGATACGCTCCAGTAATAGCCCATGAGCTGAATGAGACGCTTGTTCTTATTGCGGAAGTCGGCATTTTTGGTGCCGAAGCGCTCAACCTCATAAGATTGACGAGCAAACGCACGCACCACCCGTATGCCGGTCAGATTCTCCTGCAACGCCGCCGTCATAGCCGCCTCGGATTCGTCGGTCGCCTGAAATGCAACTTTCACCTTGCTGAAGAACACATACGCGCCGGCGATTAGGAAGGGCATCAGGCACAGCGACCAGATGGCTAGCGGGGCATGAATGGCAAACAATATCGGCACGACACACACGACGAGCATGATCGCCCGCCCGATCTCGATCACGTCACTCACCAGAAACACGCGCAGCGTCTCCACGTCCGAACTGCAGCGCTGCACCAGATCGCCAGTATCCGCGCTGTCGTAAAACTCTGCATTGATATGATGCAGGCGTTTGTACAGCGCGTCTCGCACCCGACGTGCAATGTTTTCCGACGCCTGCGCCGCCAGGCGCCCGCGCATGTATAGGAAAACGCCGCCAAACGCGGTAACCGCCAGGCTCGCCAGCGCCGCGACCCAGATATAGCCTGTGTAGCTCAGGTCACCACTCAGCCATTGCGTTAGCCTCAGCAGGCTGGCATCGCCATAGCCGAAATCCTGCTTATTGATCACGTCTATGGCATGGCCACCGATGATCGGCGCGCCAAACATGCACACATTGGTCAATGCCATGGCAATGATCGCAGCCCCATAACGAAGCCGCTCACCGCCTGTCAGGCGCCACAAACCGCCGATATCGGCGCTACCTTCTTCCATTTTTGTTACTGCAACTGTGTTCATTCATCGCATCCCTGATCAGGGCGTTTAAACGTACAAATAGTCGGGACCTACGAGCCGGGTGGCCGACCGTATGCGTCGAGGTGTTGGAATGTTGAGGCGGACCTTGTGTCCGCAGGCTCAGCTTCGCGTCAGTGCAAAATCGAAGAGCGTACTCTTTGAGGCACAACACCGGCGGGCGCATATCGATTACCCGGCACAATCAAGTGGTTCGGTGTGCTGACAATCATCATATTCGCCTCCTTGGTGTTGTTCCCTCGGCAGGCCGAAGGAGATGGGAGCGGCATGTTAGAGACTTTGTGAAAAGATATCAACGTGACCGGTGATACTTAGTCTGCTCGTCGGGGCACGGGGTGCATTTAGTAGACACGCCGTGAACCCATCCATGGGGGCTCGCCGTCGGCATCCATGCCTCCGACGGTCTAAAAAATGCACCCCATACCCCGACTTGGGTATTCAGTGGTCCGATCACGTTGCTATCTTTTCACAAAGTCGCTTGTGGGTGAGGGATGGGTTTCAGGTAGGTTCTGGCGAGATCATAAAGCGTGGGAACTGTTCGCAGATGCTGCTTCAGCAGCGCCAAGGGTGCGTGGAGCGGTTGTTCGCCGCGTTGGTAGGCGTTGATCGTTTCGCCGAGGTTCTGCAAATCGGTGCTATCGAGGTGCTTCTTGAGGGATTCCTGCAGGTGGGACATGACATTGGCGTGGGACTTGCGGGTTGTTGGTTGCTGGAGGCCATCCATCAATAGTCGTATGTAGCTGGACGCCTGGTTTTCAATGTCTGTGTTCGAGTCATGCAAAAGCCGTTCAATTGCCTGATTGGCCGCTGGGCTGTGAGCCATGAGCAGGAAATCATAGCGGCTGTGGAACGCCCGCAGGTGTGGGGTATTGAGATCTTCGGCGATGTTCTGCCAATGCGCGTATATGAAGGTCCGCATTACGAAATTCTCGCGTAGGCGGGCATCGAATAATCTATTGGCATCCGCCACCGGCAATTCGGTGAGCGAGGCAGTAACCGTTCTGGCGAAAATCCCCGTTGCGCGCCGCCGCGCTCGTACGCTTTCATGTGCATACAACTTTACTCCGTTGAGGCCGCAACTGGGGGAGTTGTGCATGAAGATGTAGCCGGCCAGATTTGCGATGCTGGCCACCTGAGCGCGGCCGAACGCCTCTATCTCGTCAGTCTTGTCCACGCTGGAATCATGTACAGCGACCAGCCGGTAACTGGCGGTATCGCCCAGCAAGCGGATCGGTGGCCGCGGCACCGGCATGCCGATGCCGACTTCCGGGCAAAAGGTATGGTAGTTGAACAAGCCATCCAACTCAGCGTGGGGACACTCGACGCGCGCGCCGCTGCCGTCGTAGCGTACAGCAGCGCCCGTCAGGCATTGACTGATACCCACCTCAATGGGCGCTTGGGGCCGACGCGGTATCTCTACGGACGATGCCATCTACACGGCACGCGGGCTCAACTGCGGGTGGCGATAAACGGCCAGACCTGGTCGGCGCCAAGGCTCGCCAGCTGCGTGCCGAGCAGCACCTGCCATTCGAACTCATTGCCATATTCATCCCGCCAGGCCCAGGCGCGACGACTGTAGTGGTGTAATTGGTGTTCGTGAGTAAAGCCCATGGCACCGTGGACCTGGTGGATCTGTTCTGCCACCAGCGTGGCCGCCTCTCCGACCCGGGCTTTGCTGGCCGCGACTTCGAACAGAAACCGCTCCGTGCCAATAGCATCTACCGCCGCGTCCGCCGCGCGCCGCGCCGCTGCGGCCTCGGCGGCAACCACCGCCAGGCTGTGTTGGATGGCTTGGAACTTGGAGATCGCGCGTCCAAATTGCGTACGCTCCGTTGCGTACTGAATACCCAACTCCAGCATGCGCAGCAAGCTGCCTGCCACCAGATTGATCCTGCTCACCGCAAGCTGTGCAAACGGATCGATATCCAGCGTTATGGTTGTCGCGTCTGCTGGGATCAACAGGCGGTCCCTGGGCTCGCCGGCCATGTTGGTATCCTCGGCCACAGCCTCCGGATTGTCGATGACCACCACTTCCAGGCTGTGCTGCTGCACCCCTACAATTTTGT
>Ga0315336_1000541_pt1 | contig 99547 bp, 79 predicted proteins | sample ASW5metaG_FD_204512 | JGI IMG/M metagenome (GOLD analysis project Ga0315336, IMG submission 204512) | Ammonia-oxidizing marine archaeal communities from Monterey Bay, California, United States - ASW #5 | ecosystem: Environmental > Aquatic > Marine > Intertidal zone | place: USA: California...
CGCTGCCAGCGATCCCACATCTCCGTCTTCTCTGCCGTCGTAAAGCCTCGACGAAATCTCCGAACCATCACAACACCTCCATCTTTCCGTTTAAGATAAGGTGTTGCGTCGACCTGTCGAGACCGCCGACGCCGAACGGAAATACGCCGAACAGTTTCGGCAATTCCGTCTACATTTGGCAGTCGGGCGATCAAATTCCGTGGCAGACTCCCGCACTTCAAAGCCAAAAAATCTCGGTCAACACCCCAAGCGGGGCAACCTCCTTTACCGGCCTTGACGTCACCGACCTGCCTTACATCATCGGCTATGGTGTCGGTCCGGCAGCAACGGGCGGTTGGTCGCCTTACGACAATGTCGTTGCCAGCGCTTTCGTACCGCCGCAGCCCAAGGGAGACCCCGACACTGATTATAAGTACCAATCGGCGGGTGTATCGATCGGCTATGTCGGCCCGACGGCCGTCGTCGCCGGTTACTCTTTCTTGAAAGGGTTCGATCCCAAGGGATCGGCTTCCTGGGCGGGTTTATGGCTCGGTGATTCGGTTTCCTATTACACGCCGCCGAATTGGTCGGTCCCGATCGACAGCACCAATAGCAACGGCACGGCATCGTTCAACAACGTCGTCATAACCCGCGGCACGACCTACACGGTCGGCCTGTATTCGACGGGCTACGATGCGACGCCGAGCAAATTGGCACTGTCGCCGTTGGCCAGCTCCGTTACCTTTACCAACGGGTGAACCGAAGCGAGCCGGGCTCGGAGCTCTGCGAACGATAAGGCTCCGAGTCCACAAATCGCGCACGGCACATCGCGCACGGAGGCTTCGCTTTGTCCTTCTTCACCCCGCAGGCGTTTAAATCCCTCTACCTCGCGGCCGACAGCGCACCCAATGTCGGTTCGGTGGCGTTCGTGCTGGCCGAATGCGTCGCCGCGCCGGGCACCGCGATCGATCTGGATACGGCGCTGACCCAGACTAAGCTTGAGGGATCCTTCATCTTCTCTCCGCAGCCGCTGGATTTCGGCGGCAGCGCAAGCGCGCAGAAGGCGTTCGTGGAAGCGTTCTGGGCCTATCTTGCGCCGCAACCTGTTCGGCGCGGCATGCTTTGGCTGGCCGATCCGTCGGTGCTGTCGGAGCAGCGGCCGACGCTTCCTTTCCTCGGACTGAGCGGCGATGGCGGATCGGTCGACACGGCGCTCACCGCGCCGATCACATTGTCGCTCAGCCTGTCGGTTAGCTCCGGCATGATGCTCTCGGTTTCGGGCGATACGGTGGCGATTTCCTCTAGACAACCGCAATTCGCCATCGCCTTTACCGGGCCCGGAGCGCCGGATATGTCGATCGTAACAACCGGCACGCTGCCGTTTTCCGGTGCCGAGCGAGGCTGTCTGACCTTTGACGCATTCATCGGGCGCCAGTCGCTGAACGACGACTGGCAATTGGGCTTTCATTTCGTCTTTGCCGAGGCCGGCGCCCCGGAAGGCCTGATTTCGGAGTGGCTGCCGCTGGCCGATGCCAGTGGGCCGATCGCGGCCGACATGATCGGCTTTGCGCTCAACATCGATCCCGCCGATCCCTACAACGATCATAACCCGTTGCGCACGGTCATGTTGTTCACCGGCACCAATCAGCATGGCGAAAAGACAATCTTCGCCTCGTATTACCGCACCATCGCCGGAGCACCCCTCACCCTAACGCCGATCGGCACCGGCCAGACCACAGCCAAACAACAGCCGGGCGGATTGGTGTTCGCGCTCGGCCAGCGGGTTTCCGCCCAGCAGGAAGAGTTTCATGTTTGCCCGATCGGCGATTTCGTCGCCGATGCCGCCTACAGCCCCGACGGCAAGACTTCGGATCTGCTGTGCGGCATACAGGGAACTGAATACTTCAATTTCACCCCAGGCAATTCCGTGACAAGCGCCGCCCGCCTGCGCTTCAAATCGCGCCAGCCGGCGTTTGCGCCTAAGTTCCCGCCGCCGACCTCATCGCCAGTCGGGCCACCGTCCGATCCGACGGCAACCTTGCTTGACCCGACCTACATGACCGCTTGGGCCACCTAGATACCGGCCGACGGCGGCCGTGAGATCGTATATGTTGCGCAACCGAAAGGCGCGTCGCTGTACGGAAAAGACGCGGTGGTTCATCCGAAGTACAAAACCCTGCTCGGCTCGGCGGATCCGGGACAAGCGATCTCGCCCACTGATCCGCCGTTCATACCGATACCGTGTTATAGCGGTATCACGCCCGGCGACGGCGTGACGTCGTTCACGCTTGACCAGATCGAGGGGTTCGAGCGCTTGATCATCGCCGCCACCCGGCGCCGGCAGCTGCTCGACGCCCCTAAAACCCAACTTCTGTCGGCGCATGCAGCAGCCGGGGGCAAGCCGCCGCCCGGCACGGAACACAACGTCACCACACCGTCGGGCATCGTCGCGACACTCCAATCCCAAGGCAACAGCGCCACCTGGAAGGAAATTCTGCTTGGCCAGACGGTGACGCCGGCGGCGACGAAGATGTCCTTCATGACGCCGTCGGACGATCTACGCGAAGCTTTTCAGACCAGCGACCTGTTTTTCGTCGTTGCCAATGCCGACCATTTCGGCGGGCCGTTCGCCAATAGCCTCAATATAGCGAATTGGGATATCGAGGCCGATGTCGGCAATTCGGCGGCCTATGGCGACTACGCCAACGTGATGATCGTCAAAGGCATGAAAGGGCCGCTGTTCGACCCGAATGGAGACGCCAAGCACAACCTGGTCGCCAATCCGAGCAAATGGACCCAGGCCGGCACTTTCGCGGCGCCGACCGTCGACGGCAAGTCCCCCGATCAGGCACAGCTCGTCATCCTGTCGCAATGGCTGCAGGACTACTTCGCCGGGGCCTTGGCGGAAACAGATCACGCGTTCTTTCAACCCTTCGCCGACATTGCGACCGACCCGGACTGGACTGGCATTCTGGTGCTGCGGGCGAAAATCGCCAAGCCGCCCGAAGACATTGCGGGCATCCTTGCCGGGGTTAAGGATCCGGATGCGTTCTACGCCCATCATCTCGGCATTGAGATCAGCCAGATCAAAATCGATGCCAATACCGGCGACGTGAAAATCGACGGCGACAGTTCGATATTTGGATTGATCTATTACGTGGATCCCGACTACGACCCGGCAAAGCCACAAGAGCCGGTCGCGCCGGATCCCGGCGACGTCTACGACTTCCGGGTCCTGACCCTGAAAGTTCTGTTCCAGAACACCGCGGTCAAGAAATTCACGAGTTACGCGCAACTGACCTTGAATACCCTGTTCGGCAGCGCGGTCACTGGCATGGGCCCCGGCGGCAATCCTTACAATTCGATCATCCTGACCGGCAGCTATCAGGACAACAACGGCTCGCCGGTCTATGGGCTCGGCGCGGTCGGCGATTCGACCTTCCTGTTCGACAGCAACATCCTGAACAAGATCGAGATCACCGCAGCCCGGCTGGCGACAATTAGTGCCGATGCCAACAATGTCGTGTCGGCGTTCGGCATGACGGGGTTCCTCGATTTCAAGCTGCTGTCAACTGGCGGCAAGACACCCGAGGACATCGACCTGCTGTCGTTCGGCAGTTCGACCGGCCAAATTGAGCCGCGCAAAGGTCTCGCTTTCAGCCATCTCAATCTCGACATGGCGTTCGCGACGACGGACCCGTTGGCCCGGACCCTGGTATTCGACGAAAGTAAGATCGCCTTCAATCTGCAGGCCAGCACGCCGCGCCCGGGCAGCCTGTTCAAGGCGCTTGGCCTCGAGCTGGAATCGCTCATCGAAGGGACGACGGCCGACGACGCGCCGGCGAAACAGGGTTACCTCAACGTCGTCACCGACGTCCGCCTGGGCGGCGTCGGCGAGGCCTGGCAGGGACTGCGATTCCGGCTCAATCTCGGCACGCCCGGAGAGCTCGCCGGCAAGGTCGGGCTCAACGCCCACCTGCTGCTCGCCTGGTCGCCGGACAGCCAGGGCACACAATACAAAGCGACCGCCGGGGTGCAGATGCCCGGCGCTTCCAACGGCGGCCGGCTGATCAGTCTGCAGACCGTACTGTCGCTGTCTTACGGCACCATCCAACTGCTGTACTCACCCAAGCCGAGCGGCAAGGGCAAGCAGTTCATGTTCGTGCTCAACGAGATCGCCATAAAGTTCCTGAGCCTCAAGAAGCTGCCGCCGAGCGGAGTAACCGCTTTCTACTTGTTCGGCGATGCCGGCGACGGCGGCGGCGGCGCGGTCCAGCAAAGCGGCCTCGGCTGGTACGCAGCCTATAACAACGAACCGAAAGCGGGTCCTAAGGCGCTTGACGGACCGGACGATCCGCCTTTGCTGCCCGATCGCGACGGAGCCTAAGGCGATGGCATTTCCTCCTTATCAAATCGGCGGGCTTTTGCTGCCACAACAGGCTCAGATGCTTGCCAACGGGTATCCGCTTCTGCAGACCGAGGTCAACGCTCAACCAATCGTCCGGTTTTACATCGGCATGGCGACCGGATTCGGCCATCAGGCATCGACGATCAACCTGGTGCGACGCCTTGCGGCGCCGCTAGGCACTTCGGGTTACGGATTCGGTTTTGCCAATACCATCGAAATTTGGGGCTATATGTCCGAGAAGGCGCACGACGAGACCCTGACGGTGCAACAGAAAATATTCCTGCTGCTGCCGGAGTTGGCGGACCAACCGCAGGGACCGTTGAATAACGCAACCATTGAACTTCACGACATTGATAACGGCGGTCCGACCAGCGTCGTCCCGATTGGATTTTGCGGTGGCATGGATACGCCATCAGCGATCGACTTCAATGATTTGAAATCTCTGACGCTAGTGCTCGTTCAACCCTACAAGTACAGCGTCAAGCATCAACCGCTCTATGAGCCTGGCAATGTTTTCTATCTCTTCGACTCGAAGCAAGGTAAGTATGCCAAGCTCAATCTAGACACCAGCCCAGATTTCGCGGCCTTCAGGCTGCACAGCCGTGCCTATCATACGCCCATACCCGACCCGACAGCGCCCCAGTGGCAATTCTACATCGATGGGGCCAATCGGGCGACGGCGCACTTTCTGACAATATTGCGTGCCTTGAACGGCTATATCGGCGCCAAGAATTTCTCTATGGGCATCATATATGGCGTAAACTACCCCAACGTTTCTGTATTTCGGAACCCGCAATGGAATCGGCTTGCCCTGGGGATGGCGTCTTACTGGCGGGCCAGAAAAAGCGCTATGGATATAGATCCGCCGGTCTTTATCAATTTCGGATCCTATATCCCGGCCGAGAATGCCGATGCGGCGCTCCCGAATGTGGCGCATTTGGGACTCGGTGACCCTACAGCCGCCGAAGCCGCCGCCATACAGCGTTTCCGGGCTGTCCAGCAAGAACAAATTCGCGTTCCGGCGGCAGAGGCAAGAGCCCTTCAAGCACTGACGCGTTCAGCGAGAGCACGGGCACGTTCCTTCGACCAGGGACAAGATCCGGATCGCTATACGGCGGTCGATGTAGCGGACATTGCCTCGCCCGCCGCGCTTTCCACCCTTCTGGATTGGGTTTCCGCACGCGACTATCGCGTGCTATTCATCCAAGGCGGGTTCGTGCCGCCACCCGTTTTCAACTATTTGATGAAGAGGGCACGGCTGCCTGCGATCTTTGAAGGCAATAATACAGCCGCCGTAGCGATCAACACCGGCTTGCCCTATTTCAATACAAACCGGCCGGGCGGCGTCGGCAACACAATTCGATACCCAGAAGGCTATATCGGCGGAGCCCGGTATAATCTGCAACCGCTGCAGAATCTGGCCGATCAGATCCAGTCCGACCTCACCCGTTGGCCGACGCAGGCGGACCAGGCGCCGTCGCTGATTCTCGCCGACGGCATCAATGCCTTGCAACAGCGAAACGACCCCAACCGCGCTTATTTCCGATCCGTCTATGAGTACTATCAACATATTCTAAACGACAAATTCACCATAGCCAGCACTATCGGCTTTCAAGTGGCTCGGCGGATTTATGGCGCGGAGGAGAATTCGGCAGTGGCAGGCGGACCGCCGAGCACGCTCGATGAACTGTATACGCTGCTCGAATCCCTGATCGCGGATTCCAGTACGGTCGATGTTCTGAGCGACGTCTTTGCGTCCGGCCCGATTCACGACAATTACATAGCCCTGCTCAAGGATTACAGCCAGGCACTAGTTATCGACCGCGCGGCCGTCACCAAAGAAACCGAGTCGGGCGGTGCGACTACCTCGGTGACCCTGTCGGGCGCCTCGTCCGCTTTTCTCATCGAAACCGACGCGGCATTAGATTTCACCATGGCGTTCGGCAGCCTGTCGGCGGACGCAAAATTCTCGGCGGCGGATTCTTGGAATTTCGACGGCGCGCCGTGGATCATCTTCAAGGCGCCGAGCTTCCATATGCTGGCGGCCGAATCTGGCACGCCGCCGGCGGCCGCGATCGAAACCAAGATCCCGAGCGCCGACGCCGACGTGACCGTGACGTTCCCCTATGGCGGCAACCAGCTCGAGGTCAGCGGCAGCTTCGATCCGCCCAAGACGATCGCGGATTTCCTGAGCTTTGCCGGCGGCATCGACCTCAACGGCATGGTGCCGGGACCGGTGCAGGCGCTGGCCGGCATCGGCGTCAAAAAAATCGACCTGACTTATGATTCAGCCAGTAAGTCGATTTCCCAAATGACTCTATTGATCGGCACCACGGCGCCGTGGCCGCTTATCAACAAGCTCGAAATCCAGAGCGTCAACGTCACCATCCGAATAGACAATCCCGGAGACATGGCCAACCGTAAGGTAAGCTCGTCCGTCAACGGCATCCTGACTGTCGACGCCAAGGCCAAATCCGGAATAGAAATCAGCGCGACATATCCAGGCCTCTATTTCAGCGGTCAACTTTACGGCTCTTCGCTGTCGATCGACGATCTGATCGGCGTGTTTTGGCCCGGCGCCCATCCCGCCTGGCCGGGCGGCCACACGCCGGAAGTGACGGCGTTCTCGATCGACTACGATGCATCCGACGGCGGCTACTCGGGCGATGTCCGGCTCGACCTCAATTGGCCGATCGTCATCGCCGGAACCGAAATACTTGATATTCAGTACATCTCTCTGATGGTGAGCGGCGGCAAGGATTGGTCGAACGGCAGCCTGTCGGGTTCCATGATAATCTTGCCGAATTCGGCCGATATCGGCATGACCTTGTCGGCGCTCTATCTTGGGTCCGGCAAGGGCTGGAAGTTCCAAGCGCAGCAGACCTCAGGCCAGCTGCAATTGGCCGGACTGGTGACCGAGTACCTGCATTGGGATCCCGGCCTCGACCTGGCCATTGACGGCTTGTCGTTGACCGTGGAGACCGAAGGACCGTCCTTCGAGTTCTCCGCCAAGACCGCCAAGGCCTGGCAGATTCCGATTTCCACCGGCATTTCGATCACTGGCGCCGTTACCATTGGCTATGGCAGCAACGGTTCCGCACTCGGCGTTCCGGAGCAGCCGGCCGGCCGCGCCCTGGTGCCTATCCTGACGCCGGAAGGTCGAGTAGTACCGACCCTGGCGATTGCCGGCGCCAAGAAACGCGGATTCTACGGTCGCGTCAGCGCCGAAATCATCTGGCAAAACATCGATATCACATTCTCCGCCGAGCTCAGCCAAAGCGCCTATACCTATACCGTCACCTGGGGCTTTTTCACCGGCACCTACAACCAAAAAACTGAGACCGTCGAGATCAAGTTCAAGGAATCGACCAGCCTTGGTGCGATGGTTGAGACCTTCGTTTCCTGGCTGACCGGATCGAAGTTCGGCCTGGGGTCGCCTTGGGATTTGCTCAACAAGATCACGCTGAGCAATTTCAGCATGACCTGGAACTTCAAGACCAAGAAGGTCAGCTTCACCGTCGACATCGGGCCGATCGAACTCGGTATCGCCAGGATCACCGGTGTAACCCTGGTCTATGAACCGGAAGGCAAAAACAAAGGCGTGAACATCACGCTCGACGGCGAGTTCCGCTGGCAGCAAAACCCAAGCGAACCGCTGGGGTGGAACGCCGCCGATCCGTCCTCGACCAAGGCACCGCCGGGACAAGGTAATAAATACTTCGACCTTCGCCTGTTGGCCGGCGGCCAGCATGTATCAATGCCCGGCGTCCCTGGCGCTGAAACCGTCCAAGATGCAATCGCCGCCATGGCCAAGCTTGAGCCGCCGAAATCGGGCGAAGTGCCGGCAATCGGCTTCGACGCCAGCAACAACTGGTTGTTCGGCCTTGACTTGAGCGTCATGCGCATCGAGCCCAAATCCTCCTCGCAAGAGGTTGCACTGCGTGACGCGCTGCAGGAAACCACCAGCAAGTATGTCCTGACCCTACAGATCGTATTCGACGATCCGGTGCTCTATGGTTTGCGCATCGCGCTGGAAGGCGAAGCCGCCAAGGTGTTCGCCGGGCTCGACTTCCAAATCATGTACGAACGTGTCTCCGACAACCTCGGCGTTTACCGGGCGGAGCTCACCTTGCCCACCTTGATGCGACGCATCGACGTCGGCGCCTATTCCCTGACACTGCCGACGTTCGGCGTCGAGATTTATACCAACGGCGATTTCCAGTTCGACATCGGCTTCCCCTGGAACGAAAACTTCGCACGCTCTTTCACGGTCGAGGCGATCGTGCCGCCCGGCATCCCGTTGACCGGTTCGGGCGGGTTCTATTTCGGCAAGCTGCCGGCGATCGCGGTCAAACAGCTGCCCAAGGCCACGAACGGCTCGTTCAATCCCAACATCGTGTTCGGTTTCGGCGCCCAAGTCGGCCTCGGCAAGTCAATCGAATACGGTATTCTCAGCGCCGGCTTCAGCCTGACCGTATTCGGCATCATCGAAGGCATCCTCGCCAAATGGAATCCTTACGACGGCGAAAGCACGGGCGGCGGCAGCAAACTGACCGTGGAAGGTGAGTATTTCTTCTGGCTGCAGGGGACGTTCGGCCTCATCGGACGGGTTTACGGCTCGGTCAATTTCGTGGTGATCAAGGCCGAGGTCAACCTCACCATAAAGCTCTACGCGCAGATCACTTTCGCTTCCTATGAGCCGATCCCGATCACGGTCTACGCGTCCGTGGATGCCTCCGCCAGCCTCGAGATCAATCTGGGCTTTTTCAAGATCACCCTCCATTTCAGCTTTTCCGTGACAATCAAGGAGACGTTCACGATCGGGGCACTGCAGAACCCGAACGACGCGCCCTGGCAGGTCGAGAAACGCAGCGACGGCGGACGCCTGACAGCACCGCTCCGGGCGCGGCTTGGGTATGGCCATCTGATGGCCCACGAATTGGCGAAGAAAAAGCAGATCGTACCGAATTGGGGCAATCTCTCCGCCACCGTCCCGGCGGCACCGCTAACCGGTTACGTCGGATTTGGCCTGACCGCGGCAGGCGACCGCGCGTTCGCGCCGGGGACGCCGCCTGATCTTGCCAAGCAACTGGGCTGCTACGCCGCGAGCCTGTTCATCGAATCGACCCATCCGGCTGCACCGGGCGACCGTAGCGGTGCGCGCAAGGCGGCCGGTGTCGTACCGGATACGCCGTTCGAGGCGCTCGCCAAGATGGTCGCGCGTTGGGCTGTGTCATCGCTGCAGGACCATTCTGTAACGCCTGGCTTCGTCGATACGGTAATCGTGACAGATGACGATCTCGTAGATCTCATCGACTATCTCGCCAAGCCTAAGGGCAAGCCAATTCCGATCACCGGCGAGGAGATCGAGGAATTCCTCACCAGCCAGTTCGTCTTGACGCTCTCCCTGCCGACGACAAAAGGCGAGGCGACCGCCGCCTATTTCCCGGCACCGCCGCTGGCCGGCCTTTCGGTGCCGGCCTACGGCAAGGATCCGGCGCTCGGCTACACGTTTGCCGACTTCAACACCGTCAGCGACGATTTCCTGTCTTGGCTGCACACCTATTTCAACCAGCTGGCCGTCCAAGTCGAGCAAGAGCAGGGCGACAAAACCGGCATGGTCACCCCGCCCCTGAACGCCGCCCTGTCGGTCGGAAGCTTCATCTTCACCGACTATTTCACCTTGATCATGCGCCAGATGCTGCAAGCCTTCCGCAGCGGCCTGCGCGACTTCAAGTATGAACTCCGGCCCGGCGAGACAGCGAACCATATCGTTTCGACGGTCAACCAAACCGGCGAGTTGGATAAGATCGGCAAGCCGATATCGCTCTATGATCTGTTCGCGGCCAACGATGGCATCGCGCTGACCGCCGGCAAAGCGCTCGATCTGCCGTTCGTACCCTACACGATCGCGCCCGACGACGGTTTCGACAAAATCGCCGGCGACGCGATCTATAGCGGTGCCTTTAACGGCACCGACTTGGCGACATTGAACGCCGACCTTGCGGGCTTGCTGGCGCCAGGCGCCAAAGTCACCTATGGCGGTACGGACTACACGATTGACGGAGCGGAATCGCTGAACACCCTGGCGACCAGCGTCATAGAGGTCACGCTCGCCGAGTTGCTGGCAAGCAGCGATGTCTTGACCAGTACTGCGCTGTTGCAGCCGGCCGCGTCGTTGCAATTGCCGCCGTTTCCCTATCAGACCAAGGCTGAGAACACCTTACTGTCGGTCGCCGCGCAGCACGGCATCGAAGTCATGGATCTTGCCGGCGTCGACCGTCCCAACGAGCCCAACCCGGTCGGCACGAAAAACGGCGACGTTGGCGATTTGTTTGATGTCGGCGCGACGGACGACATCGATATTGCCCATCTGCCGCAATACCAAGTCGGCGCTCTGATCGAAGAAGCGCAACGCAGCGGCGCCCTGCAGCACATTTCGGGCATGGTCTCGCGCTACTATTTCCATGGCTTGCGGTTGCCAACGGAAAAGATCACGCCGAAGACGCTCGGTATGTGGGTCACGGACACGAACGGCACGCTGGCGCTGCCGCCGGAAGCCGGCCTGTTCGCGCTGACCGGACAGCAATTCCCGATCCCGAGCCTTGGCAAGGATCCGCTGACCGTGTCGCTGACCCGGCCGAAGATCGAAAAGGGCGTCGACCCGTTACCGTGGCTGAAATTTACCGGCGGCGGCGACCAATTGGATTTCACCGTTACGCCGCCAACGAAGACCGAGCCGAAGGGCAATCTCGACTATCAGCGAATTGAAGCGCTGCTTGCCTACGCGACGAAGACGGTCCTCGACACCGGGCTGAAGAAATTCGGCGCCGAGAGCATGGTCGATGCCGACATGGCGGCCTACCCGCTGTCATCGGCAATGCCCTGGCAGAGTGCGACGACGATCACCTTCCCGGCGGGCGGATCGTCGGCGGCGGCGCAACCACGGCTTTGGCCGATGCCCTCGGCGATGCAAAGCCTGCCCGATCCGAATGCCCAGCCCGGCGATCCCTGTCCGAGCTTCGCCTTGGAAATCCAGCGCTACGACGAAGCAACCGGCGAGACCAAGAAGACGCCGATCGATCAATACGGCTGGGGCTCGTCGATCGGCTTCACGATCAAAAAACTGCCCGACGACGGCGGCTCGGCCGCCTATGCCACGACGTACGAAATAGTTGGCGCCGGCGCCAACGACACCATCGTGCTCGAACGCATCGTCGAACGGATTCGCGACGACGACAGCGCTTTCCAATCGCTGATCCTGGGTTACGAAACCGCGCTCGGCGGCTCAGGCCAAGCGCTTGTCGCCGATGCCGGATCGTCGGTCACCATGGGCATCTCGCAAGTCAATCTGTCGACGGTGACCCGGCCATCGACGACGGGCGTGGCAGCCGTGGAAATCGCCGGCGTTCCGGCCTTGCTCAACAAGCCGTCGGCGTTCGTCCGGCTGTTGTGGGAAGCCAGCATTACCCGAGCCGGCGGATTTTTCCTGTACTACTACGATTCCGAAACCGGCGCCGGCCTGCCCGACGCCCTGTTTGATGAAAAAGGCGAGGCGACTGTCCGGCTGCTCGCCTTCTATACCACGCAAGACCCGCTGACGGCGTACATGAACGTGGTTGCCACGGGCGATCCGCTTGACCTTTCCAGTTCGGCGGTAATTGCGACGGCCGTGAGCCGGACGGCGACGCACCCGGTCGACGCCAACGACACCATCTCGGCGATCGCCCAGCGCTACTACACGACCGTGTTGTCACTGGTTACGACCAATCCGGTCATCGAACTGCGAACTGGCGCGCCCTACACGCTGTCGAACGGCACCTACATGGTATCGCCGACCGGCGCGGCGCCCGGCGGCCAGCTCGCCGATATCGCGAAGCATTTCAAAATCGATGCCAATGCGATTACCGCCGCCAATCCGCGCATTCCGGCGAGCGACTGGCAGACCGGCCTCGCGCCCTTCACGGCGATCCGCCTACCAACCGAGCCACGGACTGTCGGCACTGACCCCGGCGGCAGCGCCCTGGCCGACATCGCCACATTTTACGGCACGACGGCGGCGGCGCTGGCCGGCTACAATGCCCATCTGCACGATCTACTGAAGCCGGCACAGACACTGACCTTGAAGACCGGCCCGATCGCGCAGGCTGGCACACCGATCACCGGCATCCAGCAAATCGGCGCGACACGGGCGCCGCTGCCCAAGGTTCCGGCATCGCCGTCGGCACCGACCTACGCGGCCGACTTCCTGGTCAATCTTTACACCATGCTGGCCTACCAGGTCCTCGAGACCCAGGACTTCGTCGCCAGCAATGTCGGCCTGCCGCTCGGGCCCAAAGCGACCTCAACGACCGCCGGTGCCTCGAAGGTCAGGGCGGCCAAGCCAATGGGCAGCACCGACCCGCTCGAATTCGCGAAAACGATCCCCTATACGGAATTGACCAACAACAATCCGAAACCAGCCGGCACCGACAGCCCCTACGGCGCCAACGGGCGACTGTTACAGATCGGCTACGACTGGAACGACCTATACGGCAACCGATTAGTCACCAAGCTCGACGAAATCAACGCACCTGTCGGCGCGACAAACGGTGCCCCGATCCTCGTCGGCTATACGGATAAGATTGTGGCGCTCGGGCAGTGGCCGTCGATTGCTGGATCCTGGTCGGTCAAGACGTCGACCAAAACCGCCACCGACTTCACCATGTCGGTCGAGCTCGACTTCGATCCGGGGCCGTTCAACCCCGCGGCAGGCGACAAGACCAATATGTGGCAGCACCGTGCCAAAGCGTCCCTGGTAACCGTCACGACCATGATCGAACAATTCACTGATCCAAACGGCATTGCCTTCTGGTTCGATACCACGTTGCTGTCCGACCCGGTGCCGGTTCCGAAGGATCAGATCGAAAAGCCGAAGAACCCGACGGACACACTGGTCGGCTGGCTCATACCGATTCAGACCTTCCTTCAGGCGCGAACGGATGGCGACAAATCCGCACCCGAGCCGAAAGTTCTTGCCTGCACCTTGTCTGCGGACGCGGCGAAAGCCGACGCAACCACCGACCAGGTCTTCCTGCTGTCGCTGTCGCTTCGGATCGAGCGGCCCCATGGCGTCGCCGAGGGCGATTTCGCTTCGATGCCGGCGGTCCGCTCTGTTTTGAGCAAGGTCGCGGCGAAAACCGAGATCGGCAAGAATCCCAAGGACGCGCTGAAGGCCTTTGCCACGGCGATCGAGGGAACATTGTCGGTCGCCGGAAAATACACACTAACCGTCGCGACCGGCCCCGACAGATTTGCTGCGGCGACAGAGGGTGCCAACAAGGCGATATGGGGCGTTCGCCTCGGCGCCAAATCGGCCAAGCAGGGCATTGCTTTCAGCGTCAACGATGCGAACGCGCCCGAGATTTACGCACCGGCACCGGTTTCCAACCAACTGGTCACACGCTCGGTGACGGTCCACTCCTACGCCGGGATCGGCGATTTCGATCCGAAGACCAACAAATTGACCGGTACCGAACAAGACCTGGCCTTCAACGACATCGATTTGGACGTCTGGGTCACCCAATTCTTCCGGTCGTTCGATACGTTGTTGTCGCCGAATTTCATGTCATCGATCCTGGTCGTCGACAAGCGCGCCGGCAATCTGCCCAAAGGCGTGCCAAGCCTACTGTCGGCGCTGACCGATCAGAAGGAAGCGCTGGCCAAGGTCGCCGCGGACCTGATGACACCGGTCTATGTCGGACAGGCAACCACCCGCAAACAATCGGCGACGGACGCCCTGCATCAAAATCTGTTGGTCGCGCTGTCCAACCTCTATTCGACACGGGCCGCCGTTTCCTTCGGCGCGACGGTCATTGCCGACATCGGTGGCGGTACGGCAAAGGGCACGCCGGGACCGCAGCTCTTCGGCAACATCAACTGGACCAAGGACAACCCGGCGCTGCAGAGCCAGGTCACACTCTCGGCCCCCAAGCTGGATCTGCGGGACGGTGACAACCAGCCCATCACCTTCCTGGTCGAGGCACCGCAACTGGTCCATGAGGGCAGTGCCGGCGTGGTCGAAAAGATAACCCTCGATCTGGCCTATTCGGGTTCCGCGATCGAGCATCAGGTGGCGAAGCCGGCGGGCATCGAGAAGGGCTATGTGGCGTCGAGTTGGCTGCAGCCGGTTATGGCGACGGCAAGCCAACAATTGAGCGCCGATCTCGGCACGGTCGTCGTTCCGATGATCTTGCGCGGATTTCCCGATTCGCCGCGGATGAGCGCGCAAGACGGCGTCGCCGTCTATCCGGGTGCCACCGATATCAACGACGTGACGCTCTGGACTTACGATTTCAGCTATGACCTCGATTTCCATTACGAACAGGACAAGGTCTATTGCGAAATCGAGTACAACATTCAAGATAACGACGCGGACGCGGCGGCCGGGCTATCCGACGCTTTCCAGGCCTTGGCGCAATTCATTACCGTCGCGCCAGCGCTCGAGAAGCTGGTCGGCCAAACCGTCCCCGGCATCGACGCGGCGACGACCGACCAGAAGGCGATCGATGACGCCGCGCAGGTTCTAGGCGCCTATTTGAAGATGGTCGCCGATGTCGCCGACCAGGCGGCCGGACCGATGGGGCTGCGCATGCTGCCCTGGCGGCGGAAAATGTCAGGCACCGACGCCGATCCCTACAAGATCGCCATCGAAGAAAAGACGCAAACTTTTAACATCAGCCCAAAAGGCAAGAAGGCCAAGAATATCACCGCCTGGGTCGTCACCATCCAACCGCGGAACGGGGCGCCGGTCGGCCTAGACGCCAATCCCCACGTTTTGGTCGACGGCTACGGCGTCGACGAGACCCACCTGATCGCGCGTTTGAGCGATCCCAAGCAGGGCCGCTACGCCTATTACTATAAGAACGCCCAAGGCATCCTGCGGGCCGACACGGCGCAATCGATCGGTGGCCGGACCTTGACTTTGCCGGGGCTGCAAATCCTGGCACGCCAGGACGTCAAATCGACGGTACACCTGACCCGCAACGAAGGCTTGGTCAAGGGCGAAGAGACCGACCGGACGTTTGTCTACACAACGCCGGAGGTATCGTTCTCCAACCCTTATCATCCGCGGATCGATTCCGGCAGTCGCTTCAACATCGCCGAACTGGGATCGCCCGGCGGCAAACCCATGATGCGCTCCCTGCCAGATCACCTGACGGCTTTGTTCAAGGCCTTATTCGAGAATCGCTATGCCGGCGACGTCACGATCCAGATGGACGCGGTCTACCGCTATGCGTTTAATTCCTCGACCCTCGGCAGCATGCTGATTCCGCTCCCGGTCGCCTTGCAACCGCCGCTCGACGTTGCTGTCGGCAGCAACGGAACCAGCACGACCGCAATCGCAGAGATGGTCAATAGCGTAGCCGGCGCAGTCAATCTCTGGTTCACGGAGATGCAGCCGTCGACAGTGGACGCCGAGCTGACGTTTTCGGTGACCATCATGGCTAATCTGACGCGGCGGCCGATGCCTCTGCTCAGTCTGTCGGATCTGTTCCTCGATCTGGCAGACATCAGCCCGCCGCTCGGCGCCGTGCGGGCAGCCGAGTGATCGATAGCCGCCCAGGTGCGCGATCGAATTGAGCTTATGCGGCCAGCCAATTGCCGTGGAAGCCGAAGGGCACGCGCTGGGGCAGCTGAATTTTGGCAACCGGTGGGGCGGCGAAGTCCTGGGCATCGATAATCCGCAGGTGGCTCTGATCGGTGTCACCGTCGTAGACGACGCTCAACACGTAGCCCTCGTCCTCGCCGGAACCGATGGGAACGAACACGCCTTCGCTGGCCGCGCCGGCGGCGCCGACGTCGTGCACCGCGGTCGTGCGGTTTTCCAGATCGTGCTTCAACACATGGCCGGGCCCCGCCGACATGCCGAAATCAACGGCATAGCCAAAGCGGTGCGGGCGGCACTCGACCCGTGGGTCGACCCGCGGGAACTCCTGGCCGCGATCGCTGACGATTTCGGTCAAGACCCGCTCCCGTGCCGGATCGATGCACCAGCGTTCCAGCCGCGTTTCGCCGCCGCCCTGAAGTTGACCCCGAACGAACGTCCGATCGTGCCGAACCACATCAAGTATGATCCGATCGCCGTCATCATAGGCATTCAGCGGATGGTAGACATAGCAGGGATCGATCTCGATCCATTGCACGTCGTCTTTGGTCGCATCGCGCGGCAACAGCCCTAAGCGGGCCGGCATATCGTCGCGCCAGCGAAACGGCGGTCCGCTGCCTTGCGTTGCCATGTCCATATCGAACGCCACCGGCAGATCCATGAAGACGACCCGCGTCGCGGTGACGCCGAAGTCATGCATCATGGTCGGTATCGGTTTGGCGATATCGACGGTGCGCGTGAGTTTGCCGGCACGGTCGGCGACATGATAGCGCAGACTGACAGGGCCAAAATCGTAGCCGAAGAACACCAGTTCGCCGCTTACCGGGTCGATCTTCGGATGCGCGGTCATGTTGCTGCGAAGCGCACCGTCGAAGTCATGCTGGCCGATGGTGTTTAGGTCCTCGTCGAGCTCCCACGGCAATCCGACTTCGGGCAAAGCGAGTATTCGATTGCCATGACCGATGACGTTGACGCTGCCGGAGCCTTGTTGCATCGGCTGGTGTGGGCTGATTTGTCCGGCCGGTAGACCCAAAAGCTCCTGCACCCGAGGCGTTCGGACCCAGCGATTGCGATAGGCGGTTGCCGCGCCGTCGCCGATCGTCACGCCGTGAACCATGCCGTCGCCTGCGAACCAGTGGTGTCCGGGTCCCGGGGCGATGGGATTGGGACCGTCGCGCAGCAACGTGCCCCGCAGTTCCGCCGGGATGACCCCGTCGACCGCCAAGTCATGGGCTGTCACTTCTTCCGCAACCGGCGCGAAATTGCCTTGCAGAACCGGATTGTCTTCCGGGGTGATCGAATCGTCTTGAATGGCTTGCGCGTCTGACATCACGGCCTCTCCGTTACTTTACGACGGTACTATAGAGAGAAACCAACCGTTTGCCATCGCACGCATCGCTGTTTAGGCAACAAAGTCAAAGCCTTCATAACGGGCGGCGGCAACCGTGTCGCATTTTTCGACGTAGACCGGATAACCGCCGATATAGGGCATGAACACCCTGGGCCGGCCTGGGATGCTGCCGCCTAAATACCACGAACTGCAGGTCGAGCGGAGCGAGCCGGCGGCGGCCTCGTTGACATGTCCGACCCAGTCGTCCTCGGACGCGGCATTGGCCTCGATGACGGTCAGGCCGTGTTGGCGCATATGATCCATGCAGTCGACCAGCCAATCGACCTGTTGTTCGATGCCCTGGATCATGCTGGCCAGGACCGACGGGCTGCCCGGGCCGGCGATCATGAATAGGTTGGGAAAGCCGGCCGTCGACAGCCCAAGATAGGTGCGCGGGCCGGCCCGCCACTTTTCGATCAGCGCCAAACCGCCACGGCCGCGGATGTCGATCTTGCTGAAGGACCCGGTCATGGCGTCGAAACCGGTGGCGAGGACGACAGCGTCAAAGTCGTAGACGGTGTCGGCGACGCGAAGGCCGTTGGCGGTGAAACCCTCAATCGGCGTGTCACTGACATCGACCAGGGTAACGTTTGATCGGTTGTAGGTTTCGAAGTAGCCGTCGTCGACGCAGAGCCGCTTGCAGCCGATTATGGTCTTCGGCGCCAGCAACTCGGCAACCGCCGGGTCGCGGACTTTCTCGCGGATCTTGTCGCGGACGAACGCTGCCGCGGTTTCGTTGGAGTCCCGGTTGACCAGCAGGTCGCCGAAGGCGCCGAGAAACGGCAAACCGCCGCGTTGCCAGAATTCTTCATAGATCTCGCGCCGTTCTTCGGCGGATTTCTCCAAGGCGGAAAACTCATTGGCGGGAAAATAATATCCCGTCGGACGCTGTTTCGCCTTGGCCCTGAGGCCGGCGTAATCCGCCTTGATGGTGTCCACGTCATCCGGATCAAGGGCGCCGTTCCAAGCAGGTATGGCAAAGTTCGGCGTGCGTTGAAAGACCGTCAGCGCCGCCGCTTGTTCGGCGATGATCGGTATCGATTGAATGGCCGACGACCCGGTGCCGATGACAGCGACATTGAGGCCGTTGAAATCGACGCCTTCATGTGGCCATGCGCCGGTGTGATAGAGGGCGCCTTGGTAGTCGTCCATGCCGGCAAATTCCGGTGCATAGGCGGCCGACAAGCAACCGACCGCGGTGACGCAAAACCGGCTGGTGACCACGCCGCCGCCGGTACCGTTGACCGGGGCAATGTCGATCCTCCAGCAATCGGCCGCTTCGTCGTAGGTCGCGGCGTCGACGCGGGTGTTCAGCGTGATGTCGCGGTGCAGATCGAAGCGGTCGGCGACGTGGTTGGCGTAACGCAGAATCTCCGGCTGCGTTGCATATTTCTCCGACCACGTCCATTCCTGCTGCAGATCATCGGAGAACTGATAGGAGTATTGCATGCTTTCTATATCGCAGCGTGCGCCGGGATAACGGTTCCAATACCAGGTTCCGCCGACCCCATCACCGGTCTCAAAGACCCTGACGCGGTAACCCGCCCGCCGCAAGCGGTGCAGCATATAGAGCCCGGCAAAGCCGGCACCGATGATCACCGCATCGAAATCAAAATTTGTGCTCAAATCGTTGCTCCCGACTTACAGAATATGGCCACCGTCGGGGGTGCCGCAAGTCAGGCCGATCCGGCGCCATTGAGGCTCTGTTAGAATTCACTCCCGCGGGTGCCGCCATAGGGTTATGCTTACCCGGCTATGGATTGGGCTCAGGAATCGATTCGTGCTTAGCATCCAAGGCCTGACCCGGCCCGGCATCAAGCCGTTCAGCCTCGAACTCAACGCAGGCGAATGCGTCGCGCTGACCGGGCCGTCCGGATCCGGCAAGACCTTGCTGCTGCGTGCCATTGCCGATCTCGATCCGAACCGGGGGTCGGTGTTTCTCGACCGCGTCAGCCGCGATGATATCGACGCGCCGGCCTGGCGCCGGTCGGTTGGCTACTTGGCTGCCGAATCCGGCTGGTGGGCGGATGCTGTCGGTACGCATTTCGCCGACCACGACCAGGCGGCTGCCTTGTTGCCTGAACTCGGCATCGTTGCCGACGCCCTGGCTTGGCCGGTGGCGCGCCTGTCGACCGGCGAACGCCAGCGCCTGGCATTTGCCCGGCTCGCTTTGGTCTCGCCCAAAGTGATGCTGCTGGATGAACCGACGTCAGGCCTCGACGCGGAAGCCGTCGACATGATGGAAGCCATACTCAGTCAGCGATTGGCTGCGGGTGCAGCGATCTTGCTGGTTACCCACGCCGCCGAGCAAGCCCGGCGCCTGGCCACCCGACATCTGCGGATGACGGACGGCATGGTTGCAGAGGCCCCGGTTTGAGTTTCCTTTCACTCAGCCCGCTGGATGTCGCCATCGCCGCTCTTTTGCTGGTTCTCAACGCGCTGTTGTCGTTGATGCTGCGTCTTGGCCTGGTCAAGCAGATGCTGATCGCGGCAATACGAATGGTCGTCCAATTGTTGCTGCTTGGCCTGGTTCTCAAAGTTTTGTTCGACCTCGCCTCGCCGTTGGTAACCTCGGCAATGGGCTTGATCATGATCCTGTTTGCCGGCCGCGAAGTGATGGCGCGCCAAGCGCGGCCGTTGGCCGGCTGGTGGACCTACGGGCTCGGCACCGGCGCCATGTTGTTCGCCGGCACGGTGGTGACGGTGTTCGCCTTGACCACCCAGGTTCGACCCGACCCGTGGTACGAGGCGCGCGTCGCCATCCCCCTGCTCGGCATGATCCTCGGCAATACCATGACCGGCATCGCGCTTGGGCTGGACAGCCTGCTGACCAGCGCGGCGCGCGAACGCAGCGCCATCGAAGCGCGCCTGACACTCGGCCATACCGTCACCGAAGCCATGAGCGGGGTCGTGCGCGACGCCCTACGCCACGGCCTCATTCCGATCATCAATTCGATGTCGGCGGTCGGCTTGGTCTATATTCCGGGCATGATGACGGGGCAAATCCTGGCCGGAATCGAGCCCATGGAAGCGGTAAAATATCAGCTGTTGATCATGTTCTTGATCGCTGGCGGCACAACCTTGGGCGTCTTGGGCGCGGTACTGGCAGCCAGCCGGCGGTTGACCGACAGCCGGCACCGGCTCAGGCTCGACCGGCTGTCAGCAGCCAACGGCGATTGACTGTATTGAAAATCAATGAACACTTAAGACCGAACATGGACCGAGGCGAGGACTGGCGATGGCGACGATACGCAACACAGCATTAGAACAGCTTAAAGGCGGCAATTTGGCCATCGGTATCGGTCTGCGTCAGGCGCGCACGGTCGACATTGCCAAGGCGATGCGAACCGCCGGCTTCGATTGGCTGTTCATCGACATGGAACACAATGCGATGGATCTGGACGTCGCGGTGCAGATTTCCGTCGCGGCTCAGGACGCCGGTATCACGCCGATTGTTCGGGTCCCGGGGTTTCAGCATTTTCACGCAACCCGTGCCTTGGATGGCGGCGCCCAGGGCATTGTGTTCCCGCACGTGGACGATGCGGAGACGGCGGCCCGCCTGGTCGCGCAGTGCCGCTATCCGCCGGCCGGCCATCGCTCCGTAACCGGTGCCTTGCCGCAGCTCGACTTTGCCGCCCATTCGGTTGCCGACACCGTGGAAGCCGTAAACGCCGCAACCCTGCTGGTAATCATGCTGGAGACGCCAACGGCGATCGCCAACGCCGACGCGATCGCTGCGGTGCCTGGTGTCGATGCGGTGCTGATCGGCACCAACGATCTCTGCATGGAGATGGGCATTCCGGGCCAGATCAGTCATCCCGACGTTGCCGACGCCTACCGGACGATGATCGCGGCCTGCGAGAAACACGGAAAATTTGCCGGCATGGGCGGCGTCTACGATCCGCCCTTGATGCGGGCGTATATCGCCATGGGCGTTTCCTTCGTGCTCGCCGGCAGCGACTTGTCGCTTTTGATGGCGGCCGGCCGCGCTCGGGTCGCGGATATTCGCGGCGACTAGCCGCGCAAGGCTCGCATTTGGTCGCGGTAGCCGGAGGCATCGACGCGAACGTCGACCAGGCGCGGGCCGGTCGCCGACGCGGCGGCGTCCAGCGCCGGTGCCAAATCGCCGGCGCGTTCGACCCGCCAAGCCGTGAAGCCGAAGCCGCGGGCAATCGCAGCGAAATCCGGCAATGCCCAGGACAGGCCGAGGTCCGGCATCTGACGGTCTTCGCGTTTGATATCGATCAGCGACAGGCGGCCATCGTTGAACACGATAACGGTCAGATTGGCATTGGTCACGACAGCGGTCTTCAGCTCGCCCAAACACATCAGCAGGCCGCCGTCGCCGGTCATGGCGACGGCACCGCGCGTCGGATCGTTGAGTGCCGCCGCGATCGCCGCCGGCAAAGCAAACCCCATGGTCGCCAGACCGTTGGAGATCAGGACGTCACGCGGCGCCTTGGCCGGCCAGAAGGAACAGGCGGAAAACATGTGCGCGCCCGCGTCCACACTCAAGGACGGCGTCGCGGCAAAGGCATCGCGCGCCGCCTTGACGACACTGGCGGACGACAACGCGCCATCGCCGCCCATGTCCATGCCGGCGAAAAAGTCTCGGCGATGGGCTGCCATGTCCTGCTGGCGCCAATCACCAGCTTTGACGGTTGGCCCAAGCGCATCCAACGTCACGGGCAAGGGCGCGACGACACGGCATGCCGGTGTCACGTAGTGGGGCGCGTAGACGCGCTCGCAGAGATCGAGCACCGGCGCATCGTAGGGCCAGGGTTTACGGATCAACTCGACGGGATCGAGCCCGATCAGAACGATCAGGTCGGCAGCACCGACGCACGGCTGCTCGATGGCGCCGCCGGTGAAAATACCCGCATACTGAGGCGCGTCGTCGCTGATGCAGCCCTTCGCCATGTAGGTGCATAGCACCGGTGCGCCCAGACGATCCACGAAGCGGTGAAGGGCCGGCGAAACGGCCGCGCGCGCCGCTTCTAAGCCGACGACGACCACCGGTCGCCGGCTCCCGTCCAGCAACGCCCGGGCCGGGCCGATGTCCGGCGCCTGTATGCCTGGCGCGGCGGTCGACGCGGCGCGTGCCGACACCGGTCGGCTCAAGTCGGCCGACGACGGAAACAGCACCGCCGGCCCGGGGCCGTCGCCGGTCAGCCAATCCTCGACTGCATCCGGGCGTGCCGCCATGGCCGCACCGCCGACGGGCCGCAGCAACGGGGCTACCAGGTCGGGCTGCGAAATCACCTGATGGGAGACGAACTCCAGTTCGGCTTCGTCGAAGCCCTCGCTGATCAGCAGCGCCGGCATGCGGTCGAGCGCCGCCGAGGCCAAGCCGTTTGCAGCGCTGGCAAGCCCCGGCCCCTTGGTGGTGAAGGCCAAGCCCGGCCCACCGCCAAGAATGCCGCTCACGCCGGCCATGATGACGGCGGCGTCCTCACGGGCGCTGATGATGGTATCGACGCCGGCGCCCCTCAGCGCCGTGATCAGATCGAGGCTGGTGCCACCGCCCGGCATGCCGAAGGCACGGCGCATTCCAGCCTCGGCCAGGCGCCGGGCCAGCCAATCGACAAACGGGATCTCGGCCCGGTTCACGGCGTCGCTCATGGGTAAACCGGCGTCAGGCAATGGCGGTATGCGTCGTCGCGGCCGCGAACCACGGTGTCGTAAGCGGTCTGCAATTGCCGTGTCAGCGGTCCCGGCTTGCCACTGCCCACCGGCTTGCCATCGACGGATAGAACCGGTGTGATCTCCTGACCGGTACCGCAATAAAATGCCTCGTCAGCGAGGTACAGCTCGGTCCGTCCAACATCCCGCTCGATGGCATCCTTGCCGAGATCCTTGGCCAATCCCAACAGGGTCAGCCGGGTAATGCTTTCCAATATGCCGGCGGTTACCGGCGGCGTCAGCCATTGGCCGTCGCGATGAATAAACAAACAGCCGCCGGGACCTTCGCTCACCGTTCCGTCGCGGTTCAAGATGATGGCGCTATCGACGCCGGCGCGCTTCGCCTCCAACCCGGCCAGGCGGCTGTTGAGGTAGTTGGCCGCCGCCTTGATGCGCGGTGGCGAGGCGTCGTCGGCATTCCGACGCCAAGAGCTGACCGCGAAATGTTTGCCGGTGTCGAAGGCCGCGGCCCGAGGGCGGCGGCGACAGACGACCGAGCTGCCGACAGGTCCGGTTGCGATCATCTCACCCCAATCGTCGACATATGTCTGGACCCGGATATAGCAATCCTCACGAAGATCATTGGCATGCAAGCAATCGATGATTTGGGCGGTCAGGTCGGTTGCGGTCGGCGGCGCGTCCATTTCGACGACGGCCGTGGAAAAGTCCAAGCGCTTCAAGTGGTTTTGCAGCCGGAAAACGTAAAGTTGCTGGGCCTCATCGTTCCAGTAGGCGCGCATGCCTTCGAAAACGGTGACGGCAAACGTCAAACCCGGCGCCATGATCGAAATGCGCGCTTCGTCAAAGGGCACGATAGTGCCGTTCAAAATGGCGTATTCCGGGCGATCCACCTCGTTTCTATCCGTACTCACGTTCACTCTCCGAAATTTTCAGGCGTCGACTACCGATTGTATAGTTCGACTAAAGCCAATTCGGCACCCGGTTGAAAGATCATATTCAACATATTGTCGACATGGTCCAAGGTTCGGCTACCCAACATTCCCTTCGGTTGACCACTCCATGTTGTTAAAATATTGACGACTCAACGCAAATATGCACGGTCTGTTAGTGGTTGCGGCCGGTTTGGAGTGGGTGATTGTCTGAGTATCAGGGTCATGCAGAAGTGCGCATGGGAACCGCCCGTGGTTTTGGGCTGGTCATGGCAGCGGCACTGCTGATCATTTCGCTGTTGCCGCTTCTCTCGGACGGTTCGGTTCGCTGGTGGCTGGCGGCCATCGCGCTCTGTTTTGCGGTTCTGGCGATTGTGGCGCCACAGGTGTTGGCACCGCTCAACAAGATTTGGTTTCGATTTGGCTTGCTGCTCGGCGCGATCGTTTCGCCGGTGGTGATGGGGCTTCTGTTCTTTCTGGTCGTGACACCAACCGGGTTGATCATGCGGGCGCTCGGCAAGGATCCTCTGCGGCAACGGCCCGGCCGATCGGTGGAAAGTCATTGGATCACGCGCCGTGAAGCGGTCGGTTCCATGAAGCGGCAATTCTAGGATTTTCGCATGTCGTTTTTAATCGAGTTGTTCGAGTTCCTAAAGGTTCGCAAGAAATTCTGGCTGTTGCCGATCATGATCATGATGGTGCTGTTCGGCGGCTTGATCGTGTTGAGCCAAGGGTCTGCCGTAGCGCCGTTCATCTACACGCTGTTTTAGAAGTGACGGCAATCCTTGGGATATCGGCGTTCTACCATGACAGTGCCGCAGCGTTGATCGTCGACGGCGATATCGTCGCCGCCGCCCAGGAAGAACGCTTTAGCCGAAAAAAGCACGATTCCGGCTATCCGCGCCAGGCCATTGATTACGCTCTGGGCGAGGCCGGCCTATCGATCAGCGACGTCGACAATGTGGCGTTCTACGATAAGCCGTTTTTGAAGTTCGAACGGCTGCTGGAGACCTATGTGGCCGTGGCGCCCCAGGGTTTTCGGTCGTTTCGCATGGCCATGCCGATTTGGCTGCGCGAGAAACTGTTCCAGAAGGACATGCTGACCAAGGAACTGCGGCGCCACGACGGCGGTTTCACGGGTGCCGACAAACTGCTGTTCGCCGAGCATCACTTCAGCCACGCCGCCAGCGCCTTCTATCCGTCACCGTTCGAAGAGGCGGTGGTTCTCACCCTCGACGGTGTCGGCGAATGGGCGACCACGACGGTGGCCATCGGCCGCGGCGAAAAAATCGACATCGACAAGGAAATCCATTTTCCCCATTCCATCGGCCTGCTCTATTCGGCGTTCACCTACTATTTGGGCTTCAAGGTAAACAGCGGCGAATACAAGGTCATGGGCCTGGCGCCCTACGGCGAGCCGCGGTTCAAGGACTTGATCCTCGAAACGCTCGTCGACTTGAAGCAAGACGGTTCCTACAGCCTGAACATGGCATTTTTCAACTATGCGACCGGCCTGACCATGACCAACGACCGTTTTGCCGCCCTATTCGGCGAACCGGTCAGAGAACCGGAAACCGATCGCCTGACGCCCTTCCATATGGATGTGGCGGCCTCGGTACAGGCCGTGACGGAGGAAATCACGCTCCGCATGACCCGGGCATTGGCCGCCGAGTATGGCATTCCCAATCTCTGCTTGGCCGGTGGCGTGGCGTTGAATTGCGTCGCCAACGGCAAGATCCTGCGCGATGGCGCGTTCGAGAATATCTGGGTCCAGCCGGCCGCCGGCGACGCCGGCGGCGCGGTTGGCGCAGCACTTGCCGCCTGGCACAACGAACTCGGTCATGAACGTCGGGTGTCGGCGACGGATTCCATGCGGGGCGGCTATCTCGGGCCGACGTTCGAGCAACCGGAGATCGAGCGCCGTCTGACCGCGTGCGGTGCCGTTTTCGAATCCGTCTCGGAGCAGGACATGATCGCCCGGACCGCCGCCGCCCTCGCCGACGGCAAGGCGGTCGGTTGGTTTCAGGGGCGCATGGAATTCGGCCCCCGCGCCCTCGGCGCCCGGTCGATCCTGGGCGACCCGCGCTCTGAGACCATGCAGAAGATGCTCAACCTGAAAATCAAATTCCGCGAAAGCTTCCGGCCGTTCGCGCCGTCGGTGCTGCGCGAAGACGTCGCCGACTGGTTTGAACTGGAGTGCGACAGCCCCTATATGCTGCTCGTTGCCGACGTCAAGGAATGTCATCGCCAAGCCATGTCCGAAACCGAACAGGTACTGTTCGGCATCGACAAACTGAACGTCAAGCGTTCGACCATCCCAGCAACGACCCATGTCGACTATTCCGCCCGCATCCAGACGGTGCATCGCGAAACCAACCCGCGCTATCATTCGTTGATCGCCGCGTTCAAGGCCCTGACCGGCTGTCCGGTGATTGTAAACACTTCGTTCAACGTGCGCGGCGAGCCGATCGTCTGCAGTCCGGAGGACGCATTTCGCTGCTTTATGGGCACGGAAATGGACCTGCTGGTCTGCGGCAACACCTTGCTTGACAAGGCCAGTCAAGACCCGGCCCTGGCGGAAGACTACAAATCGAAATACGAGCTGGATTAGCGCCAATTGAGGAACGCGACGCCAAGACGCGACGACCGCGGTTGAGATTTTCTATTGTACGGTTATAATATAATGAGACAGCTAGAGCAGTTCTTGACAGATATCTAAATGGCTGGCCGATTCATATCCTACTGCGGCTATGTCGCACAAAGAACGAGGCGTGTAGCAACCAGCAAGCTTTATCGGCATCTTTATCGGGATCAAGGCATCGATCAACAACATCGCGCCATGGTCGCCGGCACGGCGCGAAGCGGTACAACTTGGCTCGCGGAATTGATCGCCTCGCAACAGCCGACACGGATCATGTTCGAGCCGTTCGATCCCATACATGTGCCGGATTTCGCGCCGTTCCCTCAGTTTCTTTATGTGCGCCCCGGCGAGCACAACGTTGAGCTTCACGCATTCTGCGAACGCCTATTCACCGGCCAGATCAGGCATCCGCGGATTGACAAAACCATCGACGTTCTGAGACCGAAGGCCCGTCTCGTTAAGGATGTCCGGGCGAACCTTCTCTTGAAATGGATCAACAGTCAGTTTCCCGATCTGCCTTTGGTTCTTATTCTGCGGCATCCCTGCGCCGTCGTCACATCGCGTATGGAACTTGGTTGGGCCACCGACGACGACATTTCCCCCATGATGTCGCAGCACCAGCTGATCGAGGACCATTTCCAAGATCAGGTGGACGTGATCAAAGGCGCGCGACACGACGAGGAGAAGCACGCAATCATTTGGTCTATGCACAACGCCGTTCCCTTGTCGCAGTTCAAAAACGGCGGCCTGACTGTTGTTAAGCACGAGGATTTCATCGCCGATCCCCGTTCGAGCTTAAAGTCTCTATGCAAATCCATAGGCTGGACGTATGACGACAAGCTGGACCGTATTTATCGACGCCCGTCGAGAACCAGTTCCCGGACCACGGCGCTGCGCGGCGGCGCCGCCGCCAACCGGCGCTGGCAAAATAGCCTTTCGTCGTCGCAAATCGATCGGGTCATGCGGGTCGTCGATGCGTTCGGACTTGGCCATCTCTATCCCTGAATCCTTCCGGAACGCGGTCACCGGTGACCCTACGGCTCGCCCATTTTCACGGCGGCGAGGAAGGCCTCTTGCGGGCGGCGTCGCCGCCATAGCACTTCGCGGTAATATCCTTGCGCAGCGCGCCGGCGGCCGTCCGGTCGAACGGCCGCGAGGCCAAGCGCCAAAATTTTGATCGGCCGTCGTCGCCAATCCTTGGCTTAGTCCCTGACACCGTATTTCTTGATGAAATGTTGGCGATTGTCAGCGAACCAGTCCCGGAGGAAGGTGCCGCGAATCAGGCCATCCATCGTGTCGCTGGTCAGAATGATGGGATAAAGGACGCGTCCAGTGCTTGACTTGTCGCGCCAAAGGGCCAACACATCGCCTTTACCGTCTCCTGTAAGATCCGCCAAGGCCACCATTTGAATTTTCGTCACCTGGACTTCCCGGCCGTCTCGGCTGGTCCGCAGAGTCAGCGAATCGGCCGTTCGCTGCACGCTCAACTCAGCGGTGTAGTCGCCGGTCCTGATGGCTTCCCCGATACTGAAGGGCTTGTCGTCATCCGGCAGGCCCATCGTGTACCAGGACCAAAACGAACGCAGATCAAGGCGTCTTTCGATGTCCGAAATCAGCGCCGTCCGATCGAAAGCGAACCGTTCGGTCGGACCCGCTTCTTGCAGCAGAACGAAGACCATACAAGCGTTGAAGATTTGATGGTTGTCATATTCGGCGGCAAGTCCGAACGCGTAGGGCCGGTGCAAAAGCCAAATCAACTGTCGGCAATTGGGCGGAGTCAATTCAGCGATGTCCGAGGCGATGAGGCCGTGCGCCGGATCGGCAACCCAGGCTTCGGCGGAGCGCAGGATCTCGCCATAACGCGGCTCCCAGTAGGTGATGCCGTCGCGCTCCTGCTGCACGGAAGGCTCGGCCTGTGCGCCAAAGGAGACGGCGCCAAAAAGCGCCAGGCCCATCGCCAAGATAGCGGTCAGCCGGCGCCGCCTGTTCATGGCCTAGCACCGTATTTCTTGATGAAGTGTTGGCGCTTAGCGACGAACCATTCGACCACGTCGACACCGCGTATGGGTCCCTCCAGGGTGTCGCTGGTCAAAACCAAGGGATGGACGATATTGTACGTGCCCCAACCAAGATTGACGTCCATGAAGACCGCCAGAACATCCGCATTGCCGTCCGCGGTCAAATCCGCCATGGCGAGGAGATGCAGCTCGCGAACCCAGGCGTCCCGGCCTTCATGTTTGCTCAGCAAGTTAAACGCGTCCGCTGTTTGCTCTACGACAAAATCATCGGACGGTTCCACAACTTTCGTCCAATCCGCGATGTGGAACGCCGTCTCGCCGTCCGGTATACCGGCATAGAAAGAGGACGAGAACGACCGAAGGTCAAGGCGTTCCATAATGTCCGATATCAAGCCGTCGGTGTTGAAATACGAGTTGTTCGCGATACGCGCCTCGCCCATCCAAAAGAACGTGAGACAGGCAAGGAGATCACCGTGGTAATGCCCCTCGGCCGCCCAGGCAAACGCGATTGGCGTGCGCAAAAGCACGATCAGCTGCTCGCAATGGGGCGGCGTCAAACCGGTAACGTCCGCGTATTTATGCCGGTCGGATGGTTCGGGCTCACCGTACTCCAGAAACTCAGTGTAGCGCGGCTCCCAATAGGTGATACCGCCACGCTCTTCCGGCGTCGACGGAAACCACCAATCGGCCACGGCCGGGCCGCCGACTACCACCAAGCCTAGCGCCAAGATCGCGGTCAGCCATCGCGCTTTGGTCATGGAATCTTTTCATTTTTATCGATGAACTTTTTTGGGAGCACCGCTTCTGCTCGGCGACGGGGACCGTGGTTATCGCCAAAATTCATGAGTTCCTTGTAGGCCATCTCCCAATCCTGATCCGTCACGAATTTCCAAAACTTTGGTGCCACACCCGGTTTGTTGAGATTGGGGCCTTTTTGCCAGGCGATCGACATTATGACAGTTTGCACGTCACAGTCGAGTTGAGAAAAGCGTTTCAAGTGCGGTCTGCCGGTTACCGCCGTGTCGTATTTGCGGCGCAGCTTGCCCGGTATGTCGCCCTTGACCGCACGGTCCAAGCGATCGGCCTCGGCTTTCGTCAGTTTGAGCGGCTGCCGTTTACGTAAGGCTTCGGCAGCCATGCCCTTTATCCCAAGGTAAGACTTCAGTTTGGCGATGAGGCTCGGCGGCAATCCAGTAGCGGACTCCCGCTAGATTGCGTCGCTCTGCTCGCAATGACGGTGTTGCTGCCTCTTCGGCGCATGGCTCCGCGCGGCACGCCAGGGACGAACGCGGTCTAGGGCTCGCCCATTTTCACGGCGGCGAGGAAGGCTTCTTGCGGGATGTCGACCTTGCCGAACTGGCGCATTTTCTTTTTGCCCGCCTTCTGTTTTTCCAACAGCTTTTTCTTGCGGGTGACGTCGCCGCCGTAGCATTTTGCCGTGACGTCCTTGCGCAGGGCGCCGACGGTCTCGCGCGCGATGACCTTGCCGCCGATTGCCGCCTGGATGGCGATCTTGAAGAGCTGGCGCGGGATCAGGTCTTTCAGACGTTCGCAGAGTTCGCGGCCGCGGGCATAGGCGCGGTCGTTATGGACCACGATCGACAGCGCATCGACCGGTTCGTTATTGACCAGGATGGTGAGCTTGACCAAATTGCCGTCGCGATAACCGATGATTTCGTAATCGAAGGAGGCATAGCCGCGGCTCACCGATTTCAGCCGGTCGTAGAAATCAAACACCACTTCGTTGAGTGGCAGTTCATAGACCACCATGGCGCGGTTGCCGGTATAGGTCAGGTTGATCTGGATGCCGCGCTTGTCTTCGCAGAGTTTCAGGACGGCGCCGAGATTGTCGTCGGGCACCATGATGGTGGCCTTGATCCAGGGCTCTTCGATGTCTTTGATCAGGTTGGGTTCCGGCATATCGGCGGGATTGTGGAGTTCGCGCAGGCTGCCGTCGGAACAATGGACCCGATAGATCACGCTCGGCGCCGTGGTCACCAGATCAAGGTTGAATTCCCGCTCCAGGCGCTCGTTGATGATCTCCAAATGCAGCAACCCGAGGAAGCCGCAGCGAAAGCCGAAACCCAGCGCAGCCGAGGTTTCCGGCTCGAAATGGAAACTCGCGTCGTTTAAGCGAAGCTTGGCCAAACTTTCGCGCAGCATGCCATATTCGGCGGAATCAATCGGAAACAGCCCGCAAAACACCACCGGCACACTCGGCTTGAAGCCCGGCAACGCTTCACCCGCTGGCTTGCGTTCATCGGTGATGGTATCGCCGACCGAGGTGTCGGCGACCGCCTTGATCGCCGCCGTCATGAAGCCGATCTCGCCCGGGCCGAGCATGTCGGTGTCTTGCATGGCCGGTGCGAAGATGCCGATCCGTTCGACCAGGTGGCTGGTACCGGTCGACATCATGCGCACCCGCATGCCTTTCTTCAGCACGCCGTCCTGGACGCGGACGATGACCACGACGCCGAGATAGGAATCGTAGTAGCTGTCCACCAACAGCGCTTTCAACGGCGTATCGCGCTTGCCTTGCGGCGCCGGCAAGCGGTTTACCAGCGCCTCCAGCACGTCGTCGATGCCGGCGCCGGTCTTGGCCGAAATCTCTAGACTGTCCGAGGCATCAATGCCGATGACGTCTTCGATTTGTTCCTTGATGCGATCGGGTTCTGCCGCCGGCAAGTCGATCTTGTTTAGGATCGGCACGACTTCGTGATTGTTGTCGATGGCGAGATAGACGTTGGCCAAGGTCTGCGCCTCGACGCCCTGGCTCGCGTCGACCACCAGCAGCGAGCCTTCGCAGGCCGACAGCGAGCGGCTGACCTCGTAGGAAAAATCCACATGGCCCGGCGTGTCGATCAAGTTGAGGACGTAGGTTTCGCCATCCTCGGCCTTGTAGGTCAAACGCACGGTCTGTGCCTTGATGGTGATGCCGCGCTCGCGCTCGATATCCATGGAATCGAGCACCTGCTCCTGCATTTCCCGCAACTGCAACGCGCCGCAGCGCTCGATCAAGCGGTCGGCCAGGGTCGACTTGCCATGGTCGATATGGGCGATGATCGAAAAATTGCGGATGTGGGAAAGCTCGGTCATGTTCGCACTAGCGGTCCTGGCCTCCGGCCGACGGGATTTTAAGGATGCCGTTGGCCCGGAACACCACCTGGCCGGCATCGGTCTCGAACAGGCAACTGGCGAAAGCCATGCGCCGGGTCTGGCGGTGGACGTCGGTACGGCCTTGAATCCAGTCGCCGATCATAGCTGGGGCGATGAAGTCCATGGTCAAGTTAATGGTCGGCAGAAACGTGTTTACACCACACTGATGTATCACGCCCATGACCAACTGCATGTCCGCCAAGGTCATCAGCATGCCGCCATGGCAGCTGCCGTTCGGGTTGGCGTGGCGTTCATCAATCCGCAAACCGAGATGGGCTAAGCCGTCCGCGTGCTTCATGTAGATCGGCCCGTTATTGTCGAGAAACGGGACGGAAAACGGGTTAGCTTCAAAGCCTTCCGGCACGATCGGAATTCTCGGTTCAACGGTCACGACGCACCTCGTAATACAGCACCGGTGGCTTTCTCGACCTTGGCGACGATACGACCGGCCACGGCATCGATCTCGGCATCGGTGAGGGTCTTGTCCTTCGGCTCCAAGCGAACGGCAATGGCCAGCGATTTCCGCCCCGGCCCCAGTGCCTCGCCTTCATAGACGTCAAACAGTTGCACATCCGTTACGAGTTCGCGGTCGACACTGACCGCCGCCCGCATCACCGCGTCCGCGGTGACCGCTTCATCGACCAGGAACGCAAAATCCCGCTGCACCGCCGGTTTGTCGGAAACCTCGAGCGGCGGCCGGGTGGTCGCTGTCACCCGCGGCTTCGGCACGTTGTCCAAGTAGACCTCGAAGCCGACCATCGGGCCGGCCACGTCCAGGGCCGCCAAAACGCCGGGATGCAGCTCGCCGAAGACGGCTAGGCGGTTCTTTGGGCCGAGCTGCAACGCGCCACTCCGGCCCGGGTGATACCAAGCCGGACCCGGGCTGGCGATTTGCAGGCTGCGCGTCTGTGCGCCGCAGGCCGCCAACACGGCCATGGCATCGGCCTTGGCATCAAACACATCGACGGCGCGCACCGCGGCGCTCCAATGGCGCTCGCCATGAGAGCCCGAGCGCACGCCGGCGGCGACCCGCGCCTGGTCCTCTGGTTTATCGCCGGCATACTGTGGCCCGACCTCAAACAATGCCCCGTTGGCACTGCCCCGGTCGGCATTCCGCCCGGCGGCGGCGATCAAATGCGGCAAGACGGACGGCCGCATGGTGTCAAGTTCGGCACTGATCGGGTTATCGAGCACCAGTTCGTCGGCACCGCCGCCAAACAATTCGGCATGGCCGCGGGCAACGAACGACCAGGTCACCGCCTCGCTGAGGCCACGCCCGGCGAGCACCCGTTTGGCGGTGCGGGCGTGGCGCTGTACCGCCGTCAACGTCGGCGTCGCCACGGCATGGGCTCGCGGCAAGGTCGCGGACGGGATTTTGTCGTAGCCATGGATGCGGACGATGTCTTCCACCAAGTCGGCCTCGCCGCTGACGTCCGAACGCCAGGGCGGCGGCACCACCGCATAGGTTGCGTCCTGCTTTTCGGTACTGAAACCGAGCTTCTGCAGGATATCGATCATCGCCGACTCGGCCATCTCGACGCCGGTCAAGGCCTTGATCCGGGTCGGCCGAAAAGTGACCGTTCGGCGCCAGTCGGGCTCGCTGCCGGAAACAACCAATTCGCTGGGGCTACCGCCGCAGAGGTCCATGACCAAGCGCGTCGCGATTTCCATGCCGGAGACCACGAAGCTCGGGTCGACGCCGCGCTCGAAGCGATAACGGGCATCGGACAAGATGCCGAGCCGGCGGCCGCTGGCGGCGGTGCGGATTGGATCGAACAGCGCCGCCTCGACGAAGACATTGACCGTCGCTTCCGTGCAACCCGTCGTCTCGCCGCCCATGATGCCGCCCAGGCTATGCACGCCGGTGTCGTCGCTGATCGCGCAGACCGCGTCGTCGAGTTCGTATTCTTTGCCGTCCAAGGCCGGAACCTTGGCGCCGCCGGCCCCCAAATGCAGACGCAGGTCGCCTTTGACCCTGTCGGCATCGAAGACGTGCAGCGGCCGGCCGAGATCGAACGTCACATAATTGGTGATGTCGACCAGGGCGGATATCGGCCTGAGGCCAATGGCCCTGAGCTTATCCTGCAGCCACGCCGGACTAGGGCCGTTTTTCACGCCTTTCACATAGCGGCCGACAAACATCGGACAGGCGTCGGCGGTATCGTCCGAGAAATCGAGGTTCACGCCGATCGGACTCTGGAACGTGCCTGGCACCGGGGTTTCGTCGAGCGGCCGCAATTGCCCGAGACCGGCCGCCGCCAAGTCGCGGGCGATGCCATGCACACCAAGGCAATCCTGGCGGTTCGGGGTGATGCCGATCTCAATCACCGGATCGTCGAGGCCGGCCACGGCGGCGAACGGCGCACCGATCTCGGCATCGTCGGGCAATTCGATGATGCCCTCATGTTCATCCGACAAGCCCATTTCCCGTTCCGAACACAGCATGCCGTTGCTGTCGACGCCACGGATACTGGTCGGCTTCAAGTGCAGGCCGGTGCCGGGGATGGTGGTGCCGCTTGGCGCGAAGACACCTTTCATGCCGGTTCGGGCATTCGGCGCGCCGCAGACGACCTGAACCTCGCCGTCACCGGTATCGACCAGGCAGACGCGCAGTCGGTCGGCGTTGGGATGCTGTTCGGCCTTGACCACATAGCCGACGGTGAAGGCCTCGAGCGCCTTGCCGCGATCGCTTACCTCTTCGACTTCCAAGCCAACCGCCGTCAGGCTGTCGGTCACCGCGTCGATGTCGGCGTCGGTCGCCAGATGCTCTTTGAGCCAGGACAGGGTGAACTTCATCGGCTCAATCCCCCGCCCAGGGTCGGCGCGTCGAACGGCAGAAATCCGTAATGGCGCAGCCAACGCAAGTCGGCGTCGAAAAACGCCCGGAGATCGGGGATGCCGTATTTCAGCATGGCGATGCGGTCGATGCCCATGCCCCAGGCGAACCCTTGGTATTCATCGGGGTCGAGGCCGACATACTGCAGCACCTTCGGATGCACCATGCCGCAACCCAAAATCTCGAGCCAATCCTCGCCTTCGCCGATGCGGATCTGGCCCTTGTCGAAGGAACAGCCGATGTCGACCTCCGCTGACGGTTCGGTGAAGGGGAAATGGCTTGGCCGGAACCGCATGCGGACTTCGTCCAACTCGAAGAACGCGCGACAAAATTCCTCGAGCGTGCCCTTCAAATGACCCATATGGGTGGCGCGATCGATGACCAATCCTTCGATCTGGTGGAACATCGGGGTGTGGGTTTGATCGGAATCGCAGCGGAAGGTGCGGCCGGGCACGATGATGCGGTGCGGCGGCGGCAGCGTTTCCATGGTCCGGATCTGAACCGGCGAAGTGTGGGTGCGCAAGACCATGCGAGAGCCATCCGGCTTCGGCTGCAGATAAAACGTATCCATCATCTGCCGGGCCGGATGCTCCTCGGCGATATTCAAGGCGGTGAAATTGTGGAAGTCATCCTCAATGTCGGGGCCTTCGGCGATGTTGAAGCCCATGTCGGCGAAGATTTCGGTGATTTCGTCGAGGACCTGGCTGATCGGATGGATGCGCCCCTGGGCCTCCGGGCGCACCGGCATGGTCACGTCGATGCCTTCACCGGCCAGTCGGGCTTCCAAGTCCGCCGTTTCGAGGGCATCGCGGCGCGCCTCGATGGCGCCTTGTAGCCGGGTTTTCAGGCCGTTGAGCGCCGGCGCCACGGATTTGCGTTCCTCGGCATCCATTTGGCCGAGGCCGCGCATTTTCAGGCTGACCGCGCCTTTTTTGCCGAGGGCGGCGACCCGGACCGCTTCGAGCGCATTGAGATCGGCACTGGCGGTCACCGCCGCCAGCAAGTCATTTTCGAGTTGTTCGATGTCTTGCATGATTTCCGCACAACAAAAAGGGGGCACGAACCCGGCCCCCCGAGAAGGTTGTAGTGGAACTGCGGGAGGGCCGTCGAACTAGGCTTCGGCCAGCGCGTCCCGCGCTTTGTCGACCAAAACCTTGAAGGCCTCAGGTTCCCGCGCCGCCAGATCGGCCAAAACCTTGCGGTCGATCTCGACGCCGGAAAGCTTGAGGCCGTTCATAAATCGGGCGTAGGTCAGGCCGTTGGCACGGCTGCCGGCATTGATGCGCTGGATCCAGAGCGCCCGGAAATTGCGCTTGCGAACCTTGCGGTCGCGATAGGCGTATTGGAGACCCTTTTCGACCGCCTGCCGCGCCACGCGAATAGTATTTTTGCGGCGCCCGCGATAGCCCTTGGCCAGGTTGAGAACTTTTTTGTGACGGGCGTGACTGACGACGCCCCGCTTCACTCTTGCCATGACACTGCCTCCTTCACGCGTTCGGCAGGAAATGCCGTTTCACGACCTTGGCGTTCGACGCGCTCATGATCGTGGTACCGCGGTGATTGCGAATCTGCTTGTTGGTGCGCTTGATCATGCCGTGCTGTTTACCGGCGAATTGCCGGCGCACCTTGCCGGAGGCGGTCAGGCGGAACCGTTTCTTGGCGCCGCTCTTCGTCTTCATCTTGGGCATTTGCTTCCTCTATTTCTACTGATGCGCTGGAGCATTCAAAATGAACTCGGCATGCCCATGTTCAGCCGGCCCATTCGTAAGCGAGCGCGCTATATAGCCGCCCGCTTGAGGATTTGCAAGAGCCCACGTCCGGTGCCCTGGTCGGGCAACCGGATTTCCAATTCATGCAAATGAGGCGTTCGCCGCCCGCCGCCTGCCGGTCAGCGCGGCGCCACCACCATGACCATCTGACGGCCTTCCATCTTCGGGGTCTGCTCGACCTTGACCAACTCTTCGAGCTGGTCGCGAACGCGGTCGAGGACTTGCAGGCCGCGCTCCTGATGCGCCATTTCCCGGCCGCGAAAACGCATGGTGACTTTGACTTTGTCGCCTTCGTCGAGGAACCGCAGCACCGCCCGCATTTTGACGTCGTAGTCGTGCTGGTCGATGTTCGGGCGCATCTTGATTTCCTTGACGTCCACCGTTTTCTGCTTTTTGCGGGCCTCGTTGGCCTTCTTCTGGGCCTCGTATTTGAATTTGCCGTAATCCAGCAGCTTACAGACCGGTGGGTCGGTATGGGGAGAAACCTCAACGAGATCCAGGCCGACTTCGTCGGCGAGGTCTCTGGCAGCTCGGGTCGTCAGGACGCCCCGATTTTCGCCTTCGTGATCTATCAGGCGGACGGAATCCACCAAAATCCGTTCATTGACCCGGGGACCCTCACGGGTCGGCATCGGGTTCATGGGAGGTCTTGCGATCTACTTGTTCCTTTCCGTGATCGTTTGCAAAGCTAATTCTTGCCGCCCCTCGCATCTGTTTGGCGGCGGCGCCAGAAGCCAGCCAGAGTATCCCAGGTTCATTAGAATATCATTACAGGCCGGGCATCTCGGCTTCAGTGTTAAGTCTAGCCACCACCTCATCCAGTGCAAGAACTTCTTGGTCCTTCTTACCAAGGCGGCGGACCGACAAGGTGCGCTCGTCGGCCTCGCGCTTGCCAACTACCAAGATCACCGGGGTCTTGGCGAGGCTGTGTTCACGCACCTTGAGGTTGATTTTTTCGTTTCTGACGTCGAGTTCGCCCCGCAATCCCGCGGCCGAGAGCACTTTGTGGGCTTCCTCGGCATAGGCGTCGCCATCGGACGTGATGGTACAAATCACGAACTGTGTGGGCGCCAACCAAAGCGGAAAGCGACCGGCATAATGTTCAATCAAGATACCGGTAAAGCGTTCCATTGACCCGAAAATCGCGCGATGCAGCATGACCGGCCGGTGTTTGGCGCCATCCGGGCCGACATAATTGGCATTGAGGCGCTCGGGCAGCACGAAATCGAGTTGGAATGTACCGCATTGCCATTCGCGGCCGATGGCGTCACGCAGCACGAAATCAAACTTGGGGCCATAAAAGGCGCCCTCGCCCGGATCGAGAACATAATCATACCCGGCCTCGGTTACCGCCGCCACCAAGGCGCCTTCGGCGCGATCCCAGACCGCATCCTCGCCGGCCCGATTATCGGGCCGATCGGAAAATTTGATGACGATATCGTCGAAGCCTAAGTCACTGTAAACGCTCATCAGCAAGTCGCAGAACCGCTTGCTTTCATCCTTGATCTGATCCTCGGTGCAGAAGATATGGGCGTCGTCCTGGGTGAAATTACGCACCCGCATCAGGCCATGCAGCGCCCCCGAAGGCTCGAGGCGATGGCAACTGCCGAATTCCGCCATGCGCATCGGCAGGTCGCGGTAGCTTTTCAGGCCCTGATTGAAAATCTGTACATGGCACGGGCAGTTCATCGGCTTCACCGCCAAGATCCGGTCTTCGTACTCGGTGATGTACATATTTTCCTGGAATTTTTCCCAGTGACCGGATTCCTCCCAAAGCTTGCGGTCGACGATCTGCGGTGTCCGGACTTCCTGATAGCCGCCGTCATCCAGGCGGTTGCGCAGATAGCGTTCCAAGGTGCGGTAGAGCACCCAGCCCTTGGGATGCCAGAACGCCATGCCCGCGGCTTCTTCCTGGAAATGAAACAGGCTCATTTCCCGGCCGATGCGACGATGGTCGCGGCGTTCGGCTTCTTCGATGCGGGTCAAATAGGCCTTCAATTCCTTGTCGTTGCGCCAACAGGTGCCGTAGATCCGCTGCAATTGCTCGTTCTTGGAATCGCCACGCCAATAGGCGCCGGCGAGCTTGGTCAGCTTGAAGGCATGACCGACCCGGCCGGTGGACGGCAAATGCGGCCCCCGGCAAAGATCGAACCAATCGCCTTGCCGATAGATTGTGATCGGTTCGTCGCCCGGCAGGTCTTGGATGATCTCCGCCTTGTAGCGCTCGCCCATGTCGGCAAAGGTGGCGATCGCCCGGTCCCGTTCCCAAACCTCGCGCACGATTGCATCATCGCGGTTGATGATTTCGCGCATCTTCTTGTCGATCGCTTCCAGATCGTCCGGGGTAAACGGCTGGTTGCGGGCAAAATCATAGTAGAAGCCGTCGGCGATGGCCGGGCCGATGGTGACTTGCGTACCCGGAAACAGCGTCTGCACGGCTTCGGCCATGACGTGGGCGCAATCGTGGCGCAGCAATTCCAAGACGGTTTCGTCGTCGCTTTTCAAGGTGACGATTTCGATGGCGGCATCGCTTTCGATCGTGCGGTCCAGGTCCAGGGTCTCGCCATCGAGCTTAACGGCGAGCGCGGCCTTGGCGAGGCCGGGGCCGATATCGGCGGCAACATCGCGGCCGGTCACGCCCGGCTTGAACTCGCGACGGCTGCCGTCCGGCAAGGAAAGGGAAATCTGTCGCTCCACAGCGCCACCCTGGCTCATCTTAGTCCTCCTGAGTCGCGCGAATTTAAGATCGTTCCTGGCAATGTCAAGAAATGACTACGCGGACGGGCTGGTTCCGGCCCAAGCCGGTGATACCATGTACGACAACATCGATCGCAATCGTTAGGAAAATGTTGCGCCATGACCGACCCGAACCCCCAACGCCTTGGCCGCGACGGCGGTGAATTCATCGCCTATCACGCGCGCTCCGGCGCCGCGCCGGCCGTGGTGTTCTGTCCCGGCTTCAATTCCGACATGACCGGTATCAAGGCGACGGCGTTGCAAGCCCACTGCGCTGCCGAGAACCGTGCGTTCGTGCGGTTCGACTATTTCGGCCACGGTCAATCCTCCGGCAACATGACCGACGGCACCATCGGCCGTTGGGCCGACGACGCCATCACCGTGATCGATCAACTGACCGAAGGGCCGGTGATCCTGGTCGGCTCCTCCATGGGCGGCTGGATCATGCTGCTGACGGCACTGGCCCGGCCCGAGCGTGTCGCCGGTCTGGTCGGCATCGCGCCGGCACCGGATTTCACCCGGCGAATGTGGGACAACGCGCCGGAAGACGTGCGCCACGCCCTGCGCACGGAAGGCGTCTATCATCGGCCGTCGCAATATTCCGACGAGCCTTATGCCTTCACCATGAAACTGATTGAGGACGGCAACACGCGCACCGTGCTGGATCGGCGACCGATCCCGATCCACTGCCCGGTGCGGATTTTGCACGGCATGGCCGATCCCGATGTACCTTGGCAATTGTCTCTCGAGCTGGTCGATGCCTTGGCGAGCAGCGACGTCGGTGTCACGTTCATCAAATCCGGCGATCATCGCCTGTCGACACAATCCGACATCGACTTGCTGACCACCACCGTCGCCGGCCTGCTGGCCCGGCCTTAATCGGCCAGCGTCGCTTTGAGTGCGCCCAAACCGTCGCGGTAGGTCGCATAGGTCAAGGCGATGCCGAGCTCCCGTTTGATCAGATCGTTGCGGACGCGTTTGCTTTCGCCGTAGAAGCTCCGCGCCATGGGGCTCAGGTCGGCGGCCTCGAACGGGACCGCTGGCGGAGGCTGAACGCTGAGTAATTCACAGGCATGCAGAACAACGTCGTCGGGCGCCGCCGCCAAGTCGTCGCAGACATTGTAAAGGCCGCCCGGGCGCGGCTGCGCCATCGACGCCTGCAAAACGGCGCAGATGTCGGCGACATGAACCCGCGAGAATACCTGGCCTGGCTTAACAATGCGGCGGGCACGGCCGGCCCGCACGGTCTCCAGCATGTTGCGGCCCGGCCCGTATATGCCGGCCAGCCGGAAGATATGAACTGGCAGACCGTGATCGGTCCAAAGCCGGCGCCAACCGGCCTCCGCCGCGACCCGCCGTCGGCCGCGTTCGGAAGCAGGATCGAGATCACTCTCTTCGTCGACCCAGCCACCGGCGCGATCGCCGTAGACCCCCGTCGTCGAAAGATAACCGAGCCATTGCAGATCCTTTAGCCGGCCCAAATCCGCGCCGCAGAGATCGAGCACCGGATCGCCGGCCGCATCCGGCGGCACCGACGACAATAAATGCGTGACACCGGATAAGGCGGCATCGAAGTCGCCTAACGGATGGTGGCGATCAAAGCGCCGGCAATTCGTTTGCCTGTTGTCTGGCTCGCGGCCGGTGCCGCTCACGCGCCAACCCTCTGGGCGAAGCCGCTCAGCCAGTGCGGACGCGGTATAGCCAAGACCGAAGCAAAACAGGTGGCCGGGCGCCACTATTTTCAAGGCACCATCTTCAAGACCGCGGTGGCGGTCACGATCAGCTTGCGTGAGACCGACATGGCACCGCCGCCGTCCGAAGCCAACTGCGCCGGCGCCGCGGCGCGCATCTGGCGCACGCGCTTCGCTTCGTGCTGAACGATTTGCCCGGAAAAATCGATCAGGTGGAGTCGGAAGGTTTTGCCGGTAAAGGCACGCGAGAGCCGCTCTGCTTCTTCGGCGACCATAGTGTAGATGCGCTCGCGAAGATGGCCGGCGACTTTCTCCCGTTCGGCCCGTGTCGGCGAAAAATCGGTACCGACAACGACCAGTTGCAAGCCGGGTTTGCTGAGACGGCGGGCGCGATCCCGCAAGCCGCCGAGGCCGGATTCGGCGATGCGGGCTTCGGCCCGAATGCGCCAGTTCTCGAGGCCGGCCTTACCGGCACCTTGCACGAACCGGGTAATGCGCCAATCCACGTCGGTGGCGAGTTCGCCCAGGACTTTCAACATGTCGGCCCTAAGCGATGTGGTCCGGTCACCGGCAAAGGCCGCAGCAATTGAGACGCTGACCAAGGCGTCGGAGGTATCCACCCAGTCTTCGGCGCTCAGTGTGAGCACGACCCGATCGGGCTTCGGCCGGCGCTCTTCCGCCGTCGCCGACGAGACCACCAGACCCGAAATAATCAATACCAAAACGGCGATACGCATGCCAAGACACTCCCTCTAATCGAACGACTTTTCATTAGATTTCCAATATGGCCAAAGAAAGGCTTGATCGGCGGCAATCCGCCGGCAAAAGTGCGGCCCATGCTTGGACCTCGGCACTTATTCCAATCTGCAGCGATAGGTCTTGTAATCACCGTGATGGCGGCCGCGTCGCCGCTCGGCGCCGAGGCGACCTGGGATGCCGCGGATGCCAAACGCTATTACGCTTGCTTGGCGATCGTTGCCGAGACACCAGATGACGCTGTGGAATCGGCAATGGCCTGGCGTGACCATGGCGGCGGCTTCCCGGCGCGCCATTGCCTGGCGCTGGCCTTGGTCGAACTCGGCAATTACGAACAGGCAGCGCTGCGCCTACAGCAGCTAGCGCAAGACATGCAACAGCAGCGGCCGGTGCTGCAGGCCCAGATACTGGGCCAAGCGGGCAACGCCTGGCTGCTCGCGGCGCGCCCGGCCGAGGCGCGCACCGCCCTGAGCGCGGCATTGACCCGGGCACCGCAGACCATCGATCTCTTGATCGACCGCGCCCGTGCCCATGCGGCCCTCGGCGCCTACCAAGACGCCTTCACGGATCTCGACTTGGCCGTCGCCCTTAATCCGGAACGCGTCGACGCCATGGTCTTCCGTGCCGCCGCCCGGCGCCATTTGGGTGACCGGCAACGAGCCTTGGAGGACGTCGAACTGGCGCTGGCGTTGCTGCCGAACATGACCGAAGCACTGATCGAGCGCGGTATCTTGCGGCAGTTGGCCGGTGATCGCGGCGGTGCCCGCGCCGACTGGCTAAAAGTGCTGGAGACGGCCGGGCGAACTGATGCCGCCGACGTGGCACGCCGCCATTTGGAAGCACTGGACGTGAAGCAAGAGTGACGGCGGAGCGGGTTACCGCCACTCGTCGCGGACGGTCGCGTCGGTTTCTTCCGGCATGCGCCGTTCCCGCAGCCGCGCAAAGTACTCGGCCGGTGCCAGTCGCGAAAGTGCCCAAACCGCGGCGCCGCGAACCAAGGGGGAATCGTCGCTCAACAGACGCTCGAGCGCCGGCAAGGCCGCGGCATCGCCGCTGTTGCCAAGCGCGATCACGACGTTGCGCAAAAACCGGTCGCGCCCGGTGCGTTTGACGGCGGTGCCGGCGAACATCCGGCGAAAGCCGGCGTCGTCCAGCGCCGCCAAGTCCAAAAGCGCCGGCGCGTCGAGCGCCGGGCGCGGATTGAGCGCTTGTTCGCTTGCGGCATGGGCAAATTTGTTCCACGGACAGACCGCCAGGCAATCGTCACAACCGTATATGCGGTTGCCGATGGCCGGCCGCAGGTCGCGCGGAATGGGCCCTTTATGCTCAATGGTGAGATAGGAAATGCAGCGGCGCGCGTCGATCCGGTAGGGCGCCGGAAACGCTTTGGTCGGGCAAACATCGAGACAGCGGCGGCACGACCCGCAACGGTCCCGGCCGGCATCGTCGGCCGGCAGATCCAACGTGGTGAAAATGCTGCCGATAAACAGCCACGATCCGGCGTCAACGCTGACCAGGTTGGTATGCTTGCCCTGCCAGCCGATACCGGCCGCCTCCGCCAAGGGCTTTTCCAGGACCGGCGCGGTGTCGACGAAGACCTTGACCTCGCAGCCGGTCTCGGCAACCAGCCAGCGCGCCACCCGCTTCAAGCGCTTTTTCACCAGGTCATGATAATCGCCGCCCTGGGCATAGACCGAAATTGCCCCATGGCTCTTCTGTTCCAGCACGCCAAGCGGGTCGTGCTTTGGCCCATAATTCATGCCCAACAGGATGATCGAGCGAACCTCAGGCCAGAGTGCTTTCGGATGACGGCGGCGATCCGCCTTGGCGGTCAGCCATTCCATGTCGCCCTGATAACCGCGTTCGAGGAATTGCATGAAATGTCGGCCGGCCTCGGCCACCGCGTCCGGCCGGGCGATGCCGAAACTGTCAAAGCCGGCGTCTGTCGCTTGGCCGCGCAGCGCGTCAGAAATCGAGATTGGCATAGTCGCGCGGCGGCGGCAGCCCGGGAATATGATCGGCCAATAGGGCGCGGAAGGAGGGCCGCGACTTCACCCGGGCGTACCAGTCCTTGGCCGCGCCGTGATCCTCCCACGGTACGTCGCCGATATAATCGACGGCAGAAACATGAGCTGCGGCGGCGATATCGGCCAATGAGAAATCGTCGCCGCCGAGCCACGTCCGGCGCTCGGTCAGATAACCAATATAATCGAGATGGGAGTGAATGTTGTGTTTGCCGGCGCGGACCGCCTGGGAATCCGGGCCGCCTAAGCCGATGACCCGTTTCATCAGCTTTTCATCGACCAGGTTATGGGTCACTTCGACACCAAACTTGAGGTCGAACCAATTGACCAACCGACGAATTTCAGCGCGGCTGACCGGATCGGGACCGACCAGGCAATGGTCCGGATAGACGTCATCGAGATACTCACAGATCGGCGTGCTTTCCGACAAGACAGTACCGTCATCTTCAACGATGACCGGCACTTGACCCGCCGGGTTAAGAGCCAGAAATTCGGGCCGACGGTGCCATGTCTTCTCGAGCTGCAGCTCGAAGTCGAGCTTCTTTTCCGCGAGCGCGACGCGAACCTTACGGCAATAGGGGGAAAGCCAAAGATGATAGAGGTTTCGCATGTCCCTTGCACCAAATCATCGCCACTGGCGGCCCGTCAGTGTCATGCGGTTTCGCTCAAGCGTCCGTCGGTCAACGGATGATCGAGCCGCTCGATCATCTCCAGCGGACAAATCTGCCAGAACCGATCAACCTCCAGATCCCAGTCCTGTAGCAGTTGTTCGGCGAAGGTGGAAGCGGTCTCTATGACATGGTCGCCAATTAAGACCTTCAGACGCTCCTCCCAATAGACACTGGCGAGGCGTTGGAAACACACGCTGTCAGCATTGACATGTACGGCGAAGTCTTCCTCCGGATCATAGACAAAGGCCATGCCGCCGGTCATGCCGGCGCCGAAGTTATCGCCGACCGACCCGAGAATCACCGTGGTACCGCCGGTCATGTATTCGCAGCCATTGGCGCCGCAGCCTTCGACCACCGCTTCGGCGCCGGAGTTGCGGACTGCAAAGCGCTCACCCGCTTGGCCGGCGGCAAACAGGCGGCCGCCGGTCGCGCCATAGAGCACAGTGTTGCCGATCACCGTGTTCTTGTTGGATATCAGCGGGCTCGCCGGCGTCGGCCGAACGACGATAATGCCGCCGGACAGACCCTTGCCGACATAATCATTGGCATCGCCGAAGACTTCGAGCTTCAGGCCCTGGACGGCGAACGCGCCGAGCGATTGACCGGCCGATCCCCTGAGCCGCACATTGATATGCGCCGGATCCAATCCCTTCATGCCAAAGCGCCGCACCAGCTTCGACGACAGCTTCGTTCCGATCGCGCGGTGCGTGTTGCGGATGTTATATTGCAATTGCATTTTGACGCCCTTTTCGAATACCGACTGGGCGTCTTCGATCATTTGCGCGTCCAAGGTCTCCGGTACTTCATTGCGGCCTTCGACAACGCAATAGCGGGGATAGTCGCCGGTGTCGGCCTGGGTCAGCAACGGATTGAGATCGAGATCGTCAAGATGGGCGGAGCCGCGGCTGACCTGGGCCAGCAGATCGGTGCGCCCGGTCACCTCGCGCAGAGAGCGATAGCCGAGGCCGGCTAAGATCTCGCGCACCTCTTCGGCGATGAAACTGAACAGGTTGACGACCTTCTCAGGCGAGCCGGAGAACTTTTGGCGCAGATCTTCGCGCTGCGTACAGATGCCGACCGGGCAGGAGTTGGAGTGACATTGCCGGACCAGAATACAGCCCATGGCAACCAGGCCGGCGGTGCCGATGCCAAATTCTTCGGCGCCCATCATGGCGGCGATCACGACGTCGCGGCCGGTTCGGATGCCGCCATCGACCCTGAGGCGAACCTGGTGGCGTAGCCGGTTCAAGGTCAACAGCTGGTTGACCTCCGTCAGCCCCATTTCCCACGGCACGCCGGCATATTTGATACTGGTCTGCGGGCTGGCGCCGGTGCCGCCACTGTGGCCGGAAATCAAAATGACGTCGGCCTTGGCCTTGGCGACGCCGGCGGCGATGGTGCCGATGCCGCTTTCGGCGACAAGTTTCACGCAGACCGCGGCGTCGGGATTGATCTGTTTGAGATCGTAGATGAGCTGCGCCAGGTCCTCGATCGAATAAATGTCGTGGTGCGGTGGCGGCGAGATCAGCATGACACCTGGTGTGGCGTGACGAAGCCGGGCAATTTCCTCGGTCACCTTGAAGCCCGGCAGCTGCCCGCCTTCGCCTGGTTTGGCGCCTTGGGCGATTTTGATTTCGAGCTCTTCGCAATTGTTGAGGTATTCGGCGGTCACGCCGAACCGGCCCGAAGCGACCTGTTTGATCGACGAATTCGGGTTGTCGCCATTCGGCCGTGGGCGGAAACGCTCGGGTCCCTCGCCGCCTTCGCCGGAATCGGATTTGGCGCCGATCCGGTTCATGGCGATCGTCAAAGTTTCATGGGCTTCCGGGCTCAACGCGCCGAGCGACATACCTGGCGTCACGAAGCGCTTGCGGATATCGGTGATCGATTCCACTTCTTCGAGCGGCACCGGCGACCGGCCAGGATTGAAATCCAGCAGCTCGCGCAAATTGACCGGCGGCTGGTCGGCAATCGCCTTACTGTAGTGTTTGAAGGTCGAATAGGATTCCCGGTCGACCGCGGTCTGCAGGGTGTGAATTATCCGCCCTTCAAAAGCATGAACCTCGCCGCCCTGACGGAACTTGTAGAATCCGCCGATCGGCAAGGCGACCGCCGCCGTATCGTAGGCGCGCCGGTGCAGATCGCGGATTTTGCGCTGAATGCCGGCCAGGCCGATGCCGGAGATCCTTGACACCATGCCGGGGAAGAAGTCAGCCACCATGGACCGGGAGAGGCCGACCGCTTCGAAATTGTAGCCGCCGCGGTAAGACGAAATCACCGCGATACCCATCTTCGACATGACCTTCAGCAAGCCCTGATCGACGGCTTCCTTGTAGCGTTGGATGCAGCTGTCCAGATCATGATCGGCCAGCAACCCCCGGCGATGGCGGTCGGTGAGGCATTCCTGGGCGAGATAGGGATTGACCGCCGTCGCGCCGACACCGATCAACACGGCGAAATAATGCACATCGACGCATTCTGCCACCCGCACGATGATCGAGGTAAAAGACCGCAACCCTTGGCCGACCAGATGGGTATTGACGCCCCCGGTCGCCAGGATCATCGGCATCGGCGCTCGATCTTCGCCAATCGCCTCATCGGTCAGGATCAGATGGACAGCGCCGCGGCGCACGGCATCCTCGGCGTCCCGGTTAATCCGCTGTAGCTCGCGCCGTAGACTGTCGTCGCCATCGTTTATCGAAAACGTACAATCGATGATTGCCGATTCCTCGCCGACATAATGACGGAATCCGGCAAACGCGCCGTTGGTCAATACCGGGCTTTCCAGCAACAGCAGCTTGGTTTGGCTGGCATCTTCCTCCAGTACATTCTTGAGATTGCCGAGTCGCGTCTTGAGTGACATGACCCGGCGTTCGCGCAAGGAATCGATCGGCGGGTTGGTGACCTGGCTGAATTGCTGGCGGAAGAAGTGATGCAGCCCGCGATAGTGATCCGACAACACCGCCAGCGGTGTGTCGTCGCCCATCGACCCGATCGGCTCCTTGGCATCCTCCACCATCGGATGCAGGATCAGCTCCATATCCTCCATGGTAATGCCGGCCGCGTACTGACGCCGGCGGAGTTCGTCCCGGTCGTAGAGAACCGACTCTTCCGCATCGGCCAGCACCGCGTCGAGCGGCACGATGTTCTTGATCCAACTTTGATAGTCCTGGGTGGCGGCGAGCGCGTCTTTGATTTCCCGATCGTGATAGAGCTTCGCTTCCTGCAAATCGATGGCAATCAGCTGACCCGGGCCCAATCGGCCTTTTTCAACGACTTCGAGTTCGTTGATCGGCACCATGCCGGTTTCCGATCCGACAAAGATCAAGCCGTCGCCGGTCACGGTATAGCGCATCGGCCGCAGGCCGTTGCGGTCCATGCCGGCGATCGCCCAGCGGCCGTCATAGGCGGCGATCGCCGCGGGGCCGTCCCACGGCTCCATTACCGAATTGCCATAGCTGTACAGGGCGCGGTGGCTGTCCGGCATATTGGTTTTGTACGACCAGGATTCGGGGATCATCAGGATCTTGGTCATCGGCGCCGAACGGCCGGCGCGAACCATGACCTCGAAGCCCGCGTCCAAGGCCGCCGAGTCCGACGAGCCCGGCTGGATGATCGGCTTGATGTCGCCGTCGAAATGACCGAACGCCGCCGCGGTCATCTGCACTTCGTGCGATTTCATCCAGTTGATGTTGCCGCGGACGGTGTTGATTTCACCGTTGTGGGCAAGCATGCGAAACGGCTGAGCCAAGCGCCAGGTCGGAAACGTGTTGGTCGAATAGCGTTGATGAAAAATCGCAAAGTTGGAAACGAAGCGTTCGTCCAACAGGTCCGGATAGAACGCGGTCAGCTGTTCGGCGAGAAACATGCCCTTGTAAATGACCGAACGACAGGACAAAGAACAAATGTAGAAATCGATGATATGGGCATCGGCGACGCGCCGTTCGATGCGCCGGCGAATGATATAAAGATCGCGCTCGAAGGCGTCTTCGTCGGCGCCGCCGCGATTCTCGATCATGATCTGTTCGATTTCAGGCCGGGTGGCGTTGGCCTTCTCGCCGATAACCTTGACGTCGACCGGCACCTGGCGCCAACCGTATATGTAATAGCCGAACTGCAGGATCTCGCTTTCCACGATCGTGCGGCAGGTCTCCTGGGCGCCGAAATCGGTTTTCGGCAGGAACACCATACCGACGGCGATGCGGCCTTCGGGCGATTGGTGGCCGGTCCGGGTCACATGTTCCTTGTAGAACGCCTGCGGAATTTGCATGTGAATGCCGGCACCGTCGCCGGTCTTGCCGTCGGCGTCGACGGCACCGCGATGCCAGACCGCTTTCAAGGCATTGATGCCAGCCTCGACGACGCTGCGTTTTGGTTCGCCATCCAAAGAGGCGACCAGCCCGACGCCGCAGGCGTCGTGTTCCGCCGCCGGCTGCCAAACGCCGGCATCTTGCAGAAGCGCGGCATTGCGGCGGTAGGTCTCAACGAATGTCCGGCCTGTTTCCATGTTCGCCGCCTCCAATCTCAAGCCTTAGATCAAACTGCATGAAAATGGGAACATTTTAACGCAGATTATTTGATCTACTTCAAAGTGTTAGAGCAACTTGTCTGCGTTCGAAGAACGCAGGTTGCTCTATGAAGCACAAGCGATGGCCTCGGCTCGCACCGACAGGTATTTATGGATCTCCGACGCCGCCAGGCGGCCGTCGCGGATCGCCCATACCACCAGACTGGCGCCGCGGACGACATCGCCGACCGCGAATACGCCGGGCATCGAGGTCGACAGTTTGTTGAAATCGACCGCCACCGTGCCCCAATTGGTGGTCGCCAGGTCCGGTGCATCGAGGCTCGCCGGCAAATTCTCCGGATCGAAGCCCAACGCCTTGACCACCAGATCGGCGTCGAGGCGCATTTCCGAACCGTCGATCGGCCGCGGCGTCTGGCGTCCCGACGAGTCCGGCTGCCCGAGCCGCATCCGGATCATGCGGACACCGTCGACATGACCGTCACCCAGGAAGGCGCGCGGGCTCGACAGCCAAACGAAGTCGATGCCTTCATCCTCGGCATGGCTGACCTCCCGCATCGAGCCGGGCATATTAGCGCGGTCCCGGCGATACAGACATTTGACCGATTTGGCGCCTTGGCGCACCGCGGTCCGGACGCAGTCCATGGCGGTGTCGCCGCCGCCGACAACGATTACCGATTTTCCGGCAGCGTTCAGGACACCGGATTCAAACGCCGGCGCCGACCGGCCCAGCCCCTTCATGTTGGACGCGATCAAATAATCGAGTGCCGCGACGATGCCGTCGAGGCCGACGCCCGGCACGGCGATGTCGCGGGCCTTGTAGACACCGGTCGCGATCAGGATCGCCTGATGCTTATGGCGCAACGCCTCGAAACTGACGTCGCGGCCGACTTCGACGTCGCAGTGGAAGACGACGCCCGACTGTTTCAACAATTCCGTCCGCCGGTCGACAATGTGCTTTTCGAGCTTGAAGCTCGGGATGCCGTACATTAGCAAGCCGCCGGGCCGGTCGTTACGATCGTAGATATGGGCCTGGTAGCCGAGGCGGCGCAACTCCTCGGCCGCTGTCATGCCACCCGGCCCAGCGCCGATGATGCCGACCGACTGCGGGCGTTCGCGGCGCGGCACGACCGGTTTGACCCAGCCTTTCTGCCAAGCCGTGTCGGTGATGTATTTCTCGACCGAGCCGATGGTCACCGCGTCGAAGCCCTTCTCGATGACGCAATTGCCTTCGCAAAGCCGATCGTGCGGGCAGATCCGGCCGCAGATTTCCGGCAGGTTATTGGTCGATTGGCTAAGTTCGTAGGCTTCCTCCATACGGCCTTCGACAACCAGTTTCAGCCAGTCGGGAATGTTGTTGTGAACCGGGCAATGGATCTGGCAGAACGGGATCCCGCATTGCGAACAGCGCGCTGATTGCAGGGCCGCGCGCTGTTCGTCGTAGCCGGCATAGATCTCGCCCCAGTCGGACCGCCGCCGCGACACCGGCCGCTTGTCCGGCATCTCCTGTCCGACTTCCGCAAACTTCAACATACGCTCAACCATGGCCTGGTCTTTCTTAAGCTGCGTTTACGCGGCAAGCCGTCATGGTTAAAAGCGACGGCGTACGCGCCGCGCCCTGGGGACGAATTCCGGTCTATCGCGGGTCATTAAATAAGGCCCGCGTCGCGATGCCGCTTTGGCGGCAGGACCGTATGGGCAAACAAAGTATAGGCTATAAAAACTGGGATTGCGAAGCCATTTTGTCATTTAGGTCACAAGTATTGACTTAAATGACGCCAGCTCAGCGGTAAATTCCGGCCAGCTCCAAACATTGAATGTCCATTCGTTAATTTTAGTCTCGAAACGGGACTAAAATTGTCCGTTAAGCTTCGAATCCGATGATGCTATACACCGTCGATTCACCGCTTCTTCTAAGGCTCACCGGTGCCCCTGTTCCATCTTGTGATACTCGCCATTATCCAAGGCGTTACCGAATTTCTGCCGATCAGTTCATCGGGCCATCTGATATTGATCCCGGCGACAACAGGTTGGGCCGACCAAGGGGCCATCATGGACGTGGCCGTCCATGTCGGCACCCTAGGCGCCGTGCTGCTCTATTTTCGCCAAGATGTCGGCCGCTTGTTCAGCGGTGCTTGGCAGATCGCAACACGCCGCCAGTCGGCCGATACGCGGCTCGTCTGGTACGTCGTGGTGGCGACGGTGCCGTTGGTGATCATCGGTTTGGTGCTGCACCAGACCGGCGCCTACGACAGCCTGCGCAGTGCCAAAGTCATTGCTTGGACCATGCTCGGGTTCGGCATCGTGCTCTATATCACCGATCGGTTTGGCCGTTTCGAGCTGTCGATGGAAGCCATGACGCCGCGCCATGCCGTGCTGATTGGTCTGGCCCAAGCGCTTGCGCTTATCCCGGGCACCAGCCGATCCGGGATATGCATTACCGCGGCCCGGTGGCTCGGCTTCAATCGCACCGAGGCGGCGCGTTTTGCGATGCTGTTGTCGATACCGGCGATCCTTGCCGCCGGACTGGTGGCAACACTCGATATCGCTGACAGCGGCGATGCTGCGTTGACCGGCGATGCGTTAATCGCCGCGGCGATCGCCTTCGCCACGGCGCTTGGCGCCATTGCGCTGATGATGCGCTGGCTACAGAACGCGAGCTACTTGCCGTTCGTCATCTACCGCTTATTGTTTGGCGCGATCTTGCTGGTCTGGGCCTATGGCTGGCTTTGAGCGGCTCAGGCGGTGCCGTTGATCGATTCCGACCCATGGCTGGCGCCGGCCCGGCGATAGCGCTTCATATAACTCGGCAACACGTCGTCGACCGGTGTCGGCACGATACCCAGATCCGTCAGTCCGAGGCTGCCCGGTGTCGCGACGTTGTCGGCCTGCAGCAGCCGGACCTGATCGACCGTCAGCAACGGCCGCGGCCAATATTGCAGGAAATACGCCATCACTTTCGTTGCCCAGAACGGCACCGGCACCAGCAGCCGGCGCCGGCCGGATTCTCGCAACACGATGTCCATCACGTCGCGGAAGCTATAAATGCGCGGGCCGGCGAATTCATAGGTGCGCCCGGCCGTCGACAGGTCGTTTACCAGAGCCACCATGCCGGCAGCGACATCGTCGACGTAAACCGGTTGCAGGCGGGTTTCTCCGCCGCCGATCAGCGGCAAGACCGGGCTGATACGAGCCAAGCCGCCAAACAGATTGAAAAACGAATCCTCGGCGCCGAACACCACCGAGGCACGAACCACTGTCGCGTCGGCGAAGGCGGCCGTCACGGCGGCCTCGCCGGCTGCCTTGGTCTTGGCATAGGCCGCTGACGATTCGGCGGCGGCGCCAAGCGCCGACATGTGAACCAGCCGCCGGACACCGGCCGCGCTGGCGGCGCGCGCCACAGCCTCGGCGCCGCTGGCGTGAACGGCCTGAAAAGTCTGTGCGCCGCCCTCGTAAAGCAAGCCGACCAAGTTGAACACGGTGTCCGCGCCCTCCACCGCCCGGGCCACTGAATCGGCGTTGCGGATATTGGCGGCTACCGGCGCGATTTGGCCAACCGCGCCCATGGTCTTCAACGGCAGCGCCCGCTCGGGATCGCGGACGGCAACGTCGACACGAGCCCCGGCCGCAGCCAATCGGCGCACCAAATATCGCCCGACGAACCCGGAGCCGCCAAACACCGTAACCCGACGATCACGCATGGCTTTTGTCCTTCTGTCTCGACGTGGCCGACGCCACTGCCCTGTCATTCGGCCGCACTATAACCAAACCGCAGTCGGATCCAAGCACAAAGCCCGACACCCGCCGGCGCCCTGTCCCGGGTGCTTGTGTTGACTTCGGCAACAGCGCCCGTTACGTCGTCACTGACGCCGGCTCGGGCCGGCCTGGTGTTGCGACAGGAGGCGACCCTGACGACGCAATTTCATAAGGGCGATTTGCCGCCGGATCTCGAACTCGGCGATTGCGTGGCCATTGATACCGAAACCATGGGATTGAGGCCAGCGCGCGACCGGTTGTGCCTGATGCAATTGTCGTCCGGGGACGGCAACGCCCATATCGTGCAATTTGCTGCCGGCCGCTATGACGCACCTAACCTGAAAGCCATGCTCGTAGACCCGACGGTCACCAAGCTGTTTCATTTCGCCCGTTTCGACGTCGCCGTAATCAAGGCCTACCTCGGTGTGCTGTGCGCGCCGATTTACTGTACCAAGATCGCGTCGAAACTGGCGCGCACCTACACCGACCGCCACGGACTAAAGGATCTGTGCAAGGAATTGCTGGATGTGGATCTGTCGAAACAGCAACAATCTTCGGATTGGGGCGCCAGCGATTTGAGCCCGGCGCAACTCGAATATGCCGCCAGCGACGTGTTGTACCTGCACCGCCTGTCCGCCGTGCTCGACGGTATGCTGGCACGGGAAGGCCGCCGCGATCTCGCTGCTGCCTGTTTCGCGTTTCTGCCGGCCCGCGCGGAATTGGACCTCGCCGGTTGGGACGGTATCGATGTCTTGGCCCATTGAGGCCTAATACCAACGAGCGGTGATAGGGACCCATTTGACCGCTCGTTGGTATAAGCCAAAGAAGCTGGTGGTATTTCTGGCCCCGTAATAAGCCAAAACATTGCAATAGCCGCGCCAATTTCCCATAATTGGCATGAATCTTGATGGGGCGCGAAAAACCGCCATATAGGTCCCATTGGCCAACACGCCGAACCGTTCGCCGCTTGCTCCGCAACCCAACACCGAGGTCTTCGACCCAATGACAGCAAAAGTTGACGATAGCGCCGCACATCTGCGGGCGGAGGATGCGCCGCCGCAGGACATTGCCGTGGCGCGCCGGGTCTTGGACATTGAAGCCAATGCGCTGCGGCAATTATCGAGCGCCATGGACGCGTCCTTCACCGAGGCCATACGCCTGCTAATGGGTGTGCAGGGCCGCGTCGTCGTAACCGGCATGGGCAAAAGCGGCCATGTCGGGCGCAAAATCGCGGCGACCATGGCCTCTACCGGGACACCAACGCTTTACGTGCATCCCGGCGAAGCGAGCCACGGCGATCTCGGCATGATCGCGCGCGGCGATGCCGTCATCGCACTTTCCAATTCCGGTGAAACTTCCGAACTCGCAGATATTGTTGCCCATGCGCGGCGCTTTTCTATCCCGTTGATAGCCATTGTCGGCAAGCCCAATAGCACCTTGGGGAACGCCGCCGACGTCGCGCTGATCCTGCCGCCGGCGACGGAAGCCTGCCCGATGGGCCTGGCGCCGACGACATCGACGACGGTTATGCTGGCGCTGGGTGACGCGCTGTCGGTGGCCTTGCTGGATCGCAAGGGGTTCTCGGCCGACCAATTCAAGCTGCTACATCCCGGCGGCAAGCTCGGCAGCCTGCTGATCAAGGTCGAGGAGATCATGCATGCCGGCGCCGAGGTTCCGCTGGTCGCCGTGGATACGAGGATGTCCGAGGCGATCCTGGTTATCACCGCCAACAGTTTTGGTTGCGCCGGTATTGTCGGCGACGATGGCGGGCTTGTCGGAATTGTCACAGACGGCGATTTGCGGCGCCACATGAGCCCGGATCTGCTCGATCGGCGAACCGGCGACGTCATGACGGCGGATCCCCAAACCATCCGCTTGGGCGCCCTGGCTGCGGAAGCGCTTGGGCGCATGAACGAATACGGCATCACCAGCCTGTTCGTGGTTGAAAACGCCCGGCCGGTCGGCATCGTGCATGTCCACGATTGCCTGAAAGCCGGCGTTCTGTGACCACCGCCCCGGACAACACGCCGGCCGATGCCGGAAAACAGGATCGCATGGCGGCAACGCTGGCGCCGCGGCGTGTCGGAACTGCTAAGACCTCGGGCTCCGGGCGCTGGATCGTCACGGTCAAATATAGCCTGTTTGCCGCCGCCCTAGCGCTTACCGTGGTCGTCGTGCTTTGGCCTGAATTTGCCTCTGATACGGTTGGCGTAACGTTGCCGAGGGTAAGCTTCGGATCCGACGAATTTCAGTTGCGCATGGATGATGCCCGTTACGAAGGCGCCGACAACAAGAACCGGCCTTACGTCATCACCGCCAAATCGGCCGTGCAGAATACAGAAGACAAATGGTTGGTCGATCTGAACGATCTCAAGGCCGACATCACCATGGAAGACGGCACCTGGATCTATATCAGCGCGGCAATAGGCCGCTACCACCATCGCCGCCAGGATCTTGACCTGCGCCAAGGCATCAGTCTTTTTATCGACAACGGTTATCAATTGACGACCCAGGCGGCGACCGTCGACTTGGCCGCGGGGCGTGTCATCGGCACGACCGCCGTGCAAGGTCACGGGCCTGCCGGCGAAGTGCGCGCCAACGGTTTCGAGGCCATCGATTTTGGCCGAGTTATCCGCCTGCTGGGTGATGTGCGCATGATCATCCGTCCGCGTAACGAGGGGTGAACGCAATGCCCGGGCGCCTGGTTGGTTTGCGCTTGATACAGGTCTTGATCGTGTTCTTGATCGCGACGCCGGCATGGCCGCAATCCGCTGTCTCTCCTGCGCAAAAACTAGCGACGGAAGAACGAAAAAAAGATCTCGAAGCGCCCATCGAGATCGATGCCGACCGCCTGGAAGTGCGACAAAAGGAACAAATCGCCGTCTTTGACGGCAATGTGACGGCACGCCAAGGCCGGCTACGGCTAAAGGCGGACCGCCTCGAGGTGCATTATCAACCGAAAGCCGAGGACCAGACCGCGGCGGCGCTCGACGGCAACATTTCACGCCTCGATGCGGTCGGCCACGTCTTCTTGTCGTCGCCGACGGAAACCGCCGAAGGCGAGCGTGGCGTTTATGACGTGCGCAAACGCGTGGTGACTTTGGAAGGCAAGGTGGTGCTGACGCGCGGCAAGAATGTCCTGCGCGGGCGCAAACTGGTTGTCGATCTGGCGAGTGGCGTCTCCAGGTTGGAGAGTCCGGGCCGCGTCAAGGGAATATTCAGCCCTTCGAAGCAGACTAACGAATAGTCAGTGGGGAATCGGTGATGGACGACAGACTACACCGATTTTTAACACGTAAACGGGATAACTGAGAGTGCGAACAGATCAAGAAACGGCGGCGGACGGGCCGCGACTGGTCGCCGACAGCGCAGGCCTTGTTGCCCATTCTATCGCCAAGCGATTCAAGAAACGGCCGGTCCTGCGCGACGTCAGCCTGCATCTGCAGCGCGGCGAGGCGATCGGTTTGCTGGGTCCGAACGGTGCCGGGAAAACGACCTGTTTCTACATAATTACCGGTTTGCTGGGCGCCGACAGCGGCAGCATTCGGTTGGATGGTGAAGATATCACCGACTTACCGATGTATCGCCGCGCACGACTTGGCATCGGTTATCTACCGCAGGAAGCGTCAATCTTCCGCGGTTTGACGGTGGAGAAGAATATTCGCGCGGTGCTTGAGGTCACCGAGCCGAATAAGGAAACACGGGAGACCATGTTGGAAGAGCTGCTGAGCGAGTTTTCGATCGGCCATTTGCGCCGCAACCCGGCGCTGTCGCTGTCCGGCGGTGAGCGCCGCCGGGTCGAGATCGCGCGCGCCTTGGCGAGCCGGCCGTCCTTCATGCTGTTGGACGAACCGTTGGCCGGCATCGACCCGATCGCCGTCGCCGATATTCGCGACTTGGTGTTTCACCTGAAGGATCGCGGCATCGGCGTCTTGATTACCGACCATAATGTCCGGGAAACGCTCGAGCTGATCGACCGTGCCTATATCCTCAATGAAGGCCGAGTGCTGATGGAAGGCCGGCCGGAGGAAATCGTCAATCACAAAGATGTCCGCCGCGTTTATCTCGGCGAGCGCTTCAGTTTGTAGACAGAACGGCGATCGTCATGGCGTTGGGTCCAAAATTAGAGCTTCGACAAAGCCAGGCGCTGGTAATGACGCCGCAATTGCAGCAGGCAATCAAACTGCTGCAATTGTCCAACCTTGAACTCAACGACTATGTGGAACGTGAACTCGAAAGCAATCCGTTGCTGGAGCGCGAAGAAAGCGAGGCACCGATCAGCGACGATGCCAGCATGCGTCATGCCGACGCGGATCCTGCCGCCGGCGACAAACCGAAGGTTGAACGCCCTGATGGCGAAGAGCTGGTGATCCACGATGACGGCCAGGCGTCGAAAGCGGCTGAAACATCACTCGACAGCGACTACGAGAGCCTGCACAGCGAAGACAGCGCCGCGGATGCCGCCGTCGATTACAACAACGCCAACGCCAACGGCACTGGACTGGGCATGAGCCAGGCCGATACCCGCAGTTCGTCGGGGGGATTCGACAATCCCGACTACAATCTGGAAAACATGCTGTCGGAAACGCTCGATCTCCGCGACCATTTACGCGAACAATTGTCGGTCGCGATCGGCGATCCCGTTGGCCGGATCATCGGCGCTTATTTGATCGAGTCGATCGACGAATGCGGCTACTTGACGGAGCCACCGGATCAAGTCGCCGAACGCCTGGGATGCGCCTTGGCGCAAGTCGAAGAAACCCTCTCAGAGCTCCAACAGTTCGACCCGTGCGGCGTGTTCGCCCGGGATCTTGCTGATTGCCTTGGCTTGCAGCTGCGCGAGCAGGATCGCTTCGATCCGGCGATGCAGGCGCTGCTCAAGAACCTCGATTTGGTGGCGCGGCGGGATATTGCGCGTCTGACCCGAATTTGCGGCGTCGATGCCGAGGATATTGCCGACATGCTGTCGGAAATTCGCGAACTTGACCCAAAGCCGGGTTTGGCCTTCGCCGGTGCCGAGGTTCAGACGTTGATTCCGGATGTTTACGTCACTCGCAACGCCGAGGGCGAATGGCATCTTGAACTCAATACCGAGACGTTGCCCAGGGTCCTGATCAACAATCGCTACGCCTCGAAGGTCGACGCCCGCGGCAGCGCGAAAGAAACCAAAGCGTTTCTGTCGGATTGCTTGAATTCGGCCAATTGGTTGGTGAAATCGCTCGACCAAAGGGCCAATACCATCTTGCGGGTAGCCACCGAGATCGTGCTGCAACAGGAAGAATTTTTGGAACACGGCGTCCAGTTCCTGAAACCGCTCAACCTGCGCATGGTCGCGGATGCCATCAGCATGCATGAAAGTACCGTGAGCCGCGTCACGTCGAACAAATACATGGCGACGCCGCGCGGTATTTTCGAGCTCAAGTACTTTTTCACCTCCGCCATCGCTTCCGCCGACGGCATGACGGCGCATTCCGCCGAATCCGTTCGCCACCGCATCAAGGAACTGGTCGACGCCGAAGCGTCGGTAAAAATCCTTTCTGACGACAAAATTGTCGATATTCTGCAAGCTGAAGACATCGATATTGCCCGGCGGACGGTGGCAAAATACCGCGAAGCCATGCGCATCCCCTCGTCGGTGCAGCGTCGGCGACTCAAGAAAATGTTGGCCTGAGCGCGTTTTTCCATAACAATCAACCAATAGTGCTTGGCGAAACGGCCAAGCTCTTGTTGACTTGGTCAATGCGGTTCAATAAGTTCCCGTTCCTTCCTATTCGAGCGTCGGAAACGGCATGTCGAAATCAGACAGTGATCAACATTCTGGCACCCTGCAGGTCGCGATAACCGGCAAGCGCATGGCTGTCAGCGACGGATTTCGCGACCGGGTGGAATCTCGATTGGCGTCGGCCGTGACCAAATATTTCGGCGACGCCATCGACGCCAATGTCACGATTTTCAAGGAAGGCGGCCATATTTGCAGCGATTGCTCGGTGCATGTCGGCCACGGAATCTACATTAAAAGCCGGGGTCAGGGCGGCGACGCCTATGCCGCGTTCGAGGATGCGGCAGCGCATGTCGAAAAACAGCTTAGGCGGTACAAACGGCGACTGCGCAACCATCACAACAAACGGCGGAATGCCACGGCACCGGCACGAGCGGCCTTATCCTATGTTTTGTCCGATGAGGCCGACGAGCCGGAATTGCCGGAAACCGATGACTTGCGCCCCGTCGTAATCGCCGAAAACACAACGGAAATTCCGACCTGCACGACCGGCGAAGCGGTCATGCGGATGGATCTCGCGGACCAGCCGGTGATGATGTTTCACAATAGCGCACACGGCAGAATCAATCTGGTCTATCGCCGCACCGACGGCAATATCGGATGGATCGACCCCAAAGAGGGATCGGACTAGTCCGGGCTTTGCCGGAGTATTCCGGAGGATAGAGACCGATATGGAGATCACTGAATTGCTGGATCGAGAAGGCGTCGTCGCCTCTATGAAGGTGTCGAGCAAAAAGCAGACGCTTCAGGAACTGGCCGAAATAGCCGCGCGTGTCACCGGCCTGAAAGAGCGGCTGATATTCGACACGTTGCTAGAGCGGGAGCGGTTGGGCACCACCGGCGTCGGCCACGGTATCGCCATCCCCCACGGCAAACTCGCGGAACTGGATCGTCTGCACGCGATCTTTGCGCGGCTCGATACACCGGTCGAGTTTGATTCGATCGACGACGCGCCGGTCGATTTGATCTTTCTGCTGTTGGCGCCGGAATCGGCCGGCGCCGATCACTTGAAAGCGTTGGCCCGGGTTTCCCGTTTGCTGCGCAACGATTCGGTCTGTGAGAAATTGCGCGGTACCGAAGACCCCGACGTTTTATTTGCGGTCTTGTCCGAGGCGCAAGCGCCGCGCGCGGCGGTCAATTGACAGCGAACGCCGACAAGCCGTTCTGGCGTGCCACGGCGGCCGCCACTTCATAACTCGGGCATTCCGCCAGCAACGTGCCATCGGCGCCGAACAGGCCGTATCCGTTGCCGTCCAGGGCGCGGACATAGCCAATATCGGGCGCGCCGAGCAGCGCCAGCGCCTCGTCGGAAATCCTTAAATCGTTGGCATTTTCCAGCATGTCACTTCTCCAAAGCTCGGCTAGAATGCAGCTATCGATATTATGCAAAAGGTTGATCGATATTTGCTCTAGATCAAAGTGTTAGAGCAACTTATCTGCGTTCGAATGAACGCAGGTTGCTCTAGGCTTGCGATTTAACCTTGCGGGTTTGGATCACGTGATCGCCATCGGCGGCGGATTCGATTTTGATGGTGCGCACCAGATTGGACGGCTCCGGGCGCACCAAATCGATATGCAAAAGGCCGTTGTCCAACCGGGCGGCTTTTACTTCAATGCCTTCCGCGATCAGGAAAGAGCGTTGGAACTGGCGCGCGGCGATACCGCGGTGAAGATAAACCCGTTCCGGCTCGTCGGGCTGGCGGCCCCTGACGATCAACTGGTTTTCTTCGAGCGTCAGCTGCAAATCGGCCTCGGCAAAGCCGGCGACCGCGAGCGTGATCCGCAACCGGTCCTTGTCGCACTGCTCGATATTGTAGGGCGGATAGCCGTCGTTGGCGGATTTTGCGACCCGATCGAGCACTTGTTCGAAGTGATCGAAACCCAACAGCAGAGGCGAATTGAACAAAGATAGGCGCGTCATCGCAGTCACCTCCTTCCCAGAAGCGAGTGACAGGCGGCTTCGGCCTCGCACCGAAACCCTGAGCGGGCCCGGTCAATCGGCACCCGTCTTGCGGCCCATAGGCGCCGCTTGGCGTTACATGTAGGCGTTCGGCGGCAACGTTCAAGATCCGCCAACCGGGCCGGTCTGGCCGCGGTAAATGAAATCTTTACGGTTTCACGCTGCATTGAACGGGCGAATTCGACCGGTCGCCCGCGCGGCAAAATACTGGTTTGCAACGGCGCCGGGTTGCGCTATGCATGGCGTATGGATTCGCGGTACACGCAAAGCGTGTCGTTGCTTCTTGGAGGGCAACACAATCGCAGTAACGAATAGGCGGATTCCGACAATGACATGGAAATTGGCATCGGCACTGGCATTGGGCGCGGCGTTGATGCTTGGCGGCTGTTCCGGGCACACCCTCGATTGGGCCGAGGATCGCAGCGAAACCGATCAGTCATTTTCGAAAAAGCTGCAGGACGGCTACGTCAAGCTTTCGGAACAGGAAGACGAGGAAGCCGACTATCGCGATGCCGATTATTTCGCTTGGAACGCCATCAGTTCGTCAGCCGACCTGCCGCCGCTGCCGTCGACCATCCCGAGCCGCGACCTACCGCCGGAGCATGTCGGCGAGTTGGCCGAGGCGCGACGCCGGCTGATGGCCGTCCTGAGCCGCCACGCCCGCATCGTGGCCCCGGACGTGACCGCGGAAGCGCAACTGAAATTCGATTGCTGGATCCAGGAACAAGAAGAAAATCGGCAGCCCAAGGACATCGCCGCCTGCCGTGCCGGCTTTTTCAAGGCGCTCGCCGCCGCCGAGAAAGCCACCGAAGAGATTAGCCCCCAATCCAAGCGCGTCGTCGTGCCCAAGCCTCTGCGCGGCAACTTCGTGGTCTATTTTGCCCACGACAAGGTCGACATCACCGACAAAGCGCACGCGACCTTGACGGAAATGGCCGGTGTCGCCGGGCAGTTCGGGGTGTACCGCGTGCTGGTCGCCGGCCATGCCGACCGATCCGGCGCGGTCGCCTACAATCAACGCCTGTCCGAACGCCGCGCCGTCGAAGTCATCAAGGTCCTCACCGCCTTAGGCATCGAAGGACATTTGGTCGACATGAAGGCCTACGGCGAGCTGCGCCCGGCGGTACCGACCCCCGACGGCGTCCGCGAACAGGCCAACCGGCGGGTTGAGCTGGATTTCACGAAATAGCGCCGCCGTGCCCGCGTCTGATGACGGCGTCAATGGTTTCAAATAATCAAAGAAGTTCGAAGGATTCATGCGAGTTGTCTGTTACAAACAGGGAAGCGGCGCAATGAGAAATATCATCCGTATATGCTATGTAATTTGCATAGTCTTCGCGGGAAGTGTCGCATCGGGTAACGCTATTGCCGCAGATGCCGCCGGGAACGCTAAGGATCCTTTTACATACTTTTACCGCTCTCCGGATTTGAGCATTATTCCCGATATGGTGAGGAAATTCGAGGCTGACGGAAGCTTCAGCAAAAACAAGGTCCGCCCGCCAATCATCGGATTCATGGCGGCTCTGTTTTCACGACATCCCGATCAAGTGAATCATTGGCTGTCGACGCCAACGACGTCTCATGCGCTGACGGCACTGGCGACAAGCCTCTGCTTGGCCGGCAAGAAGGAGCAAGCTCTTCAAGTCGCAAAACGTCGCGGCCTGTCAGAAGAGTTTCAAACCTATCTCACCACGCTTCCCACTAGTCTGCTGCAGTTGCCGGTAAACACGGCATCCGTACTGGACATGTTATGGGGCGCCAGTTTTGCGACCGGCGATCGAAAATATCCAGATCGTATTGTTGAAACACTCGGTCAATTTATCGAATCCGGGAGGTATGACGTCGATGACATCGTTACGATCTCGAACATCAAAAAAGACCGCTCCCGTTCAGGCAACAAGAAGCTCGGCGAAAAATACGGGAAAGAAAAATTCTTGGAACTCGCGTTGGCCGGCGTAGCTGCGTGGGCCCTTGGCAGCAATGCCAAACAGCACGCGTTTGTTCGACAAACGGTAGAGGCAAGGTACGCATCGGCGGCGAAATCCGATTTCGGTTATGTCTTAAGGCGAATCTTGTTCCGGTCGTCAACTAAGACAATTGAGGACGCCGCAGGGACGCATTTTGAGCTTATTTTTTCCAAAACAGCGGATGGCAGCGCCGTTAAGAAGTATGCTGAGAACACGGAACAGGAAAGTTTAGGTGATCCTGAAATCCTTTTTTCAAAGTTTAAAAATGAATATGACGGCAACGAAAATATCGATGCCGTCATATTGCTGTACGTGCGGCGCGGTACGGGTATAACGGCTACCGTATTTTTGGAACAACCCAATGGCGATCGGGTTCATCTCAAGAATTTCGAGCTCGCGAAATCCGGGAAGGAACGCATTGTTTTAGAGGTCGTCCCAATAGCATCATCCGATCTTCCAGCGGAGGGAATCTACTCGCTTCATGGAACGTTCGCCGATAACCACGACGAAACCGTCACGTCGACAACGCGATTCTACAAAAACAAAGACTAGCGCGGTGAACGCATCACCCCGCTCTACACACGACGATAAGTTCTTCGCCGTACGCCGGTGGTGACCGCTTGAAGTCGCTGTATTCCGCGTCGACGGCAAAGCCGGAGAGCGCTAGTAGGTGGTATAGCTCCCAGCGGTACGTCCATCGCAAGGCCATCTCTCGTGTTTCCTCGCGCAGGATGGTGCCATTGTCGTCAATCTCGGTATAGCGCCAAAGATCGCGGCGGATCTGAGCCAAGTGATCGAAATCGGTTCGCACGACCTCACCGACATAGCGCTGACCCGTCGCTTTGTTCCTACCATGACTTTTCGGAATCGGATCCCCGCCATCAAGCAGCAGATCGAGGCGCGGGTCGAACAGGTGAAGCGCCAGCCTGCCGCCCGGATCAAGATGTCCGTGAATCGCTTTTAGCGTCTTCCGTTGATCACCACCCGACAATAAGTGCTGGAAAGAGCGAAACGGAACAAAAGCAAAGCCAAACCGCTTGCCCAGGTTCAATGTCGTCATATCCTGTCGAACAAGCTGAATGCGTCCCTGGGTTTCGGTTGGACATGCCGCCATTTTCCGCCTTGCCACCGCGAGCATCGCCTCTGACAGATCTACGCCTGTAATCTCCAAGCCCGCGTCTCCCATTGGCAGCGTGATGCGACCGGTGCCACAAGCGACCTCGAGGACAGCGCCGCCGGTGGCGCGGGCAATGTCGGTGTAGAACCCCACATCACCCGCGATCTGCGGGTTGGCGTGCTGGTAAAATGCATCATAGGCCTCCACGAAGATCGACGAAGCGCCCTCATAGAACCGTCCCACCGTCGCCTCCTTGCCGGCTTCCCTCGCCAAACAGGTAAGACTTTTTCGAGACTTTCTGTACCATTTCGTGTGGTTCCAAAAAACAAAGCCCTTGAAAACCTATTTGTTTTCAAGGGCTTGTTTTGGTGGAGCCAGGCGGAATCGAACCGCCGACCTCTTGAATGCCATTCAAGCGCTCTCCCAACTGAGCTATGGCCCCATAACTCTGGCACCCTCTGGGCACCGGAATTTATGGTCTGACACCGTTCGGTGCAAGATCAAAATCGCCGTTGCCGCCGCTTAAGTGTCGGCAGTTTTGGCCTTTTCGTCGACGACGGCTTCATCGACGACAGCGTCGTCTCCGTTATCGTCGTCGTCACCGTCGAGCAACACATCGCCGTCGTCATCATCGGTTTCGGTTTCGGCTTCGGTTTCGGCTTCTTTTTCCGGTACGGCCTCTTTGACAACCTTCGGCGCGGCTACCTTTTTATCATCCGGCACGCTGGTGCGGCGCGAGCGCAGCAGCACTTCCGGCTGCACTTCCGCGTCACATTTCGGGCAAATCAACGTCTTTTTGTGAAAGTCGTAAAACTTAGATCCGCAAGACGTACAGCGGTGTTTTGTACCCCATTCGGGCTTCGCCATGCGCCCGTCTCCTTCAATTTTTCATCGCCGTCGAGTTGAACACGGCGCATTCTAATGCCGCGACCCAAGGCTGAAGTCAAACTGGAAATAATGTTTTCGTTCTTTAAAACGGACCGAGCCTGTCCGTGGCAAGGTGTCGGCATACCAATAATTGGCTCGGGCGGCGCGATTGTGGTAATGAGACCGCCGCTGTCAACAGGAGAATGACAATTCGCGCAGAAAGTTTTGCTTGGCGCCGCCGGGCAGCGTATGTCTCGGCTGGGAGCCCGTCTTGAGCGACACCGACACCGTCGACCCCCGGCCGCTGGTTAGCCGGCCGGCAGGCGCCGGTCTGCAGGGCAGCATGACCGTGCCGGGTGACAAATCAATCTCCCATCGGGCGCTCATCCTTGGGGCCATGGCCATTGGCAGGAGCCGTATCGACGGGCTGCTGGAAGGCGACGACGTGGTGGCGACGGCGCGGGCGTTGCAAGCAATGGGCGTGCCGATCAGGCGGCTCGGCGACGGCCAGTGGCAGGTTGACGGCGTCGGCGTCGGTGGCTTGACAGAGCCTTCGTCTGTCATCGATGCCGGCAATTCGGGAACCGGCGCCCGGCTGCTGATCGGCCTCGCGGCCGGCCATGGCTTCACCACGTTTTTCACTGGTGACGCCTCGCTGCGGTCACGCCCCATGGACCGCGTAATGACGCCGCTCATGCAAATGGGGGCGCACTTCACGGCCCGCTCCGACGGCCGTTTGCCGCTCGCCGTTTCCGGTTCCGCATCGCCGATGCCGATTCGTTACCGCTCACCCGTCGCCTCGGCGCAAATCAAATCCGCCGTTTTGCTGGCGGCCCTCAATACGCCGGGACGGACGACCGTGATCGAGCCGCGCAGAAGCCGCGATCACACGGAAAACATGCTGCGCCACTTGGGCGCGACGGTGACGGCCGAAACCACGGAAGACGGCGAAAACGCGGTGTCGTTGACCGGTCAATGCGAGCTTGACGCAGCCGATTTCGTGATACCTGGCGATCCGTCGTCGGCGGCCTTTCCCCTGGTCGCGGCGGCAATCGTGCCCGGGTCGGCGGTGACGATCGAAAATGTCGGCGTCAATCCGTTGCGGGCCGGCCTGCTGACGTGCTTGGCAGAAATGGGTGCCGAGATCGACGTCCGCCAGCGACCGCCAATCGGCGGCGAGCCGGCGGCCGACATCACTGTCCGCGGCAGCCGGTTGACCGGCATTGTCGTGCCGCCGGATCGCGCGCCCAGCATGATCGACGAGTATCCTATCCTGTGCGTGGCCGCTGCCTTGGCCGACGGGAGAACGGAAATGCGCGGGCTGTCAGAGCTACGGGTCAAAGAGACCGACCGCGTTCGCGCCATGGCGGAAGGCCTCGCAGCGTGCGGCGTCGCCGTCCAAGAATTGCCGGACGGCTTGATCGTGACCGGTGGTAAGCGCCCTAAGGGCGGTGCTACCGTGGCCAGCCACATGGATCATCGCATCGCCATGTCGTTCCTGATCCTTGGCCTGGCGGCACAATCGCCGGTCACGATCGACGGCGGCGCCATCATCGACACCAGCTTTCCCGGATTCGTGACACTGATGACCGCGCTCGGCGCGACCATCGAAGAGGCCACGACGTGATTATCGCCGTCGACGGTCCGTCCGCCGCCGGCAAGGGCACCTTGGCCCGCCGGCTGGCGGCGGCGCTCGGCTTTGCCTATTTGGATACCGGCTCGCTTTACCGAGCAACCGCGCTCCGCGTCATCCGGCGGGGCGGTGACTACCGGGATCCGCAAACAGCCGTGTCGGCGGCGCTGGCCATCACCCCTGAAGACCTTGAAGATCCCGGGCTGCGCGACGAAGCGGTCGGCGAAGGCGCGTCCTCGGTCGCGGCATTTCCGGCGGTGCGCCAAGCCTTGTTGGCCTATCAACGGCGGTTCGCCCAAGAGCCGCCGGGCGGCGCCGGCGGCGCCGTCCTTGACGGCCGTGACATCGGTACCGTCGTCTGCCCGGAGGCGGACGTGAAACTGTTCGTCACCGCATCGACCGAGGTCAGGGCTCAGCGCCGCCATGATGAGCTCGTCGACCGTGGCCAAACCATTGACATTGCAGAGGTTCGCGCCGATATGGCCCGCCGGGACGGGCGCGACAGCAAGCGCGACGCCGCGCCATTGAAACCGGCCGAAGACGCGCACTTGCTTGATACGTCGAATTTGGATATAGAAGCGGCCTTCCGAGCCGCTAAGCGGATCGTTGCGAATAGTGAATGATCGACGCGGACCAACCTGCCGCGGGATTTTCGACGGCGACGATCAAATCCACATACGTTTAGCCGGTCGGTAGAGCCCGGAGCATGCCGCCAGCGGCACGCTCTGAGGCCGCGTTGAAAGGAGAACGACATCCGATGACGGAAACCACAACCCTGGCGGCGGAGGCGCCGCCGGCGATAGATGATTTTGCCCAACTGCTTGAGGAGACCTACGGCACCGAACCCGATCTGGAGGGCTCGGTCGTCAAAGGCCAAGTGGTTGCCATCGACAACGACACCGTCGTGATCGATGTAGGCCTGAAATCGGAAGGCCGAGTGCCGCTCAAGGAATTCGCCGCGCCCGGACAGCCTGCCGACCTGACGGTGGGCGACGAAGTCGAGGTGTTTTTGGAGCGCATTGAAAATGCCCGACACGAAGCCGTGCTCAGCCGCGACAAAGCGCGGCGGGAAGAGGCTTGGGCATTGCTCGAGAAGGCCTTCGACAAGAACGAACGGGTCGACGGGCTGATTTTCGGCCGGGTCAAAGGCGGTTTTACCGTCGATCTAAGCGGCGCCGTGGCATTTTTGCCGGGCAGCCAGGTCGATATCCGGCCGGTCCGCGATGTTTCCCCGCTGATGGGCATTCCGCAACCATTCCAAATCCTCAAGATGGACCGACGCCGCGGTAACATCGTGGTCTCGCGGCGCGCTGTGCTCGAAGAAACCCGTGCCGAACAGCGCTCGGAATTGGTCGCCAATTTACATGAGGGCCAAATCCTCGAAGGCGTGGTCAAAAACATCACCGACTATGGCGCCTTCGTCGATCTCGGCGGCATCGACGGCCTGTTGCATGTCACCGATATATCCTGGCGCCGCATCAACCACCCGACGGAAACCCTGTCGATCGGCCAAACCGTCAAGATTCAGGTCATCAAAGTAAACCAGGAAACCCAGCGCATCAGCCTTGGCATGAAGCAGCTTGAGGCCGACCCTTGGGAAGGCGTCGAATTGAAGTACCCGAACGGTACGCGCTTCGAGGGCCGGGTCACCAACATCACCGATTACGGCGCGTTCGTCGAATTGGAACCGGGTGTCGAAGGCTTGGTCCACGTGTCCGAAATGAGCTGGACCAAGAAGAACGTGCATCCCGGCAAAATCGTGTCGACCAGCCAACAGGTCGAAGTCATGGTTTTGGAAGTCGATCCGCAAAAGCGCCGCATCAGCCTCGGGCTGAAGCAGACCAGGAACAACCCCTGGGACGATTTCGCGGAAACCCATCCGAAAGGCAGCGAAGTCGAGGGCGAGGTCAAGAACATCACCGAATTCGGCATGTTCATCGGCCTGGACGGCGACGTCGATGGCATGGTGCACATGTCGGATCTGGAATGGGAACGTTCCGGCGACGACGCCATGAAGGACTTCAAGAAGGGCGATCAGGTCAAGGCTATCGTGCTGGATGTCGATCCGGAGAAGGAGCGTATCAGCCTTGGCATCAAGCAGCTGAGTTCGGATCCGTTTGCGGCGGCACGGGAATTCAAGCGTGGCGACACCGTTACCTGTACCGTTGCTTCGGTGTTCGATGCCGGTCTGGAAGTGACGCTATCGAACGGCCTCGGCGGTTTCATCCGCAAGACCGAAATTTCGCGCGACCGCAGCGAGCAGCGTCCTGATCGGTTCGCTGTCGGCGACAAGATCGATGCCAATATCGTCGCCATCGACAATAAGAACCGCCGGGTCAACCTGTCCATCAAGTCGCTCGAGTTCGCCGAGGAACAGGAGGCCGTGGCGACTTACGGTTCGACGGTGTCCGGTGCCAGCCTTGGCGACATCCTCGGTGCGGCTTTGAAGGAACGGGCCGAAAAAGGCCAAGCCGACGATGTCGATGATGACACCAGCGAAGACGTCAATGATGACGCGGGCGACGACACTGGCGAAGACGACACCGAAAACGAAATCAAGGACAGCTAGACCGGGTCAAATCACGGGCTTGACCCGCTGCCTGAAACGTCAATTTCGACCGGCGCCAACACCTGGCGCCGGTCGTTTTTTTTTCGGGCATCGCAGAAAGATGTTTTAAGAAAACGACTTAACCCGGCCTTCGTGCTTGACGCTCGGAGCGCCCTTTGGCACCCTTAAGCGGATCCAAGAAACAGGGGCCGGCGCAATTGGCTCCGGCAAACAGGGCGGACGCCATGATCAAGTCGGAACTCATCCTAAAACTCGCCGAACGCAACCCGCATCTTTATCAACGCGATGTGGAACGCATCGTGTCGACGATTTTCGAGGAAATTTCGGCCGCCTTGTCCCGTGGCGATCGCGTCGAGCTGCGCGGATTCGGCGCGTTTTCGGTGAAACGTCGGCCGGCACGAATCGGCCGCAACCCGCGCACCGGCGACACCGTTCACGTGTCCGAAAAATGCGTTCCGTTTTTTAAGACCGGCAAGGAATTGCGCGAACGCCTGAATCACGATATGCCAGCGGGAACGAAATAACATCGGGCGGCGCGGCTGACGGCAAAGTCGCCGCGGCGTAAGCACTTGGACACCCGGCGATGAAAATTATCTCAGGCCTCTTCACGCTGTTGCTGGCGTTGATCGCGGCGGCCATAGCCATAGCCAATCGAGATGTCGTGGCATTTCGGTTGGATCCGCTACCTTATCAGATCGATTTGCCGCTTTACGTCATAGCCTTCGCCGCTTTGTTTGTGGGCATTTTGATCGGCGCGCTGGCCATGTGGATGCGCGACGGCAAGGTGCGAAAGCGTGCGCGCGAAGAGCGTCGGGCATCGACGCGATTGCGCAACGAGCTGAAAGTCATCGACCCCAATGCCGCCGGCAGTAAAGCCGCGTAGGCGATTGCTGACAACGGCGCCGGGTCTGCTATAACGCCCATCATGAACCCTAAACCAACCAACCCGATCTTTTGCGCGGTGGATACCGTCGATCTTGACCAAGCCGGCGACATTGCCCGGGCAGTGTCCGGTGTCGTCGGCGGCCTAAAACTCGGCAAGGAATTCATGACCGCCAATGGCCCGGCCGGCGCCGCGGCGCTCGTCGGCGAAAGCATGCCGTTGTTCCTCGATCTCAAGTTCCACGATATTCCTAACACGGTTGCCGGCGCGGTGCGCGCCGCGGCCAAGGCCGTGCGGCCGTTCATGCTGACCATCCATAGCGCCGGTGGACCGGCGATGGTCCGCGCCGCGGTTGCCGCCGCTGCCGAGTTCGGCACAGCACGGCCCTTGATTTTGGGTGTCACCATGTTGACCAGCCTCGATGACGATGACCTGGCCGCCATTGGCATCACCGAATCATCCGACACTTACGTCCAACGCATGGCGACATTGGCCAGAGATTGCGGCGTCGACGGCGTTATATGCAGCCCGCGGGAAATCAGTGACCTGCGTCAGCAGTTTGGCGCCGACTTCAAACTGGTGGTTCCGGGCATCCGCTTGGCCGGGGCACGATCGGACGACCAAAAGCGGGTCATGACGCCGGCCGATGCGCTGGCCGCGGGCGCCGATTACCTGGTTATCGGCCGGGCCATCACCGCCGCCGCGGCGCCGGCCGAGACAGCGGCCGCCATCGCTGCCGACCTGGACGCTGTCGCGTGACGGTACAGGCGAAAATCTGTGGCCTTTCGACCACCGAGACCGTTGCAGCCGCTGTCGATGGCGGCGCTGCGGCCATCGGTTTAAATTTCTACGAGCCGTCGCCGCGTTCTGTCACGCCGGCCGCCGCCGCCGAACTGGCAAAGGCCACGGGCAGCGTTGACGTCGTTGGCTTGTTTGTCGATCCTTCCGACGCGCTGATCGCTACAATATTGGAGCACGTCGCCCTCGATGTTCTGCAGCTGCACGGCGCCGAAACGCCGGTGCGTGCGGCGGAAATCCGCCAACGCTTCGAACGGCCGGTCATGAAAGCCATCAAGGTCGCGGAGCCGGCCGACCTGGATGCCGTCGCGGCTTACGAAGACGTCGCCGATTGGTTGCTGTTCGATGCGAAAGCCCCTAAAAATATGGTCGGAGCACTGCCCGGCGGCAACGGCGTTCCTTTCGATTGGGACTTGTTCCAAGGTCGCGATTGGCAGGCCAATTGGATGCTGTCGGGCGGGCTGACAACGGAGAACCTGGCCGCGGCAGTAACCGCGACCGGTGCCGGCTGGGTCGATGTGTCGTCCGGCGTCGAGACCGCGCCCGGCGAAAAAAGCGTGGCACGCATCACCGCGTTCATGCACCAAGTCAACAGGCTTTGAGGCAAACGGCAAATGACGGGTCAGACGCCCAATTCTTATCGCACCGGCCCTGACGAACACGGGCATTTCGGTATTTTCGGCGGCCGCTATGTCGCCGAAACATTGATGCCGGTCATTCTCGCGCTGGAAGCGGCCTATGAGCAGGCAAAAGCCGATCCGGCGTTCCAAGCTGAGTTGGACGGCTTCCTGCGCGACTATGTCGGCCGCCCCAGCCCGCTATATTTCGCCGAACGGCTGACCGACCATTTCGGTGGCGCCAAGATTTACTTCAAACGCGACGAGCTCAACCATACCGGCGCGCACAAAATCAACAATTGCATGGGCCAGATCCTGCTGGCACTGCGCATGGGCAAGAAGCGCATCATCGCCGAAACCGGCGCCGGCCAGCACGGTGTCGCGACCGCGACCGTGGCCGCGCGGTTTGGCCTGGAATGCATTGTCTATATGGGCGCCGTCGATATTGAACGGCAAAAACCCAACGTGTTCCGCATGCAGCTGCTCGGCGCCAAGGTGATCCCGGTGACCTCGGGATCGAGCACCCTGAAAGATGCCATGAACGAAGCGCTGCGCGATTGGGTGACCAACGTTGCAGACACGTTCTACATCATCGGCACGGTCGCCGGGCCGCATCCCTATCCGGCCTTGGTACGCGATTTTCAATCGGTCATCGGCAACGAGACACGCCAGCAAATGCAGGACCGCGAAGGCCGGCTGCCCGACAGTCTGGTTGCCTGCATCGGCGGTGGTTCGAACGCCATGGGCCTGTTTCATCCCTTCCTCGACGATCAGTCGGTCGAAATCTACGGCGTCGAAGCGGCCGGGCACGGCATCGAAAGCGGCGAACACGCGGCCTCGCTGAGCGCCGGAACGCCGGGGGTCTTGCATGGCAACCGTACCTATCTATTGCAGGACGATGATGGCCAGATTATCGAGGCGCATTCGATTTCAGCCGGCCTCGATTATCCGGGCATCGGACCGGAGCATGCCTGGCTGCACGAATCCGGTCGCGTCAATTATGTCTCCGTGACCGACGTCGAGGCGCTCCAGGCGTTCAAACTGTGCTGCCGGCAGGAAGGCATCATCCCGGCCTTGGAGCCGGCCCATGCGTTGGCGCATGTGGCGCGTCTGGCGCCGACCCTGCCGAAAGATCATCTGCTGGTGATGAATATGTGCGGCCGCGGCGACAAGGATGTGTTCACTGTCGCCGACGCGCTGGGGGAAGAGATTTGACCGCGACCCGCATCGACCGGCGCTTCGCCGCCCTGAAACAGGAAGGCCGCGCCGGCCTGATCACCTTCGTCACCGCAGGCGACCCGGATTTCGAGGCCTCGTGTGATTTGGTCCGACAACTGCCGGCGGCCGGTGCCGATCTGATCGAATTGGGCATGCCGTTCACCGATCCGATGGCCGACGGACCGTCCGTTCAGGCCTCCGGCCTGCGGGCCTTGCGGGCCGGCGCCACTATGAAACAAACCTTGGCGTTGGTAACCGACTTTCGCCGCACCGATGCCGAAACGCCGATCGTGCTGATGGGCTATTACAATCCGATCCACGCCTTTGGCGTCGGTGCCTTTCTCGATGCCGCGATTGCGGCCGGCGTCGATGGACTGATCATCGTCGACTTGCCGTCCGAGGAAGATAACGAATTATGCTTGCCGGCGATCCAGGCGGGGATGAACTTCATCCGGCTGGCGACACCGACCACCGACGACGCGCGCCTGCCAACGGTACTGCGGAATACGTCGGGTTTCGTTTATTACGTTTCGATCACCGGTATCACCGGCGCCGCGGCGATCGAAGTCGATCCGGTGGCCGAAGCCGTGGCCCGGCTGCGCCGCCATACTGATCTGCCGATCGCCGTCGGCTTCGGCATCAAGACGCTTGAACAGGCAGCCGCCGTGGCCCGGGTCGCGGACGCCGCGGTGGTCGGCTCGGCCCTGGTCGATCGCATCGCCGCCGCCGCCGATAAAGCTGCCGGCGTCGCCGATGCCATCGCATTTGTTGGAGAATTGGCGGAGGGCGTACGCGGTGCCAGATAAGCCATCGGAATCACCATCCGGCCAGGCCATGAACTGGTTGACCAACACGGTGTTGCCGAAGATCAATGTGTTCGGGCGCAAGAAGGACACGCCGGATAATCTTTGGGAGAAATGTCCGGCCTGCAGCCAAATGGTGTTTCATCGCGAACTGGAAGACGCGCAGCGTGTTTGCACCCATTGCCAGTATCATATGCGCATCGGACCGGAGCGACGGTTCAAAGACCTGTTTGACGACGGTGCCTACGAGCTCGTCGAAGCGCCGGACGGCGCTGTCGATCCGCTCAAATTCCGCGACACCAAACGCTATACGGATCGATTGAAAGAAAGCCGCAGCAAGACCGGCGATAAAGAGGCGGTCAAGGTCGCGCTCGGCACGCTTGGCGGTGCTCGCACGGTGATCGCGGCACAGAACTTTCAATTTGCCGGCGGCTCCATGGGCACCGGCGCCGGTGAGGCCTTGATCAAGGCCGGTGAGACCGCTTTGGCGGAACAGGCGCCGCTGATCGCGGTCTGCGCATCCGGCGGCATGCGCATGCAGGAAGGTATCCTGTCGCTGATGCAAATGCCGAGAACGACGATATCCGTGCAGCGGCTGCGTAGCGCCGGCCTGCCGTTTATCGTGGTTCTAACCGACCCGACAACCGGCGGCGTTACCGCATCCTTCGCCATGTTGGGCGACATCACCATTGCCGAGCCCGGCGCCTTGATCGGCTTTGCCGGACCACGCGTGATCGAGCAGACGATTCGCGAGCAATTGCCGGAAGGCTTCCAGCGGTCCGAATATTTGCTGGAACACGGCATGATCGACATGGTCGTCCATCGCAAGGACTTACGCGACACGCTGGTTCGCGTTGTCGATTTGTTGACCAATACGGTCGTGCCTTTGCCGACCGCGGCAGTGCAAGCCGACGTCAAAGAGGCGCCCGAGGAGAGCGCGGCAGAGAGTATTGAAGAGGCCGGAACCGACGATGACGCCGTTGAACGCACCGATCACCAAGAGTGATCTCATCCTCGAGCGTCTAACGGCGCTCCACCCGAAATCCATCGACCTATCGCTCGACCGCATGTGGCGATTGCTGCGCGTGACCGGCGATCCGCATCGCAAGCTGCCGCCGGTCGTGCACGTCGCCGGCACCAACGGCAAGGGCTCGGTCATTGCCTATATGCGTGCCATGCTGGAGGCGGCGGGTTATCAGGCCCATGTATCGACGTCACCGCATTTGGTCCGGTTCGCCGAACGGGTACGCCTGGCCGGCAGCATCATCGACGAGGCCTATTGGGCCGAAGTGCTGGAACGCTGCGAACAATTGAACGGTGACGCCCCAGTCACGTTCTTCGAGGTCACGACCGCCGCCGCGTTCATGGCCTTTGCGGAGACGCCGGCCGACGTCTTGTTGCTGGAAACCGGGCTCGGCGGCCGGCTTGACGCGACCAACGTGATCGATCGGCCGGCCCAGACGATCATCACACCGATCTCCATCGATCACACGCAGTATCTCGGCAACACCCTGGCCAAGATCGCTGCCGAAAAGGCCGGCATTCTGCGAACCGGCGTAGACGCGATCGTCAGCCGGCAATTACCGGAGCCGGCCCAGGTCTTCGAGCGCGAAAGCACGCGCCTCGGCGCGCCGCTAATCCGTCATGGCATAGATTGGCAGGCCCACGATGACGGGCCGCACCTTCGGTTCACCGGGTTCGACGCCGATCTGACCTTGCCGAGGCCCGGCCTGGCCGGGCAGCATCAAATCGACAATGCCGGAACCGCCATTGCCGCAATCCGCAATCTGGCCGGCTTCGAGGTGTCCGATCACGCCATTGCCGACGGCCTGACCGCCGTCGATTGGCCGGCACGTCTGCAGCGCTTGACAGGTGGCCCGCTGGTAGCCCAAGCGCCGGACGGTACGGAGATATGGTTGGACGGCGGCCACAACGCCGCCGCCGCAGTCGCCGTCGCCGATACCATGGCCGGGCTTGCCCGCCGCGATCCCGACAAACGGCCCTTGAGCATGATCGTCGGCATGTTGAACAGCAAAGACCCGGCGGAGTTTCTCAAACCGTTCCGCGGCCTCGCCGACAGCATCTTCGCGACCGCGATCCCGCAAGAAGCGGCAACCTGGGAAGCGCAATATATTGTTGATGCCGGCCGCCGGATCGGCATGGAGGTCAGCGCCGCGGCAACGCCGATGTCGGCGATGGCCGCCCTACGCCAACATTACGAAGGGAGCGTCGCGCCACGCATCCTGATCTGCGGGTCGCTGCATTTCGCCGGGCGGGTACTGGCGGACAATCATTGACCGCCCAGCGCAACCTTTGTTCGGTAAAAAGTCCCTCGGCTTCGCCTCAGTGTACTTTTTGCCGGTGAATTATGGACAAATCAGGCCTTGGGGCGGCCCGGCGGTCTGATTTGATCATTTTGCTAACTGATCATGACCGAAGGTCATGATCAGGACCCGCAACAAATTGCGCCTTTCAGGCTCAATTTGTTGTAAACAATAAGCTTGTTAGCGCATCGCCGAGCCGCCTCAAGATGCGCTAACGCAGTACTATTACTGAAGAAAAGTACACTGAGCGTAGCGAAGGACTTTTCTTCACTTCAAACGACGGAATCAATCCATTCTTGGATCTTGCCTTTCGGCAACGCGCCGACTTTGGTCGCCGCAACCTCGCCATCCTTAAAAAGCATCAGCGTCGGAATGCCGCGCACGCCGTATTTGGTTGGCGTGTTCGGGTTGTCGTCGATGTTGACCTTGGCGACGGTTAGCTTTTCACCCATTTCCTGGGCGATTTCTTCCAATGACGGGGCGATTTGCTTGCAGGGGCCGCACCACTCAGCCCAAAAATCCACCAGAACCGGTTCCGAGGCTTTCAGGACGTCGGCGTCGAAACTGTCGTCGGTAACATTTTTCTTGGTCATTGCGCTTCCTTGACACTGAAGGTCTAAATCATTGACGGATATGGAATAATTCGGATCGCACAAGGTACTGCCCGGGATCATCCCTGCATGACCTAAAGTAGGAAGGCAAGGGCCCGTCGTCAAGCTGGGGCGGTCCCGGTGGTGACCGTTGTCACGCCGTCCAAGATTGCCGCCGGCAAGGCCATGGCGCGCGGCCCGTCGGTCCAAATCAACAGGCACCGAACTTCGCGATCGGGATAGATCTCCGTCAACAAAGCGCGATAGAAGGCCATTTGCCGAACATAAATCGTCGGCACCGCCGCGACGGTTTCCGGCGGCGGCCGGTTGGTTTTGTAATCGGCCACAATCACTTGGTCAGCGGTCACCAACAAGCGATCCACTTGGCCCGATACCACGGCGTCGCCGACCACGCCGGTAATCGGCACCTCCGCCCGGCTGCCCTCGCCGAACAGCGCGGCAAACGCCGGGTCTTCAAGAATGGCAAAGGTCTCTGACAGGATTTGTTCGACGGCGGCCGGTGGCAAATCGTGTGCCCGCCGGGCGACGAACCGACGCGCCTCCGCCTGCCGGTCCGCCGGCGCGATGTCCGGCAAGGACTGCAACAAGCGATGGGTGACCAGGCCGCGCCGAAAGCGGCGATTCTCGCCACCGGCCAGCGGACTGATGGCAGCCGGTTCGGTATCGCTCGGCCGCGACGGCGCACGCGGAACCGGCGGCGTTGGTTCCGGCGGTGCCGGCCGGTCGAGCCATGCCGGCCGTACCGACACGGGCGGTTCCGACGGTTTCGACGGCCTCTCTTGGCGTGGCGCCTGGCCGAGGCGCCACCCGGTTTCGCCCCACGGCAGATCGATTTGCGCGCCCAATGCCGCGAACGCCGGCTCGATCAAGTCGTACCAACAATCGTCGCCACGCCCCCGTTTGGTTTCAAAACCGCACACATAGAGCCGGTCCCGGGCGCGGGTCAGCGCAACATAGAGTAAACGCCGATACTCGCGCATGGCGGCCGCCCGCGCCCGCGCCCGGGCGGCGGCAGTCTGCGGATCATCATCTGTACTGCGCCCGCCCCAGACCGGCAGCGGTTCCGGCGCCAAAGTCAGAATTTTCGGGTCGAGCCGCCCGAGTGGCACGGTGCAGCAATCGGGCAAGATGACGACCGGCGCCTGCAGGCCTTTGGCACCGTGGACTGTCATCACCCGGACTTCGTCGCGCCCCTGTTCCAAATCGCGTTTGATTTCGGCGCTGCCGGCGGAAAACCAATGCATGAACCCCTGCAGCGACGGCACGTGCAGCCGCTCGAAAGCCAGTGCCAGACCAAGAAACTCTTCGATCGGATCGAGCGCATCGGCGCCCAACCGGCTCTGCAACAAACGGCGGCCGCCGTCGGCGCCGAGTATGTGGGCAAAGAATTCGTAAGGCGGCTGAAAATCGGCGCGTGCCAGCCACGCCCGCAGTGTTTCGACAGCGGCGCCGTAGGCCGGCTTTTCGCCGCGGCGCTGGCTCAGCGCCGCCCACAGGCTGCCCTCCCGATCATGCGCCAAATCGAACAACGCCATGTCATCGAAGCCGAAGAACGGCGATTTCAGAAGCTCGGCGAGGCACAGATCGTCTTCCGGCATCAACACGAAGCGCCCAATCGCCATCAGATCCATGACGGCGATTTGCTCCGTCAAAACCATACGATCGCTGCCGGCGACCGAAACGCCTCGGGTCTTGAGTTGGCGGATGAGTTCTTCGACGAAGGCATTGCGCCGGCGTACCAAGATCATGATGTCACCGGCCCGCATCGGCCGGTTCGACGCGGCGAGAATTTCGCCCTCAGCGAGCCAATGGGCGATGCGATCGGCAATGCGGTCGGCCAACCGGACTTCGGCGCTTTGCATGCTCAGTTGATCGACCGGCGCGTCCCACGGGTCGGCCTCCGGCGTCGGTAACGGTTGAACCGGCGGCCAGAGTTCCGCCAGCCCTGGTTCTCCGACGCGCTCGGCCAGATGGCTCACCGGCCGGTTATCGGCGCTCAACCCGTCGTTTGCCGCATCATCGGCAAAGACCTGGTCGATCAGCTGCAGTACCACCGGCGTCGACCGGAACGAGCGGACCAAATCGACAGGATGGAACGCGCCGCCGCTGGCCGCCGCGTGATGGCTGAAGAAGGCGCGCATCTCATCGAACCGGGTCGGATCGGCGCCCTGAAACGAATAGATCGACTGCTTTTCGTCGCCGACGGCGAAGATCGTGCGGTCGCGGTCGCGCGCGCCGGCACCGCTGAAGAACTCCTCGGCCAGCGCGACGATAATGTCCCACTGCTCGGGACTGGTGTCTTGTGCCTCGTCAACCAGAATGTGGTCGAGGCCGCCGTCCAGTTTGAACAGCACCCACGGCACCACGGCCGGCTGGTGCAACAGGCCTCGGGTCTTGAGGATCAGGTCGTCGTAGTCAAGCCGTGCGCGCCGCCGTTTGATGGCATCGTATTGCGCCAGCATAACGGTGCCGATGCGCATCAGATCTGCCGTCCGTTCGGCTATATCCAAAGCCCGCAGCTGAGCCCAGACCGCGACTAAGCGCTCTTGTTCATTGCGCAGTACGAATTCAATTGTGACATCATTTTCGCGGATCGCCTTTGTCGCGACACTGCTGCGCGGCGCCCTTTGTTTGGTCAACAACAGGCTGCAATAGCTGTCGAACAAGTCGACCCGGCCTTCACCGGCAGCCAGAAACTGCCGTAAACCGGCGCTGCGTTCCCGATCGCTCTTGGCGCCGGCCGCGAGCGCGTCCGCAGCTTTTTCCAAGCCCGCCGTGTCGACCGCATCGGATCGGCATGCGGCATCGATGATGCGATCGGCGGTGTCACCGGAATCAAGGCCAAGAGCAGCATACTGCGCGGCAATCAATGCATCGACGGAACCATGGTGCGCCACCAACTGACGAATTTCGCGGCTCTTGCCGATGACCTCTCTAATCAGTTCGCCGAACCCTGCCTCGTCGATGCGGGCCGCAATGCGCGGCAGCAGGGTGTCGGAATCGGCCACACGGCGAATGGTTTGGGCCATGGCTTCCGACAGGGTTTCCGCGGTCGTGCGCTCGTCCATCACGTCGAAATGCGGCGATATGCCGGCTTCCAACGGGAACCGCCGAAGCACGGATTCGCAGAACGCGTGGATGGTTTGAATTTTCAAGCCGCCCGGTGCCTCCAACGCGCGGGCGAACAATCGTCGGGCCGGCGCTAATTCTTCATCACGCGGTGGCCGCCCCATGAGTTCGGAGAGCTCGGCGATCAAGTCGTCGTCTTCCGCGGTGACCCAGGCGCCCAGACTCTTGTGCAGACGGTTGGCCATTTCGGCCGCGGCGGCTTTCGTAAAGGTAATGCAAAGCAGGCGCGCCGGCGCAGTGCCCGACAAAAGGTGACGCATGACGCGGTCGGTCAAGACGGATGTCTTGCCGGATCCGGCATTGGCTGAAACCCAGGCCGACACCGCGGGGTCGGCCGCAGCGCGCTGTTCGGGGACGCGCTGTCGTGCCCCGCCGCTCATTGTTCGCCACCCTGTGTCGACCATTCCTTGACCCGCGCCAAATGATCGTACGTGCCATAGCGGGACGCCCACATCGGTCGTGGCCGTGACCGGTAGGGCGTGGTTGGCTTGGCGAACTGAGCCATCAGCTCGGTCAGTCCGGCCAAAGCCCTGTCGGTTTGTTCGCTCACATCCTCGCCGACGTCAGACAGGGTTCCGGGCGGGTTACCGCCGCCGAGGCCAATATAAAGAAGTTTGGAAATCGGCATCGCATCCACGTTTTCGAAGCCGCCGACGCGGGCAATCGCCGCTTCCAGCGGCAGCTGCGGCGACAGTCCGGCCGCGACTTGGGCCTTGGAGGGTACCTGACCGGTCTTATAGTCGATGATGGCGAGCGTGCCGTCCGCCAGCCGGTCGATCCGATCAGCCATTGCCGACAACGTCACGCTGTACGGCCCGAGCGGCAGTTCAATCCGACCGCGGGCCTCGACAATACTCGAAAGCCGTGCCGGCAAGTCAGCATCGGCGGCGATGAACCAATGGGCGGCACGCTCGAACCGCACCCACCAGAACGCATGACCGGCGGGATCCCGCAGCAAGGCCTCGAAGGCGGCTCGGCCGTGTTCCAGCAACCGTTCGATGGTTGGCGGCTCGGTGTCGGCGAAAAACGTTTCGAAGGCACGATGGACAACGATGCCGCGCTCCGCCGGGCCGGGTATCGCGGCGACCGGATCAAGCGGTTTCAGATTCAGTATATGCCGGGCAAAGATGGAATACGGGTCTCGAATCAAGGTTTCGATCGCCGTGACCGACAGCCGCCGTGGCCGCGCCGCGACCGGTGGACAGGGTGCCGGCGCCGGCACGGGTCGGACGACGTCCGGTTGCTCGAGCTCGCGCGCCATTGTCAGCAATTCTTCAGCCTGGGCATCGCGCAGGGTGCGATCAAATCCGTGCAACAGGCTTCGCAGGCGCAGCAGCCAGCGCGAGGGTACCGTCGGCGTGCCGTCGACTTTCGCTGCCCTCGTCAAGTAAACCCGGTCGGCGGCCGCGAGCTGGGTGAAATCATGGGCCGACAGGCCGATGCGGCGCTCTGGCTGCGGCAAGCCGAACGCCTGGCGCATGGGCCGGCTGAGCCATGGGTCGGCGCGCGCTTCGGGCGGCCAGATGCCTTCGTTCAAGCCGCCGATGATCACCACGTCCATCTGTTGCAAGCGCGCCTCAAGCGGCCCCCAAATGGCCAATCGGGGATGCAGCGGCCAGCGTGGCCTGACCGGGCGCGCCATCATCAGCATATCCAACAGGGCAGGCCACTGGGCGCGCGACGGCGCCGGCAGACCGCGCACGGCTGACAGCAACTCGTCAATAAAAACGGCGGCGGCACTGCCGGCCTCGCCGGCCCAAAGCGGGTTTTCGTCGCCGTCGGCCGGCGCCGCCAGCCATTCGACCAATTCAACATGCGCCGTGACCAGGTCGTTAAACCCTGCATCCGGGTCTACCGCGCGGTCGAGCATCGGACGGCAAGCCGCTTCGAGACGGTGAAGCCAGCGCGCCAGCGAACCGGTGGCGTCGCCTTGTACGGCGGCATCGATCAGTCCGGCCATGCCGCCGGCCGGTGCCGGGCCGCGTAAACACAGCCGTTCGAGTGAGCGTACGGCGCGGCGAAACTGTCCCGGCGGCAGGCCGCCCCCGACCAACGGGTGCTTCAATGCCGCCAACAACGCGACCGGCGAAAAATCTTCCGCGATCATATTGGCCGTGAGGATAAACAGGGCGCCGGGCGCGGTGTGCGCCAGTGGCTGGCCACCGGAATCGTCGATGACGATGTCCCATCGGCCAAGCGCTGACGCGACCCGCCTGGCCAGCGTACGGTCGGCCGTCACCAGTGCCGCCCGTTGGCCCGGCACCTCCAGGGCCTGTCTGAGCAACAGGGCGATCACCAGGGCTTCCTCCTGCGGGCCCGGGCAATCGATTTCCGTCATGCCGTCGAGTGCGGCATCCGGTATCGAGGCAAGTTGGCGCCAGCGCTCGGTGGTTTCGGCGGGCCTAAGCGCTTCCGACAACAGCGCCGCCCGAGCCTGCAACCGCACCGAAGGCTCCAATCCCGGCCATGGCCGGACCGATGCGCGATCAGCGCCAAGACGCGCCAGCACCAACGTCATACCGTGTTGCGGATGACCGGGTTCCGCTGCCACCGCCGACCAGCTTTCATCGTCGAGCGATTGGTCGAGGCCGGGCAGGACCACGGCGCCACCGTCGAATTCGGAGACCACCGCCATCAAGTCGGCCGTCGCCGGCAGGCTGCCGGTCGAGCCGGCGATGATTACGGGATGGTTGGGCGGTGTCCGACGCCAAACCTCGGCCAGCCGCGACAACAGGAGATCGCGGCGGGCGGCGCCGTCCATGGCCTCTTCCCCGGCCAAGATCGCCGGCCAATGCTCGGTCACGATCTTCAGGAATTTCAGGGTAATCTGCCAATGCTCGGCATAGGATTCCGGCACCAGATCGGCGAGCTGCGCGACCGATAACCGTTCGGTATGAATTTGGTCCAACAGCCGGCCAAGGTCGACCGCCAAACGGGTCGCCTGGGCCGGATCACCACCATCTTGGTCGCGGGCCATCACCAATTGCGACAACAGAAGCTCGCGGCGCAAAGACGGCAGCTGCGGCGCCAAGCCGAGATCATCGAGGCCGCCGGTATCCGCGAAATCCAACTCATCCTCATCGACGTCGTCGATCGCCCGCATGCGCGGCAGCAGCAACGCCTGGCCCGATTGCCGAAGGAACGCATCCCGCAAGGCCCCGACGGAGCGCCGCGTCGGCAACAGGATCAGATGGTCGGTCAAGGCGAACGGCGCGCCGGCCGAACCTGCCAGCAGCCCGGCGGCCAAGCCATCAACGAAGGGAACGGATGCGGGAATAGTGAAAACCCGGCGCGTTTCGGCGCCGCTCATGTCACGGTCTCGGAAATATCGCGATTAGACGACGGACAACAGGCGTTGGGCCACGTCCAAGCCGTCGGGGCTGCCGACGTCGAACCAATCGCCTTCATGGCGGACACCAAAAAGCCGCCCTGCTTCTTCCGCCTTGTCATAAAGCCAGTTTAACGAGAACGGCCCAGTGGGACAGTCCTGAAATAGGCGGGGATGCAAAATCTGGATGCCGGCAAAGATGAACGGCGCGACTCCCTGGTCGCTGCGTCGAACCAGACCGCCGTCGGCGCCCATGCTGTAATCACCACGGCCGGAAAAGCCGTGCGCGCCGACGGTCGGCTGCATCAGCATCAGCACATCCATTTCCGCGTCGACCCAGCGCGCACCCATCATCGCTAGCGAATCGATATAGGCGTCGCGCAAGATGAAATCACTGTTAGCAACGATGAACGGCTTATCGCCGAATTCCGGTAGCGCCTTGCAGACGCCACCGCCGGTATCCAGCAACTGTTCGGATTCGTCGGAAAAAACGATGTTCGGTTTGTGGTGTTCCTGGCGTTTTTCCAAATGCGCCCGCAACATCTCGCTCTTGTAGTGTAAATTGACGACCGTCTTGGTCACACGGGCCTGCACCAATCGGTCGAGCGTCCGGTCGATCAGCGTCTCGCCGGCCACTTGAACCAATGGCTTGGGCAACTGGTCGGTCAGGGGCTTGAGGCGGACGCCACGGCCGGCCGCCAGCACCATTGCGGATTTCGGCAACGACCCGGTCATACCAGCACCCCCGGCAAGGGCGTCGTTCTGTCTTCGGGGGGGATGTGTTCATCAAACCACCGCGCGATCGGCGACAAGTGAGGATGGCTCAGATCCATTTCCAACATTCTCCAGGTCCGTGGCATCAACGTCAGATACCGCGGCTTATCGTCCCGCTTCCAAAGGCGCACAAACTGCCCGACAAGGCGGGCGTTGCGCTGGGCGCCGGTCAGATGAAAAACCATTTCGCAATCACCGGCATCAACCGTCGCCATCCGCCTGTCCATGTACCGTCGCAGCATGGATTGCGCAAGCGCTTGGTCAACATCGCGGCGCACATCGCCAAGCAACGAGGCCAAGTCATGTTCCGGCGGCCCGATGCGGGCGTCTTGAAAATCCAACAGGCCGACGCGCCGATGACCTGTGCGCCCGGGCAGCCAAATCAGGTTCTCGACATGGTAGTCCAACAAAGTGACGGTCTTCGTCCTGCCGATCAGCGGCTGTAAAACGGCGGTCCAGGCCTGGCGGTAATCGGCCCGTGCCGCCGCCTTGACCGTGTGGCCGGTTCGTGCCGGCAGGTACCAATCAAGCACGCGCTCGACTTCTTCAAGCATCATGTCGAGACTGTAATCGGGTAAAGCCGCCGGCGGCGGATGGCGATGCAAGTCGGCGAGCAAATCAACCGCGGAACCGTAGAGCGTCTCCGGATCCATGCCCGCATCCAAGTCTTCTGCAAAACGCCGCTCGCCGAAGTCTTCAAGCAACAGCAATCCGGCCGCGCTGTCCGAGGACAGAACCTCCGGCACGCTGTAGCCCCAATCCGCCAAAAGTTGACCGACCCGCAAAAACGGACGAACGTCTTGATCCGGCGGCGGCGCGTCCATCAATACCGCCGTACCGGCGTCGGCCCGCAACCGTTCATAGCGGCGAAACGAGGCATCGCCGACGATCGGCGCACGTGCCGCCGCGCCCCATCCGGCGCGACACAGAAATGTATCAATCACCGTCCGACGATCAGCCATCGCCGACCACCGAACCAAGTCGGCGCCGCCAGGCTTCGTTGCCGGCCATTTGCAGGCGCCGGGCACCGTCGTTGGCCCCGGCCAAGAACGTCAGCGTCAAACAATCGTCGGGCAGCAAGCCGCCAAGCCTGGCCGGCCACTCGATCAGGCTGATGCCGTCGGCGAACGCCTCCTCGATACCAAGTTCGTAGGCGTCTTCCGGCCGTTCAATGCGGAACAGATCGAAATGCCACAACACACCGTTGTCGAGATCGTAGGCGAATACAAGATTGAATGTCGGGCTTGGCACTTCCGTCGCGGCGCCGGCGAGATGGCGGATCAGGCCGCGGGCAAACGCCGTTTTGCCAATGCCGAGCGGCCCGTCGAGAGCAATCACGTCGCCGGGCTCCAACACGACCCCGAGCATGGCAGCCGTTCGCTCGGTCGCCGCGAGGTCATTCAGGAGTATCTCCGCCAACATCTGTTCCGACGTGCCCACAGTCATTGTCGAATGTGCTTCAACCGCAGCAATCCGCCGGGTCACTGCCCACCGGCAGGCACGGCCTTCGGTGCAATCTGATCGCCGGCCGCGGCGGTTTGGTCAGGAGAGAGCGGAAATAAGCAGGTAACAGTGGTGCCTTGACCGGGCCGCGATTCCAGGTCAACCCGGCCGCCGTGAAGTTCGACAAAGCGCCGCACCAGGGATAGGCCAATGCCGGCGCCGCGGCTTGCGGTCTGTTGGCTGCCTTTGCGGAAACTTTCGAATACCTCGGACTGATCCGACCTGGATATGCCGACGCCGGTGTCGGAAACCCATATCGAAACGCCATCGTTTCGGCGTGCCGCGCCGAGCGTTACAACGCCGCCTTCCGGTGTGAATTTTATCGCATTGCTCAATAGGTTATACATGATCTGCTTCACCCGGCGGTCGTCCGCCTCGATAATGCCGATGTCATCCGGGCAATCAAGTTCCAGCGCCAGCCCCTGTTTGCGCGCTGGCACCAAAGACAGATTGACGACGCCCTGCATCGCCTCGCGCAAATCGACCGGCCCCAAGTTCAGCTCCAGGTGGCCGGCCTCGACCGATGCCAAATCAAGGATTGCGTTGATCAAGGTCAACAGCTGTTCCGACGAGGCCAGAACGTCATCGATATATTCCGTCTGCCGTTCATTCAACTCGCCGAAATACTGATTCTTCAAGATCTCCGTGAACCCGATAATCGAATTGAGCGGCGTACGCAATTCATAGGAAACGTTGGCGATGAATTCCGATTTCAAGCGGTCGGCGGCGAGCAAGGCATCGTTAAGCTCGCGCAACGCCCGTTCCACGCGCAGCGAATCGGTGACATCGAGATAGGTGAACAGCGATTGACCGTCCGGTAATCTGATCACCGCGTAATCGACGACCCGCCCGTCCGGCTGTTCCATGCGGCCGCCAGCGTCGGCGCGCGACGTGGTTTCGGCGATAACGTCTTCGCGCTGTTCCGGCGATTGCAAAAGTGTCGCTTCGGCTCGATCGAGAATTTCTCCGACATGCGGCTCACCGAGAAGGAAGTCCTCGTCCAGGCCCCAAATGCGGGCATATTCGGAATTGAACAGCTTGATTCGGCCGTCAGATCCGAATACGGCAACGCCTTCGTAAAGGTTGTCGAGAGTTGCGCGCTGCACGGCGATCAAGGTATTGCGCGAGCGTTCCAGCACCAACTGATCGGTAACGTCCTCGAACATGAACAACAGGCCGCCAAACGGATGGGCGGTAATCACCGTGCGCAGCATGGTTTCGTCAGGCAGTTGCACGAGATCTTCCTGGGGATCGATGACGTTTGTGAACAACGCCGACCGGCTTTCCTTATAGGCAACGAAGTCGGCCTGTTCCGGCAGTCGACGGCTTTCCCGTTGCGCGTCGAGCACTTCGCTGATGTGCGGTGCGTGGTTGAGAAATTCCTCCTCGAGACGCCACAATGTGCTGTAAGCCCGATTAAAGAACATCAGGCGTTTATCGGGCCCGTAGATGGCGATCGCCGTCGCCAGGTTCTCCAGGACTTCGCCATGCGCTTCGATATGACGGGCAAGTTCGGTTTGCGAATCTTCAAGCTCCGTCGCGTCCACGGCGAAGCCGGCGAGGTTGCCGCCCGGCGCCAAGGGGGTTTCCCAAATGTCCAACGCACGGCGGTCGCCGCCGATCACAAAATGCCGGGTTTCGTGTTGCGGTTCGCCGGATTGCAGCGCCTGTCGTGCCAGTCGACGCGGCTGTTCGGGGTCAATCGCCGAGGCGATCTCGACAACCCCCGGCGACTGCGCCGTCGCGTGTTCTTCGCCGATCATGTGTCCGTAGGTGCGATTAATCCAGGCCAGCGAGAGATCGGTCTTGCGTTCCCAGACGGCAAACGGCGCGGCATCGAGCAGGGCACGATAATCGTCCTGCTGATGGTGCGCGCGGCGCACGGAATCATTGGCCTGTTCCAACGCGGCCTCGAGCGCCTGTTGCCGAGCCCCAGCCTCGTCCAATTGCCGTTGCAACGCCGCCTTGTCACTGTTGAGCCGGATCATTTCGGTTTGGCTCGCGCGGCGCGAACGGCGAACCGTGAACACCATCAATCCCACCAGCAGCAAGCCGATAACCGCCGCCGCGCCAAAGTAGAGCCCTGGCACGCCGTCTGCGGCAACAGCCGACGACGGCACCGACGCCAACGCCACAGCGGCGGCAATCGACACGGTCGGCGGTTGCTTGATCGGCATGGCGGCTGGCTCGTTGATCGTTAAAAAGTACACTGAGGCAGAGCCGAAGGACTTTTCTTCACAGTGAACTAGCTCAAATTAGCCTGCGAATCGGTAACCCATCATCAACCGTTCCGGGCGTCCGGTCCAGCGCGAACTTTAGCCGTGGGACCGGGCGACCGGAGCCGGATTCTCAGTATCGGTAGTGGTCCGGCTTGAACGGACCAGCCTGGCCGATACCGAGATATTGCGCCTGGCCGTCGGTCAATTCGGTAAGCTTGGCGCCGAGCTTTGCCAGATGCAGGGCGGCAACCTTTTCGTCGAGATGTTTGGGCAAGGTATAGACCTTGCACTCATACGCATCGTTGTTGTTCCAAAGCTCAATCTGCGCCAGAACCTGGTTGGTGAAGGACGCACTCATGACGAAACTCGGATGGCCGGTGGCACAGCCGAGATTGACCAGCCGGCCTTCGGCCAGGACGATCAACCGTTTGCCGTCCGGGAATTCAATCTCATCAACCTGCGGTTTGACATTGTGCCAAGGGTAATTGCGCAGGGCTTCGATTTGCACCTCGGAATCGAAATGGCCAATATTGCAAACGATGGCACGATCCTTCATTTCGCGCATGTGGTCGATGGTGATGACGTCGCGATTGCCGGTCGCGGTCACGAAGACGTCGGCGTTCGGCGCCGCGTCGTCCATGGTCGTAACCTCATAACCCTCCATGGCCGCCTGCAAGGCGCAGATCGGATCGATTTCCGTCACCATCACCCTGGCGCCTTGGCTGCGCAACGACGCTGCCGAGCCTTTTCCGACGTCGCCGTAGCCGCAAACCACGGCCGTCTTGCCGGCCAACATAACGTCCGTTGCCCGCTTGATGCCGTCGACCAGGCTTTCCCGGCAACCGTACAAATTATCGAATTTCGACTTGGTGACGGAATCGTTGACGTTGATGGCCGGCACCAGCAATTTGCCGTCGCGGGCCATCTCGTACAGGCGATGGACGCCAGTGGTTGTCTCCTCGGAGACGCCGCGCACGTCCGCCATAAGGTCCTGGTATTTTTCGTGCATCACCAAGGTGAGGTCACCGCCGTCGTCTAGCAGGATGTTCGGCTTCCAATCGTTCGGTCCCGTGATGCTTTGTTCGATGCACCACCAAAATTCCTCTTCGCTTTCGCCTTTCCAGGCAAACACCGGCACACCGGTGGCGGCGATGGCGGACGCCGCATGATCTTGGGTTGAAAAGATATTGCACGAAGACCAGCGCACCTCGGCACCGAGCGCGGTCAGGGTTTCGATCAATACCGCCGTTTGGATGGTCATGTGGAGGCATCCGACAATGCGGGCGCCGGCAAGCGGCTTGTCCTTGCCGAATTCGTCCCTAAGCGACATCAGGCCAGGCATTTCCGTCTCGGCGATGGCAATTTCCTTGCGCCCCCACTCGGCGAGCGAAATATCGGCGACTTTGTAATCGGTACTTTTGGTCATTGCGTGCTCCAGATGGCGGCGATACGGCCTGGTAGGACATGTGACGGGCCGAATGCCAGCTCGTTTCCGCCCCTTAGCTTAAGGCGTCGACTTACGGCATTTGGTTCGACCGGACCCTTTTATCAACCGTTGAGCCGTGCCGCAACCATCGCCAGGCGGTCTGCCCGGCTCACGCCAAACTGTTGAAATCATCCAACATTGCTGCGATCCGGCCGGAATCGGACTGATCCATGATGGCCGCGGTCCGCCGGACAGCTTCGGTCATGCGTACGCCACGAATCCGTTTTTTGACCGGCGGCAGATTGATCGATGCCATAGATAGGTCGCGCAGCCCAAGGCCCAGCAAAAGCGCACTATAGCGCCCGTCGCCAGCCATCTCGCCGCATAGATTGACGGCAATTCGGGCCCGCAGCGCAGCTTCGACGGTGGTCCGGATCAGCCGCAAGACGGCCGGATGGAGCGGGTCGTAAAGCGATGCCACCTGATCGTTGCCGCGATCGATGGCCAAGGTATACATGATCAGATCATTGGTGCCGATGGAGAAGAAATCAGTCACGCCAGCCAGGGAATCCGCGGCCAGCGCCGCACCAGGCACCTCGATCATCACGCCCAAAGGCGGCAGCGGCTCCGGCAGCGGCTCCCGGCGCCGGTTGAATCGCCGCACCACCCGGTCCAACACTTGCCGGGCACGGCGAATTTCCGCCACGGTCGATATCATCGGCAACAATATCCGCACCGGTCCGTGGCGGCCGGCCCGCAAAATGGCGGCAAATTGCGCCTCCAACAGGCTCGGCACGCTTAAAGAAAGCCGAATGGCCCGCAGTCCCAGGGCCGGATTTTCCGATTCGACGATCAGTCCGCCGAGCGACGTAGCCAATTTTTCGCCGCCCACATCCAAGGTGCGAATGGTGACCGGCCGCCCCTCCATGACCTCGACGATATCCCGCAAAAAGGTGTATTGCTCGTCTTCGCTCGGCAAGTCTTTGCGGTTCATGAACATGAACTCGCTGCGCAGCAGGCCAATGCCCTCGGCGCCGGCGTCGCGGGCACCATCAACTTCCGCCGGCAGTTCCAGATTGGCTTGCAAGGTGATATCGACGCCATCGCGGGTCACCGCGCGGGCATTGCGCAACCGCGCCAAGGACCGATGCGCCCGATCGAGTTCGCGCTGACGTTCGCGGTAGAACGCCATGGTCTTGGGCTTCGGATTGACGATAACCACGCCGTTGCCGCCGTCGACGATAATGGTGTCACCGGTTCGCGCCGCGGTGACCAGGGACGCCACCCCGAGCACGGCAGGCAGCCGCAAGCTGCGCGCCATGATCGCCGTATGGCCTTGGGCGCCGCCGAGTACGGATGCGAAGCCGGCGATGACAGCAGGGTCCATCAGCGCCGTGTCCGCCGGCGTTATCTCCTCAGCCAAGATCACCGTGCCCGGCGCCAGATCCGAATAGGCCTGATAGGGCGCGGCCAGCAAATTCCGGGTCAGGCGCTGGCCGACATCGCGAACGTCGTCGATCCGGCCGGCGATGTAGGTGTCGTCGACGGCACTCAACTGGCGGGTGATGTCGTGAATGACCCGTTGGACCGCTGCTTCGGCGTTGCGCTTGTGATCGGTAATTTCGCGCTCCACACCGCGGATAAGGCGCGAACCCGTCAACATTTGGCTATGGGCATCAAGCAGAAAACCCAGTTCCTCAGAGGTTTCGCCGCCTTGGCGCCTGGCCTTGGCGCGCAGCCCGCTCAACTGCCGAAGCGACTTTTTGACGGCCTTTTCGAAACGCCGGCGCTCGGCCTCGACGTCCGCGGCCGCAATAACGTATTCCGGCATCTGCTCCATGCCGCTCTCGACCAAATAGGCCGGTCCGATAACGATCCCCGGAGAGACGCCAAGGCCCTCGAACACGCGTTCGGTTTGGCTATCGGTCTTCATCGAACCTGGCATCGACAAGGGCCGCGAGCGCCGCCATAGCGGCCGTCGCGTCACGGCCGGCGGCATCGATCAGGATTTTGTTGCCAGGCGCCGCCGCCAGCAGCATCAGCCCCATGATCGACTGGCCCGATACGGTAATGCCTTCTTTGGTTACCCAAACTTCGGCATCGAATACGGCGGCGCATTTGACGAATTTGGCGGCCGCGCGGGCATGTAATCCTCTGGTGTTGGTGATCGTGACTTCGCGCTGGATACGCGGCGCGGTCATGTTTTGCCTTCCGCCAGTAGTTTGGACGCGATGGCGATATACTTTCTGCCCGATTCCTGGGCCGCGGCCACGGCAGCTTGAAGATCCGTTTTGGCGCGTACGCTGGCAAGTTTGATCAGCATCGGCAAATTCATGCCGGCAATGACCTCGACGTTGGCTCGGTCAATGATCGAAATTGCCAGGTTCGAGGGCGTGCCGCCAAACATGTCGGTCAACAGGATGACTCCGGCGCCGGAATCGACGTCTTCCACCGCCTGCATGATTTCACCACGGCGACGTTCCATGTCATCGTCCGGGCCGATGCAGATCGTGCGGACCTTGTCCTGCGGTCCGACCACATGTTCCGTGGCGGCGACGAATTCCTCGGCCAGGCGACCGTGAGTAACCAGCACCAGTCCGATCATTTGCGTTCCCCAACTCGTGTATCGCTAATAAAGTCTATCGGCTTCGTTTCGGTGTCGCTTCAGCGCCCTTGACCTGATTCACAGAATCATGCGCCGACGTCAAGATCGCGATGGCGAATCGTGATCCGCCGCTCGCCGCCGCCGAGCTTGCCGGCCAGATACTCGGCAACGAAAACCGAGCGATGCTGGCCGCCGGTGCAGCCGATGGCAATAGTCAGATAGCGTTTGCCCTCTTGGCGGTAGCGCGGCATCAAGGTGGCAAGCAGCGCCTCCAACTTGTCGGCGAAATCCGGCCAGCCCGGATCGGCGGCAATGTGCTCGGCGACCGCGCGATCTAGACCGGAGCCGCTCCGCAGGGCCTCAACGTAGAACGGGTTGCGCAGAAAGCGGACGTCGAATACCAGATCGGCATCCCGCGGCAGACCGCGGCGGTAGGAGAACGACGTCAGGCTGAGATGAAATCCCGAGCCGTCGCGCCGCGCGAATTGGCTCTCGATGCGCTGGCGCAAGTCGGGTAGGGACAAATCGGTGCTGTCGATCACGGTGTCGGCGCGTTCGCGAACCAACGACAGCAAATGCCGTTCATGGTCGATTCCGTCGGCAATCGGACGGTCGTCGGCCAGCGGATGGCGGCGCCGGGTCGAACGATAGCGGCTGAGAAGAACGTCGCGGTCGCAGTCCAGGAAAATCAAGCTGACGTCAAGATCGTCACGATTGGCAAGACGGTCGACGATGCTTGTCAATCGTTCCGCGGTGAAGTTACGCGTGCGGCAGTCGATGCCGATCGCTAGCGCGGCCGGCAAAGTATCCGGCACACCGGCTTCCTCGCTGGCCGCGGCGGCGAAAAGGTTGAGCGGCAAATTGTCGATCACCTCCCAACCGAGATCCTCAAGGATGCGCAACACCGACGATTTACCGGCGCCGGAGAGGCCGGATACCAAGACAATCCGCGTCGGTTTCTGACTGTCAGCTGGCGCATTCATGGGTCGGGGCTTTCCGGGCGGTAGAAAATGTTCTGACGCAAGCCGCGCGCGATCAGCCGGACTTTCGCCGGCGCAGAACTTTCGAACGGCGTTAGCCAGAACAGCGGCAGCGTGACACCATTGATCGTCGCCTGGGCGCGCTCCGGCAACCGCTCGATGCTTGCGGTGTCGACCAATTCAATAATCGCATCGATATCGGCGTTTTCCGCCGCCGTTGTGCGCATCAGGCCGATCCCCCTGACTTCGATTATGCCGTACAAGTCAGCTGGCGCCGCCGCGATGAGCCGGCCCGAATGCGCCTGCACCGCGACTTGGTCGTCCGCCACGAGCTCAGCCCCGCCGTCAATGAGCCGCAGAGCCAGATCGGATTTTCCGGCGCCGGAATGTCCGCGAAGCAACAGGCCAACGTCATCGACGATCACCGCGGTGGCGTGCAAACACTCCATGGCAACAAGGTGAGCCGGCGGCCTGGCCAAGTCAACGCTTTGTCGCTCGCGGCGGCAAGCCGACCGTCAAACAGGCGCCGATCACCGCGCCGTCATCATCGAGACGGTTTTCGGCCTTGATCCAGCCGCCATGGGCTTCGACGATGCGCTTGCAGATGCTTAATCCCAGCCCGGAATGGACGCCGAAGGCCTCACCTTCCGGGCGATCGCTGTAGAATCGTTCGAACACCGCTTCCAGCTTGTCGGGCGGGAATCCCGGTCCGGAATCGCTGACGCTTAAGACAACGTCGCCGTTCGAATGCCGGGCCGCAATGGTCACCACGGCATCCGGCGGCGAAAACGATTGCGCGTTGTCGACCAGATTGCGCAGGACTTGCCCAAGGCGGTCGCTAATGCCATCGACCAATAGCGGCGTATCCCCGGCGGTCACCGCGACTTTGGCGCTGCCCGACGGACTGACGGCGTTGACCACGTCGGCGAACGCGCACACCAAGTCAGCGACGTCGACTGGCTCCATCACGGTTCGCGACATTTCCGCATCGACCCGTGAGGCATCGGAAATATCGCTGATCAAGCGGTCGAGACGGCCGACATCGTCCAGGATGATTTCGAGCAATCGCCGGCGATGATCGGGATTGTCGGTCCGTTCCATCGTTTCGACCGCGCTCCGCAAACTGGTCAGCGGATTCTTCAGCTCATGTGAAACGTCGACGGCGAACGCCTCGATCGCTGCCATGCGCTGGTATAACGTGTCGGTCATCACCCGAAGCGCGCCGGACAGGTCGCCGATCTCGTCGCGGCGGCTGGTAAAATCCGGAATTGCGGCGCGTTGGCCATAACCGGTGCGAACCCGTTCCGCCGCCGCCGCCAAACGCCGAATGGGCCGGGCGATGGTGCCGGCCAAGTAAAGCGACAACAGGGCCGTCGCACCAATGGTTAAGGCAAAGATCTTCAGAATGTTCAACCGCTCGCTGCGGACGGCGGCGTCGATATCGCGGGAATCGACGGTCAGCATGAGCGCGCCATGGACGCGCATGAACGGTTGGATGGGCACCGCGACGTTGATCACCAGGCGCTGGTCGCGGCGGCGGCGCACGGCGGCGGCTTGTTCGCCGCGTAACGCCGCAGCGACTTCCGGAAAGCGCTGAATGGTCGGCCCGCCGGTCTCTTCGTAGATCGGATGCACCCGGCGTTTGGGCAGCAACCCGAGGACCAATTCGTACAGGCGGTCGAGCCAGGTTTCGGGCGCCAATCCTTGATCAGGCGGCGGCAGCAGTTCGAACTCCACGGTGCGGCCGCCGGCATCGATGACCCGGCTGTCGAGCAGCACGGTACCGTCGGTGCCGAACAACCGGCCACGGGCACCGATGGTGGCAACGACATTGCGCAGTATTGGCTTGGCCACGGCGACATCGATGCCCGACGATCGCGCGGCACCGGCCAGGGCCGCCTCGCCGAGTGCGCCCGCCACCAACTGCGCTTCGACCATCAAGGAATCGACCCGCACCTCGACCAATTCTTCGCGGAATTGGCCGATGTAGAACAGGCCGCCGAGAAAAAACGCCAGCGCCAGGATGTTGATGGCCAGGATGCGGCGCAGCAAGGTCGAGCGCGGCCCGAGCCGCCGTGCCAGCCGCCGCGGCCAACGCGGTCCGGGCCGCCCTGTCGCCGTTACCGTCGCCGGCTCGCGATTCGCCTTGTCCAAGCCATCGGTCATGGCAAACGGATACAGCATTCGCCGCGCCATGCAAGCGTTACCGTCGGCGCTAATTTCCTTCCATCCAAATCCCGTTCTCACTAAGCTGTCGGACGCAAAGCCCCCGAGAGCCCTCTTGGTGGAATTGGTAGACACAAGGGACTTAAAATCCCTCGACCGTTAAGGTCGTGCCGGTTCGAGTCCGGCAGAGGGCACCATTGTTTGTATGTCTTTGGCGGAATTGTGACCGGGGATTATCGACATGGCTCGTTCACCAAAGAAAACCGGCAACGCGGCGCCGAGCGCCGAACAGATCCTTGACGCGACGCTCGCCGAGGCCGAGGCCGTCGGCTGGGACGGCGTGCGGCTCAGGCGGGTGGCGGAAACGCTCGGCTGTCCGCTGGCCGAATTGCAGAGCCACTATCGCGACCTTGATGCCGTCGCCGACGCCTGGTTCAACCGTGCCGGGCAGGCCATGGTGGCGCCGGTTGACGCGGATTTCTTTGACCGGCCGGTAGCGGAGCGGCTGCACATCCTGATTATGCGCTGGTTCGACACTTTGGCGCCGCACCGTCGGGTCACCGCGGCCATGCTGCGCGGCAAGCTTTATCCGGGCCATCCGCACCATTGGGCGCCGATGATCTTCAACCTGTCGCGCACCATCCATTGGCTGCGCGACGCGGCCGGGCTGGATGCCACCGGTCGCCGGCGCCAGATCGAGGAATTCGGCCTGACCGGCCTGTTCCTGGCGACACTTGCCCACTGGTGCCGCGATCGCTCGGACGGCCAAGAAGAGACACGCCGGTACCTGGAAACGAAGCTCGACCGAAGCGATCGCCTGCTGGGACGGTTGTTTTAATCCTCGGCCAGGAATTCCGGGTCAATCGGGATTTGCATGCCGGTTACGAGGTGATTGGTCTTGGCGGCCAGTGCGACGATATGCAGCAGTTCGGCATGCTCGGCGGCGGTCATGCCTTTGGCCCTGGCCGAGGCGGTATGGGAGTGGACGCAATAGCCGCATGAATTGGCGACGGAAACCGCCAAGTAGAGCATCTCCTTGACCTTCGGATCGATGGCCGACGGTGTCGCCATGACCGCCTTTACCTCGCCCCAGACCTGTTCCAGCAGACCCGGATCGACCGCCAGATAGCGCCAGACATTGTTGATGAAATCGGTCTGCCGCGTGGCTCGGATGTCGTCGAACACCGCTTTCACGCGCGGGTCCGCGTCCGGATTGGCTGGTGGGCTCACGGTCGCCATGATCTGTTCCTTTGGCTTGTGTTTCGTTTACTATAGACGATGAGTTCGCTCGAAAACCGGAAAAGTCGGGTGTGATGCCGTGAAGATTATTGTACTGGGCGCCGCCGCCGGCGGCGGCTTTCCGCAGTGGAATTGCAATTGCGCGCTCTGCCGCTTGGCGCGCACCGCACCCGAAGAAGCCACGCCGCGAACCCAGTCGTCGCTGGCCGTCAGCGCCGACGGGCGGCGCTGGCTGCTGCTCAACGCTTCGCCGGACGTGCGCCAGCAATTTAACCAGACACCGGCGATGCATCCGGCCGACGGCGACCGCCACAGCCCGATCTCGGCAATCGCCATAACCAACGCGGATGTCGATCACATCGGCGGGCTGCTGACCTTACGGGAAAGTCAGCCCTACGTGCTCTACGGCACGGAACGGGTGCTGTCGGTATTGGCGGCGAATTCGATCTTCAACGTCGTCAACCGCGACCTGGTTGCCCGAAACGCGCTGTCGCTCGACCAACCGACGGCCCTTGTCGACGCGAACGGCGAAACGCTCGGCCTCGAGATCGAGCTTTTTGCCGTGCCTGGCAAGGTCGCGCTGTTTCTCGAAGACGCCGCCAAGGGGCCGAACTTCGGTTCCGTCGAGGAAGATACCGTTGGCGTCAGGATTACCGAGACGGCATCCGGCCGGTCGTTCCACTACATTCCCGGCTGCGCCGCCTGCCCGCCGGAGCTGGAGGCCCGCGTCAAGGACAGCGCGCTACTGTTGTTTGACGGCACGACCTGGACCAACGAGGAAATGATTACGCTCGGCGTCGGCCACAAGACCGGCAAGCGCATGGGGCATATGAGCATGTCGGGCGCCGAAGGCTCGATCGCCGCATTTGCCAAATCGAATATCGCCCGCAAGGTATTCGTCCATATCAACAATACCAACCCGGTGCTGCACAATCGCTCGTCCGAGCGCGCGCACGCCGAACAGGCCGGTTGGGAAGTGTCTTACGACGGCATGGAGATTACCCTGTGAGCGATGCGCTAAGCCCGGATGAGTTGGAAAAACGCCTCTTTGAGATTGGCGCCGAGCGGTACCATAGCCTGCACCCGTTTCATACTATGTTGCATGATGGCACGTTGCGAAAGGGCCAAGTTCAGGCCTGGGCGCTCAACCGCTATTGCTACCAGGCGGCGATCCCGAGAAAGGATGCGTCGTTCATGGGCCGCGTCGAAGACCGCGAACTGCGCCGCGAATGGATCCATCGCGTGATCGATCATGACGGCACCGAAGACGACCCGGGTGGCATCATGCGCTGGCTGGTGATGACCCGCGCGCTCGGTTTCGACGACGACTACGTTACCTCCTACCAAGGCGCGCTGCCGGCCACGCGCTTCGCCGTCGAGGCCTATGTCCGCTATGTTCGCGAACAAGACCTGATCGCCGCGGTAGCGTCATCGTTGACCGAGCTGTTCGCGCCGAAGATTCACCGCGACCGAATTTCCGGCATGATCGAGAACTACGATTTCATCGACGACAACGTCATGGTTTACGGTATTCGACGCCTAAACGAGGCGCCGAAGGATGCCGAGTTCGCCCTGCAGTACGTCCGCAAGCATGCACGCCGGCCAGACCAACAGCAGGCGGTGTTCGATGCGCTGATATTCAAGACCAATGTGCTGTGGGCGCAGCTCGATGCGTTACATCACGCTTATGTCGAGCCGGGCCATATTCCGCCCGGTGCCTTTGTGCCCGAGGATCACCCGAACTAGGCCTATTTCGAAATTCATCGAATTAGGCCTCATTTGGTTGCGCTCACCGCGTCGGGACCACAGTCGGAACCCTAACCGCGGTTTCCAAGCGAAACGCGGCCTAGACCAAGGCCGGCGCGGGCACCACGCCTGGTATCGGTTGACCATCGAAGGTGTCGGATAGCGGCACATCCAAGAGGCGCAGGACGGTTGGCGCCACATCCAGCACGTTGGCCGGCGGCAGGGTCACGCCGGCTTCGATGGCCGGGCCGAACGCCCACAGCCGCGATTCGGTGGTATGATCGCCGGAACGCGGCACCAGACGGTCGTTGATCGGCACCCTGATCTCGCCGACCCGCGGCGACCGACAGGCCGCGATCGGGTCGCTGTCGGTGCGGAAGACGACCATCAAGTCCGGTACGTCGGGATGATGGTCTGGGCCGAAGGCCTCCGTGGCGGATATCACCGTCTTGACAATGGGTCGGCCGGTCGCCGGATCCTCCAGCGCCACGAGTTCGCGGCGCAGCTCGTCCATCAGCGCATCCGCCTCGGGTCCCGGTTCGATACAGCCAAACGGCTCCCGGCCTTTGAGGTTAAGGCGCAACGCGCCGCAGCGGTTGTTGCGTATGGCGGCGACCCGGGTCCGTGGCGATTCCAACGGATAGTATAGATTTCCAGCAGCCGCTTGCGCGGTACGAACAAGCCGGAGATCTTTCATGCGCTTCACGCGATGATGCCAACTGCGCGGCACGCTGCGCAACAGCGCCTGCATTCTGCGCGCAACATAGGACGTTTTAGAATGGCCGGCCGAGGCCATGCCGAGGCGAACCAAAAATTCTGGCAGGAGCTGCGGTCCGTCAATGTAAGGGCCCATGCCATGAGAACAGAAAACCAGCACGGTGGGCTCCGACCCCGCCGCCTCGATAACACGGCCTATGCCCTGATCGATCCGGCGGTAGACGTCTTTCATAGCGTCACGAAACCGCTCGGCGTAGGGACGGTGATACCAAGGATGGCTGGGATCCTGAAAATGCCAGAACTGATGGCCGACGCAATGGCTTTCACTGAAAGCGCAGGTGAACAAATCCCAATGCTCACGACCAAGCAAGTCCACAAGCATATTGGTCTTGACGTCGACGGCATCCAACAGGTCTTGCCGCAGGGCCTCGTAGCCCTGCTCGGTTTCGCCGTGGTCGTCGCAAGAACGGATGGGATAGGCGCCGTGGCGTTCGTTGATCTCGTCGAAAAGCTCCGGCGGTTCACTGCATTCCGTGTAGTGTCTGTCATGCATACCCCATTCGAACAGCTGGATGCCGTTGAAATTCGCCGCCGGGACGGTTTGCACGTTGTCTATCGCGGCGACCCGCCGTCCAGCGTTGGAGGCCTGGACCCAATAGAATTCGTTTGGATCGATGTCGTCCAAATCAATTTTCCTGGCCCGGGCCTCGCCCGTGACCAGCTGATGGGGATGGTAATAATGCGGCCGCTTGCCGCAGGATATGCCGGAGACCAGCTCCGGCCAAATTGCGCCGGGCAACGTATCTATAGGATTGGCAAGTCGGCTTTTCACGCCGCGTTTGGTTAGCTCGGCGAATGTCGGAAGGATGCCTTCAGCCGCCCAACGCTCGATCAGCGTTGCTTCCGCCGCGTCGAAGCCGATTACAAGAACCCGTGCCGCCATATTCGGTACACCCACATACTGTTACGCTATTCACGCTTCGCATTGCGACCAATGATGTCGCCCGCCTATTGTAGGCGACCCGGACACCAAAGCAAGCGGCCGCCGGGTTCGACCGGGCTATCCCGCGCTGTTGCTCGCCCACCATGGAGCAATTAACCATGATCGATGAACTGCTTCGTTCAAGCGCCTGCGACGTCGTCACCCTATTGGTACGCAAAGACGTCTCGCCGCTTGAGCTGATCGACATTGCGGCAAAGCGCATCGCCGAGGTCGAGCCGGCGATCAACGCGCTGCCGACGCTCTGTCTCGAGCGCGCCCGCGGCCATGCGAAGCGTTTGATGCAGGACAGGCAAGAGGCAGCTGGCCAGCCGGGTTGGCTTGGTGGATTGCCGGTCGCCATAAAGGATCTGACCGATGTCGCCGGGGTTCGGACGACGTACGGATCGCCGATATTCGAGCATCACGTGCCCGATAGATCTCACCCCCTGGTCGAACGCATCGAACGACTGGGCGGTATCGTTATCGCAAAATCCAACACGCCGGAGTTTGGCGCCGGCGGTTCCACCTTCAACGAGGTTTTCGGCAAGACGCGCAATCCTTGGAACACCGCCTTGACACCAGCCGGTTCGACCGGCGGCGGCGCGGCGGCGCTGGCGGCCGGCGAGATTTGGCTCGCCCATGGCAGCGACCATGGCGGCAGCTTGCGGCGTCCGGCGACCTATTGCTCCGTGGTCGGGCTCCGGCCATCGCCGGGGCGGGTGACACGGGGCACGGTCGATACGCTGTTCTCGCCACTTTCCGTCCAAGGGCCAATGGCGCGCACAGTGGCGGACGTGGCGCTGTTCCTCGACACCATGGCCGGGCTTTGCCCGCACGACCCGATGACGTTCGATGCACCGACAACAAGCTTCAGCACGGCGGCAGCAACGCCCGTGGCGCCCCGCCGGGTTGGTTTCGCGACGACCATTGCCGGCTCTCCGGTGGATCGCGAGACGCGCGAGATTTGCCGGGCCGGCATGAAGCCTTTCCACGCGATGGGTGCCGACGTCGA